>Ga0265338_10004085_pt1 | contig 19992 bp, 17 predicted proteins | sample 42126metaG_FD_193579 | JGI IMG/M metagenome (GOLD analysis project Ga0265338, IMG submission 193579) | Rhizosphere microbial communities from Carex aquatilis grown in University of Washington, Seatle, WA, United States - 4-21-26 metaG | ecosystem: Host-associated > Plants > Roots > Rhizosphere...
TTAAAACGATAATTCAAAAGATACCATTTCTATTACTATCTATTACGTTTGGTATTTTAGCTATACATTCACAAAAAGCAGTATCGGCCGTTAATCTTGATGTGCTTAAATATTCTTTGTTCGACCGATGTTTAATGCTACTTTACTCAGTCTATTATTATCTTAGTTCATTTATTATTCCGGGTAAATTATGTCTAATTCATTTTTATCCCAAGAGTACTTCTATTCCATTTATTTATTATTTCGTTCCATTTATTTTAGCGGCAATTGTGGTTGCTATTTTATATTTTAAAAAATATAGGAAGGAACTCATTTTTGGTTTTATATTTTATGCTATCACTATATCATTAGTTATTCAATTAATACCATTGGGTAAAGGGATAGTTTCTGAACGATATAGTTATGTGCCATATATTGGAATTTCGATAATGTTTTTTTCTATTTTATTCAACAAAATAGAAAAAAGGAAAAACGAAAAACGTAACAAGATGATTTTATTTGTACTTATCGGAATTATTCTCATTTTCTTTTCATTTCAGTCGAAAGACAGAATTAATGATTGGAAAAGTGGTGAAACATTAATGTCGGATGTAATAAATAAAAATCCAAACGAAAGTTTCGGATATTATCTGCGTTGTTATTATCGCATTGGTGATCTTGATTATCAAGGATGTATTTCCGATTGTAATAAAAGTCTTTCACTCGATTCTAATTCGACTGTTGTATACTTAAATCGTGCTGTTGCTAAATTTTATCTTTCCGACTTTAAAGGTGCAATTGACGATAATACTCACTATTTGGCAGTAGATAGGAATTCCGATTTAGCTTTTAAAAATCGAGGTAGGGCAAAGTATGCTTTACTCGACTATAGTGGGGCAGTAACCGATTATAATGAATCGATCAAACGAAATCCTAATCAAACCGATATCTACTTAGATTTGTCTAATGCTCAAATTGGAACTACCGATTATGCCGGTGCACTTGAAAGTTGTAACAAAATTATTAATTGGTTTCCTCAAAACGATAATGGTTACTATAATAAAGGCAATTGTTATATTTATATGAAACAATATCAAAAAGCAATAGAGTGTTATAATATTGCATTACAAATTAATCCCCGGCTCGATGTTGCGTTATGTAATCGTGGTTTTGCAAAAGAAATGCTTAACGATAAAAAAGCTGCATATTCTGATTATAAACTTTCAATGGATTTAGGTAATGCAACAGCTCGTAATAATATCGTAAGATGTAAATAATTGAATCGTATAGTTCGTTAAAGCTATGTAATGAATTTATTAAGCGATAATCGTTTGTATTTATACTATTTGCTGATATAATTATTGAAAAAAGCTATACGATTTCTATCGTACTAAAATAGTTCACTGTAGTTCATCAATATATTTATAACGTCTTACCCTATATTTATTAGGTCTGATGGTAAAGCAGTGCTATCTGCTATATTAATTATGCTGACCAGCTTTATTTTTATGCCTTTCAATATTATTATTGACTAGTTCGATCTACTAATTTAACCGGCCTCATTAAATATTATGTTGTTCATCGCTTTAATTTAGTAGTCCTAGGTTAATTTTTAGGTGACCTGTACTATTATTTTGAAATCCTAGTTCTATATTGTGTCGTCCCAGTTCAATTTGGTATGATCCCTGTTCATTATGGAGTGATCCCAGTTCAATCTAGTGTTGTTCTCGTTCATTATTTTGTGATTCAAGCACATTATTGTGTCGTCCCAGTTCATATTTGTCCAATCTTCTGTTATTATTATTATGACATACCTAATAATTATTGCGACATACTTAATTGTGATTTATGGTTAAATACGGTTGATTACCTTAAAGGTAATTTTCTATAAATTGTTCAATAAAAACTGTGTTACATTATCAAATAAATTAAATCTAGTGGCACGTCCTGATAGGGAATGGTGTTTATTGGGATACATTAGGAATGTATATTTGATATTTGCATTGTTTAAAATATTTATCAAAGCATAACTATTTTGTATATGAACATTGTCGTCGTTATCGCCATGTATTAAAAGCAAGTTTCCGTGTAAATCTTTTGCTGATTCAAGTACCGATGTCTTTTTGTATCCTTCAGGATTTAGTTCGGGTGTTTGCATATATCGTTCGGTGTAAACATCATCGTAAAACCTCCAATCGGTAACCGGGGCAATAGCCACTCCGCACTTAAATAGCTTGGAATGGGTCATACACATCAATGTTTGATATCCTCCAAAGCTCCATCCTTCGATGCCTATTCTTGTGGAATCGATAAAAGGTTGGTTACGAAGATATTTAACGGCTTCAATCAAATCGTTTGTTTCGGGTATTCCGAGCTGTTTATATGCAATCGATCGAAATGCAAGTCCCCTACCATCGGTTCCACGCGGATCGATGCTGATAACGACATATCCTTGTTGGGCAAGATATTGATACCAGTAATATTGGTAATCGTATTCGTCGGTCACGTTTTGATGTCCCGGTCCTCCATATACGGTTAGCAGTACGGGATATTTCTTTCCTGAATCGATGTTCGAAGGTTTAATGATCCAAGCATTAAGTTTTACGGAATCGACCGGTATCTTGAAAAAACTTTTGGGGGTGAAGTTGTATTTCTTTTGCCAGGCATCGTTTATAGCCGTATTTGTTTGCAAAACGTTTTTTTTACCTTTAAGCTCATCGAAACTATAGGTTGTCATTTCCTGTTGTGCATTGGTATTGGTGTAGATGCAGTGTAAGTAGTCGGGGGAAAAAATAGCATCGTCGTTTGTTCCTTTTTCGGGTGTTATAAAACCAAGAAAACTACCATCGGGACGTACTCTGTATATCCGTTGTTGTGTTTCGTCGGGTTCGTTAGCATTAAAAAAGACATAATCGAGCAGCGAATCGTATGCCAGTACTTTTGTTACATCGTATTTCCAATCGGTAATGTTGCGTTCAAACTTTCCATCCAAGGTAAAGGTACAAAGCTGGTTATATCCATCTACCGGAATAATTAATGCAAAATGATTATTGTGTCGTAACCAGGTGAATCCCATGGGAAAGGTAAAAGAGGTTGTTGTTTGTGAATCGAATATCTTTGATGTCTTTTTTGATTCTACGCTATATGAAAATATCTGTGTGTGGTTTTGTAACCGGTTTAACGTTTGTAGTGCTAGATTTTTACTGTTGAGCGACCATTGAATCATAGGAGTATATTCGAATGTGTTTGGAGCATCAACATCGGTTATTGTTTTTGTTTGCACATTGTATATATGTACACTTACTTTTGAATTTGGATAACCGGCTTTCGGATATTTATAGGTAAAGGTTGTTGGATACACGCTATCGAAGTTGGTTAAAGTATATCCGGGAACTCCCGACTCGTCGAATCGAAGCCATGCCAGTTGTGTACCATCGGGCGACCATTCATAAGCTTTAATGATTTCAAATTCTTCTTCATAAACCCAGTCGGCTCTACCATTTCTTATAGCATCTTTTTTACCATCATTGGTAATCTGTACCGTTTTTCCATTTTGCGAAATGAATAGATTATTGTCTTTTACATAAGCTATTGTATTATTTCGAGGATTGATATCGGGTATGTCGATATCGAGATTTTCTTTTGTTAATGGTTCAAGCTTTTCGGTTTTTAATGAGTATACATAATATGAAGCTAGATATGAATATCGAAAACTATTTTTCGAATCGACAGCAAGTAGTATTGTTGAGTCGTTTCTCGAAATTTTACAATCGCGTATAGTTTTTCCTTTTAACTGTTTCCACTTTCCGCTTTCGAATATTATTCCTAATGAATCGCCTGTAATGGCATTATATTTTACGATATCGTTGTCTTGAAGCCGTGCTATTGTTTCGTTATTGCTCAGAAAAACGGCATCATCGTATTTATCAGGAAGAAATGTGTAATCTTTCCAAATACATGAAAGTGTAATGTTTTTTTGTGAATAAACAAGTGGAGTAGAGCATGAAATAATTAAGAATAACACTATTGCTTTAAGGTACTTATCCATTATTTTGCAACGTAACGATAAATGTTGATCCTTTTCCTTCAACTGAATTGACATCGATTTTTCCATCGTGAATTTCAATGATATTTTTTACTAACGATAATCCTATTCCGTGACCTTTAATTTCTTTTGAATTTGAAGCTCTTTGGAAAGGTAAGAAAATTATTTCCAAATCTGATTGAGGAATTCCAATTCCATTATCAAGAAAAGAAATTTCTATTGTTTTGTTTATTGACTTTAATGAAACGGTAACTTTATTATCGGGCGAATATTTACACGCATTGTCAATCAAATTCAAGAATACAACGGTTAATAGTTGTTCATTTCCTAATATGGTTAGCTGGCTTTCTTCTTCTGGAAATTCGCTCAAATTGAAATCGATAGTATATTTATGATGTTTCTTTAGTTCAAGTATTTTTGCCAAATATAACAATTCGTCAATGCGAACCGATGCTATTGGTATGTTCGATTTGTCAAGTCGTGTTTCGGTTAAATAGAGTAGATTATTTACAATTTGATTTAATGTTTTTATATCGAAAAGAATGGAAGTAATGGTTTCTTTGTACTCGTCGATTGTTCTTGTATTCATTAAATTAACTTCAAGCTGACCTGTAATTGATGTTAAAGGCGTTCGCAATTCGTGCGATACGTTTGCTACGAAATGTTTTTGCATTTCGAATGCGTTTTCCAAACGATTTAACATCTCGTTAAAGGTAATTGTTAGATTGTATATTTCATCTTTTTCTTTTCGAACAGTAATGCGTTGTGAAAGGTTTTCGGCCGATATTGATTTAGCTTGCGACACGATATCTTGAATTGGTTTTAATGCCCGGTATGAAAAGAAATAACCTGATATTCCCGTTAATGCTATCATAATACAGAGTCCGAAAAAAAGTATTAATCGAAGATTGTCTAATATTTGCATTCCTTCTATATCTTGAGCCGATGCTAGGATGTAATAGGTTTTATTCTTTTGGGTAAATTTAAATGCTATTGTTTGTACGGCATTAGTATAGACAATATAGTCGTCTTTTTGATTAACCTTTTCTATTATTTCTTTAATATTTTCAGGTTCAGGAATACCTATTGGTAAGGAGAATATGTGTTTGCCTACACTGTCGTAAAGATGTGTCTCTTTTTGTTGAAATGTGGTTAACGTATAATCGGTAACTTTTAATTTTTTGTTTCTCTTTGAGTTTCTAATATCTAAATACAGCTTTGCGGTATTTATTGCAGTCTTTTTTATACGATAGAAAAACTCTGTATTGCGGTAATTTGAAGATATGGTGAAAATAGTAATAGCAAAAAAGAATATGATACAACTTACGATAATCGTAAACTGTAAGGTAAGCCTGTTACGAATGTTCATGTATCTTTTCTTCTAAAATATATCCAATACCAAGAACGGTATGTATAAGTTTCGGTTCGTATTCTTTGTCGATTTTCTTTCTTAAAAAATTAACATAGACATCAATAACATTAGTACCTGAATCGAAGTTAATATCCCAAATCTTTTCAGCAATTTCAGCTCTCGAAACCGTTTTTTCTTTGTGAATTAATAAATACTCCAATAGATTAAATTCCTTTTGTGTAAGTAGAATGAAATCGCTATTTCGTTTAACGGTTCGTGCATTTGAGTCAAGTTCAAGATTTGCAATATTTAATTTACTTGTCTTGCCTATTTTAGCATTTACCCGTTTAAAAATTGCTTGCATTCTAGCAAGAAGTTCGTTAAAATCGAATGGTTTTACCAAATAATCGTCGGCTCCCGATTCGAATCCTTCTATTTTGTAATTCATCTCGCCCGATGCCGTTAGGAAAATGATAGGTGTTTCATTGCCTCTTTCCCTTATTTGTTTACAAACATCCAATCCATTTATCTTAGGTAGATTAATATCCAAGATAATAAAATCAAAATTGTTTGCAAAAGCTAATTTAAGCCCGAGAAATCCATCGTATGCAATGGTTGCCGAATAGTTGTTTTCTTCTAATCCCCGTTTTATGAAATTAGCAACTTTCGATTCATCTTCAACTATAAGTACATGCAACATCTTTACTTATTTTTTATGCAAATTACTCTTTATTCAGTTGGATTTGACTAAAATCAGATTAAAAAAAGATTAAAAATGAAGCTTATTTATTTCTCCAAAACCATTCAACTGTTTTAGCAAGTCCTTCGCTTATTAAAACCTGAGGTGTATAATCCAGTAATTCTTTTGCTTTATCGATCGATGCCAATGAATGTTTAATATCACCTTTTCGTTCGTTTCCATGGATAGGAGTTAGTGTTCCTATTTTAAAATCGAAAATAGCTAATTCTTTAATTAAAACGTTTGTTAATTCATTTAATGTTGTTCTTTCAGCACAAGCAACATTAAATACGGTATTTAAGGCTTCGGTGTTATTTGTTAAGGCTGCCAGTTGATTTATTTGTACAACATTGTCGATGTAGGTAAAATCTCTTGATGTGTCGCCGGTTCCATTAATTACCGGAGATTCGTATTTTAACAATTGATTTATAAATTTAGGGATCACCGCAGCGTAGGCACCATCTGGATCTTGTTTGGGGCCGAATACGTTAAAATAACGTAACCCTATTGTTTCAATTCCATAACAGTCGGAAAATACTCTGGCATAAAGTTCGTTTACTAATTTGGTAACAGCATAAGGTGATAGGGGCTTGCCAATATGATCTTCGAATTTAGGTAGCCCCGGATGATCGCCATAAACAGAAGAGCTTGCAGCATATACAAAACGTTTAACTTTTGCGTCACGGGCAGCGGTTATCATGTTTAAAAAACCGGTTATATTATGGCTATTGCTTGTAATCGGATCGATTATTGAACGTGGCACAGATCCTAATGCTGCGTGATGTAATACATATTCGACACCGTCGACAGCTTTGGTACAATCTTCGAAATTGCGAATGTCGCCTTCGAATAAGGTAAATTTCTTATTTGTTTTGAATTCAGCAATATTAGACAATTTGCCGGTAATAAAATTATCGAGACAGATTACTTCGTTATCTTGTTCAAGTAATGTCTTAACAAGATTGGAGCCGATAAATCCGGCTCCACCTGTTACTAGCACTCTTGTGTTTTTTAAATGCCTCGACATATTTATTGTTATTTTGCAAAGTTAACGGCACGGATTTCTCTGATTACCGTAATTTTAATTTGACCGGGATAGGTCATTTCTTCTTGTATCTTTTTAGCTATGTCAAACGAAAGTGTTTCAGCATCTTTATCGCTTACTTTATCGCTTCCAACAATAACGCGTAATTCGCGTCCTGCTTGAATAGCATAAGTTTTTAATACGCCTGGATAGTTCATTGCAAGTGTTTCAAGGTCTTTCAATCGTTTGATGTACGATTCTACAACTTCGCGACGTGCACCTGGACGAGATCCTGAAATAGCATCACAAACTTGAACAATCGGGGCTATTAAACTCATCATTTCAATTTCATCGTGATGGGCTCCGATTGCATTGCAAATTTCGGGTATTTCTTTATATCGCTCTGCTAATTTCATTCCTAAAATTGCATGAGGTAATTCATTATCCTCTTCTGCTACTTTTCCTATATCGTGGAGTAGACCTGCACGTTTAGCAAGTTTTGCATTCAACCCTAGTTCGGTTGCCATTATCGAACAAAGATTTGCTGTTTCGCGTGAGTGTTGAAGGAGGTTTTGTCCATACGATGAACGATATTTCATTCTACCTACCAAACGAATCAGTTCAGGATGTAAGCCATGTAATCCAAGATCAATGGTAACGCGTTTACCCGTTTCAATTATTTCATCTTCAACTTGTCTTTTAGTCTTTTCAACAACTTCTTCAATACGGGCAGGGTGGATTCTTCCATCGGTAACTAATTGGTGAAGTGCAAGACGGGCTATTTCTCTACGAATAGGATCGAATCCAGACAAAATTATTGCTTCTGGTGTATCATCAACTATTATTTCAATTCCTGTAGCTGCTTCTAAAGCACGGATATTACGACCTTCGCGACCGATAATTCTTCCCTTAACTTCATCATTATCGATATGGAATACAGAAACAGAATTTTCAACCACGTGTTCCGTTCCGGTTCGTTGAATTGTTTGAACTACAATTTTCTTCGCTTCTTTATTGGCTGTCATTTTAGCTTCGTCCATAATTTCATTTATGTACGACATTGCCTCTGTTTTAGCAACAGCTTTGAGCGATTCAATTAATTGTTCTTTTGCTTCTTCGGCCGATAATCCAGAAATAGCTTCCAGTTGTTCCCTTTGTTGTTTTTGAGCTTTATCGAGTTCTTCCGATTTACGTCCTATTATAGCAAATTGACTATCTACTTGTTCTTTCAATCGTTCCACATCCTTGCGTGAACGTTGAATTTCTTCAAGTTCTTTTCTTTGTTCTTGTTCAAGGTGTTTGATACGTGCTTCTGCTTGGATATTACGATTGTTCTTTTCGTTGAATGCTTTCTCGTTTTCCGATTTTAATTGTAGAAAGCGTTCTTTCGCTTGAAGCATTTTTTCTTTTTTTATTACTTCGGCTTCTTGTTCTGCATCTGCAATTACTTTTTTGCTTTTACTTTCTAATAAGTATATGTAAGCAAAATATGATAGTACCGAGCCTCCTATAAGCGAGCAAATTACTAAAATGATTGTTATTCCATTCATATGATCTTTCTTGTATTTTTATTTATGTTACTATTTATATATAAAAAACCCGTATCAATTACCTTATTGCTTTTAGAAAACCCCGGTTTAACATGGGCGGAGGCCTCGAATTATTTTTGACTTCCACTGCTTCCTAAGAAATCCACCGAAGTGGTGAGGCCTGTCATACGTACTCTGAGGGGATCTCCTTTAGTTTCTAATGTTGAGTTTCAAAACCATTAAGGAATTAATACGGGCATATCTTACATGTTATTCTTATCTATTTCTTACAACTATCTGATTTTAGATTAACTGTTTTTGCTTATGAATTGATCTAATTCGTTACACACATCTTGAATTTCTTTATTTGCAAGTTCTGTGGTATTATTATTTTCAAATTCTAATAGTCTGGTTACAAATTGTAATGTTGCCATTGCCAAAAAATCTTGATTATCTTTGTCATTGTAACGTTGTCTGTATTTATCAACTACATCGTTGATACGGCGAGAAGCTTCACGAAGTTTTTCTTCGTCCTGCCAGTCGATACGTAATGGGTAGTAGCGATCTATTATTTTAAGCTTTATAGCTAGTTTTTCTTCCATCTGCCTTTTATTTGTTTAAAAGAGCAATACATTTATCAATTTCCCGTACGATTGCATCTATTCGTTTTTTTGCAAAATCACTTTCACCCTCATCTTTTGTTGATACAGCTTTAGCAATTTGTAAATTCTTATAACTATTTTCGATTTCAGCAATTTTGACTTGTTGTTCTTCAATTGTTCTTAGTAACTGTATTTTTTCGTCTACTAATGCCTCTTTTTCATTTTTTATATTGGTATACAAAGAGATGACATGTTGAACTTTCTGTTTCAATTCGTCCGTTTTAAAGGTGTTAGTTTCAGCCATATTCGCACGTTATCTAAAAGAACAAATTTAAGACAAGCTGATGTAAATTCCAACAAGCGTTTTTGCTATTTTGCTTTATTTTTCAAATTTAATTAGTTTTATTCTATTTATAAGATGTAAATCAATTAGCATCAAGTATTTTTGCTTTTAAAATATTTTTCAAAATGATTGAAAATAATATATTGATTGATCAATTCAAGATTACTGTTTGGGATTATTATCGTAATCATTTCCGCTCTATGCCGTGGCGTACAGATACTAATCCGTATTATGTGATGGTATCTGAATTGATGTTGCAACAAACACAAGTTCAACGTGTATTGATTAAATTCGATGAGTTTATTACTCGATTTCCTTCGATTGAAAGTTTGGCTGAAGCTTCGTTAACGGAGCTTTTAGAAACATGGATCGGTTTAGGTTATAATCGTCGTGCTCGATTTCTAAAACAATCGGCTGATATTATTGTTAATGATTTTAACGGTCAATTTCCTACTACTTTGGAAGACTGGATAAAACTTCCCGGTTTTGGATATAACACCGCTTGTGCTGTTTTAGTGTATTCACAAAACATTCCTTTAGTCTTTATTGAAACTAATATTCGCAGTGTTTTTATACATCATTTTTATGCTGATTCTTTTTCTGTTGATGACAAATCAATTGAATCGATTGTAAGAGCAACTTTAGATCTTGAGAATCCTCGTGAATGGTATTGGGCATTGATGGATTATGGCTCGTTTTTAAAGAAAGAACATGGTAACATTTCGCGAAAAAGCAGTTCTTACTCAAAACAATCGAAATTCGAAGGTTCGTTCAGACAAAAACGAGCTACTATATTAAAGGAAATTGTGAAACGAAAAGTTGTTTCGTTTAATGAATTAATGCAAATAACCAATTATAGTACCGAAATTCTATCATTAGCATTAGTAAAGTTAACAGAAGAGAATTTTATTGCTGGTGAAAATGAACAGTTTTGGATTGTATGATTATAAGCCCCGTCAGGTTTTTATAAACTGACGGGGCTTAATGCTACCAGCCTAAAATAGTACGTTCTTTATAAAACTCGCCTGTTACCAAGTTCTTTTTTTCTGTAGATGCCAACCATACTGATGTATCGATACCTTCAGGTATTTCGAGCATTGCATTTGGACCGCCTAAATCGGTTTTAACCCATCCCGGATCAACAGAGAACACTGTTATGTTTGTTTCCTTTACCTCGTCGGCAAGTATTTTTGTTATTGCATTTACTGCTGTTTTTGAAATACTGTATGTTGGACAAGGCCCCATTCGCGGTACTGTTAATTGTCCTAATCCCGAAGAAAAATTAATGATACGTCCATCAGCCGATTTTTTTAATAATGTCAATAGATTTCTACACATCCATAATGTACCTAATACATTGGTATCCATAATTTGACGAAAGTAGGTTAAATCAATGGTTTCGATTACCGTTCCTCCAGGCTCGTTGCTAATTGCTGCGTTATTTATCAATACATCAATAGTGTTGTATTGCGAAGCCAATGTTTTTGAAAAAGCATCTATCGACTCTGTATTGCCCACATCAACAGTCATTGCTTTTACCGTTAATCCTTTTGCTAAAAGCTTTTGAGCTGCTTCTTTACCTTTTTTTAAATCCCTGCAACCCATTATTACCGTTGCTCCCATCGATGCTATTTTTTCTGACATTGCATACCCTAGTCCTCTGTTTGCACCTGTTATTACTACAATTTTACCTTTCATTATCTTATCTTTAAAATTCGTTTTTGGTCTACAAAAATACAGTCATTCCTTCAATTGTTTATATGGTTATTGATTCGAATTTGTATTGTTTTTTGATAAGTTGCTTTTTTTGCAATAAAGATTTCTAAATATATAGGACTTACTGAAAAATGAATAAAGAACTTGTCTTACATTGACGACTAAGTCATCGCAATTTTTATATATTGAATATCAATAATATCAATTAAGATAACTTTATTATATATAAAAGTGATACATGTATTTATATCAATTGGATATTGAACCCATTCAAGGTTAGGAATCGTTGTCACCATTCTAACAAGGGTTTCACCCGTGGCTATTCACATTCAATCCATTCATGATTTTGCTTAGTCAACAACCACGATTGGTTCAATTTCAATAGCTCCGTATGAAATACGGGCTGTGAGTATACTCTAGTTTTTTCGATTTTGGTTATACTGCAAAAACGAAGGTTTCCGCATCTGATTTATGTACTGGAATTTGTATTTTTTCTGCTTTCATTCCTTCAAGATGAAATTGAATTGCTTCAATAATAAGTTTTTTGGTAATACTTTTTGTTTTACCAGTTGCTATACAGCCAGATAAGTCGGGTACATAAGCATTATATCCATTATCTATTTTTTCAAAAACTACCACATATTTTATCATACTGTTATTCCGATTTAAGTTGAGCCTGTTTTAAAATACTGTTAAGAGTTCCTTTGGCTATATCGTCTGACATTTTATGAGCAGCAATAGTAACCAATCCATTTTTTATGGGGTGTTTGTATTGTTTATGACTGCCTTTCTGTCGAACTATAAACCATCCATCACTTTTATATTCTAATTAAAACAATTACAAATTCAACGATTTGATAATGTTATGTAATTTATCATCAAGTTTTTGATTTACTTCAGCATATTTATCTTTGCTTGCAAGTGTTTCTTTAATGCCGAAATAGAACTTTATTTTTGGTTCTGTTCCTGATGGGCGGATTGATATTTTCGATCCGTCTTCTGTAAAGAATTGAAGAACATCCGATTTTTGCATATCTAGTTTTGATGTTTTACCAGTTGCAAAATCTTTTATTATTTGTTCTTTATAATCTTTAATTAATACCACTTTCGATCCGTTAATAGCTGTTGGTGGATTTTGACGATATCCGGCCATCATAGCTTGAATTTCTTCTGCTCCCGATTTTCCTTTTTTCGTGATATTCAATAACGATTCTTTATAGAATCCAAATTCAACATAAATATCAAGAAGAATATCATAAAGCATTTTACCTTGATCTTTAGCCCATGCTGCTGCTTCGGCTATCAATGCACAAGCCATCACGGCATCTTTGTCGCGAACAAAATCGCCGGCAAGATAGCCATAGCTTTCTTCTCCACCTCCTATATAGGTTTTTGTACTTTCTAGTTGTTTAATTATTTCGGCAATATATTTGAAACCGGTAAGTACGTCGAAATGTTCAACTCCGAATTTAATAGCCATATCGGACAATAATTCAGTTGTAACTATAGTTTTTACAATATATTCTTTGCCTACTATCTTACCTTTTGCTTTCCATTGACTTAATAAATAGTAAAGTAATATTGATGCAGTTTGATTACCATTCATTAGAATGATTTCGCCTTTATCGTTTTTAATTGCAATTCCAACACGGTCGGCATCGGGATCGGTTGCTAAAACTAGTTCAGCTCCAACAACCTTAGCTTTATCGGTAGCCATTTGCAATGTTGCCGATTCTTCCGGATTGGGCGATTTAACGGTTGGGAAATTACCATCACTTACTTGTTGCTCTTCTACTGAAATAATATTCGTAAAGCCATATTTTTTCAATGTCATTGGAACCAAATCAACTCCTGATCCATGAATTGGGGTATATACAATTTTCATATCCTTTTGGCGAGCTATACACTCAGGATTTAATGAAAGTGCTTTAATTTTGTCAGTATATATTTCATCAACTTCTTTACCAATAATCTGAATATTAGCTTCGTTACCCGACCATTTTACAGCATCAATAGACGTTATATTTTCAACTTCTGTAATGATGTTTTTGTCGTGTGGAGGAACTACCTGCCCACCATCGTCCCAATAAGCTTTATATCCGTTATATTCTTTCGGGTTGTGTGAAGCTGTAATAACAACGCCACTTTTACATCCGAAATGACGGATTGAAAAAGATAATTCGGGTGTAGGACGGAGCGATTCGAATAGATAAACTTTGAAACCGTTTGCAGCAAATATCTTAGCGGTTGTTTCTGCAAATAATTTACTATTGTTTCGGCTATCGTAAGCCACAGCTACTTTTATTTCTTCGCCACTAAAATTCTTGATTAAATAGTTTGAAAGACCTTGAGTTGCCATTCCTACCGTGTAAATATTCATACGGTTGGTTCCTGCACCCATAATTCCTCGCAAACCACCAGTTCCAAACTCAAGAGTACGATAAAACGAATCGACGATTTCGGTTCCATCTTCTGCTATTAAGCGTTTTACTTCTTGTTTTGTGGCCTCATCAAAGTTTCCTTTTAGCCATTCTTCTGCTTTTATTTTTATTGTTGTATCCATTTACGATTGATATTCAACTGATTGGTTAAATAAATATTTGAAATCAAAAATACATCTTTTATAAAAACGTTTTATAAAAGTTTTAAACAATCTTCAAGACTATCTTTCCAGTAGGGAATCGATATTTCGAAGGTTGATTTAATCTTTGCCTTATTTAAAACACTATAATGCGGACGACGTACCGGAGTAGGATAGTCCTTCGATTCTATAGGTTTTACATTACATGTTGTAATACCTTTTAATGTGTGAATTTCTTTGGTAAAGTCGTACCACGAACAAACACCTTCATTAGAAAAATGATAAATCCCCGCTATCCATTGTTTCTTTCCAGTAGAGGTTTTCAAAATAATTTCTAAAATCGTTTTTGCTAAATCGTTTGCATAAGTAGGAGTTCCCACTTGATCGAACACTATGTTTAATTCTTCACGTTCTTTGCCATATTTAATCATAGATTTTACAAAGTTGTTTCCAAACGATGAATATAACCATGAGGTTCTTATAATGATAGCATCTTTATTTTCAGCTGTAACATTCGTTTCGCCCATTGCTTTTGAAGTACCATAAACCGATGTCGGTTTAATAGCTATGTTTTCTGTATATGGAATATGCGAACAACCATCAAAAACGTAATCAGTAGAAATGTGAATGTATTTGCATTTGTATTTTGATGTTGCAATTGCTAGAATACATGGAGCATCGGCATTGATTAGATAAGCTTTATCTTGTTCTGATTCTGCTTTATCGACTGCTGTATATGCAGCACAATTGATGAGATATTGAGGTTTTGCTTGTTCAAAAAACGTTTGTACCGATGATTGATTTGTAATATCTAATTCTTCATAATCGGTAAAAATGAAAGAAAATTCAGGATAGGAATGTTCAAGTGTTCTTAATTCGTTTCCTAATTGTCCGTTTGCTCCGGTAACAAGTATTGTTGTCATTATTTAAAAAGATGTAATAAATGATTTGAATTCTAAATTCTTTTTGTCTTTTTCAGAGATTATTACTTTCGATAAATCGACTTTCCAGTCAATATTTAATGTTTCATCATAGAATACAATACCTTGTTCGCATTCCGGATGATAAAAATCGTCGCATTTATAGAACACAACAGCTGTTTCGCTTAAAACCGAAAAACCATGGGCAAAGCCTTTGGGTACAAGTAACTGGCGTTTATTTTCATCGGTAAGTTCACAACCGAACCATTTTCCGTATGTTTCAGAATCTTTACGTAAATCAACTGCCACATCGTAAATAGAACCTTGTAATGCTCTAACTAGTTTTGTTTGAGCATGTGGTGGTTTTTGAAAATGAAGACCGCGGATAACCCCATAGGTTGATTTTGATTGGTTATCTTGCACAAAATTAGTTGTTATACCAGCTTTTTCTAAAGCAACCTGACTGTAACTTTCGAAGAAATAACCTCTTGAATCGGGAAATACACGAGGTTCTATTATAACTAGATCTTTAATTCCTGTTTCTATTATTGTCATTATTCGAACCGTTTTATGTTTACAATGTTAATTAAATATTGACCATATTGATTTTTCTTCAAAGGTTCAGCCAATGCAAGTAGTTGTTCTTTGGTAATGTATCCTTTTTTATAAGCAATTTCTTCAAGACAGGCAACCTTTAACCCTTGACGGTTTTCAATAGTTGCTACATAATTGCTCGCTTCGAGTAAATTCTCATGTGTTCCCGTATCTAACCAAGCGAAGCCTCTGCCTAACAATTGCACATTCAGTTTCTTTTCTGCAAGATATAGTTTATTCAAGTCGGTAATTTCCAATTCACCTCTTGGAGATGGTTTAAGCGATTTTGCTTTTGTAACTACCGAATTGTCGTAGAAGTATAAGCCGGTTACGGCATAATTTGACTTTGGTTCTTTAGGTTTTTCAACTAAACTGATAACATTCCTATTTTCGTCAAATTCAACAACACCATAACTTGTTGGATCATTAACGTAATATCCAAATACAATTGCTCCATCATTCAGCTTAGACGAATCGGTTAAAACTTTACCGAAATTATGTCCATAGAATATATTATCGCCTAATATTAAACAGCAAGAATCGCTTCCAATGAATTTCTCTCCAATAATAAAAGCTTGGGCAAGTCCATCAGGTGAAGGTTGCTCTGCATATTCAAGTGAAATACCTAATTGAGAACCATCACCGAATAATTTTTTAAATAATGGTAAATCTTGTGGTGTTGAAATAATTAAGATTTCCCGAATTCCAGCTAACATTAAAACCGAAAGAGGGTAATAAATCATTGGCTTGTCGTAAATCGGAACCATTTGTTTTGATATTGCCTTTGTTAAAGGATAAAGGCGAGTACCTGATCCTCCTGCTAATATAATTCCTTTCATATATTCGGGTTTTAATTGTTTTTCAAATAAGTATCGAAATATTCTATTGTTTTATGTAAGCCTTGTTCTAATTTAATATTAGGTTCCCAACCATTAAGAATTTTATGTGCAAGTTCTATATTCGGTTTGCGTTGAGTTGGGTCGTCTTGAGGTAATGGTAAATAAATAATTTTTGATTTTGAATTTGTCAATTGAATTACTTTTTCAGCCAATTCTTTAATTGAGAATTCACCGGGATTACCAATATTTACCGGACCAATTATCGATTTATCAGTTTTCATCATTCTTATCATACCTTCCAGCAGATCGTCGACATATTGAAAACTTCTTGTTTGCGAGCCATCGCCAAAAATTGTAATATCATTTCCTTGTAATGCTTGCACAATAAAGTTTGAAACCACCCGACCATCGTTAGGATGCATTTTGGGGCCGTAGGTATTGAATATTCTTATAATTTTAATAGTAACATTGTTTTGTTTATGATAATCCATAAACAATGTTTCGGCACAACGTTTACCTTCATCGTAACACGATCTGATTCCTATTGTATTAACATTTCCCCAATACGATTCTGGTTGAGGATGGATGATAGGGTCACCATAAACTTCGCTTGTCGAAGCTTGAAGTATTGTTGCTTTTACCCGTTTTGCAAGTCCGAGCATATTGATGGCACCCATTACCGATGTTTTAATTGTTTTAATCGGATTATATTGATAATGAATAGGCGAAGCAGGACAAGCCAAATTATATATTTCATCTACTTCGGCATAATATGGTGTTGTAATATCATGACGGACAAGTTCAAAATACGGATTTGATAGTAAATGAACAATATTGTTTTTTGAACCGGTAAAGTAGTTATCAATACAAATAACATCATTACCTTCATTAAGAAGTCTTTCGCAAAGATGACTTCCAATAAAACCGGCTCCTCCAGTAACTAATATTCTTTTCATTTTAACTATTTATTAAATGTGAAACCAAATATGAAGATTGTAAGTCGTACATATTTAGCTTTTCATACGAAGTTTTAAAATAATCAATTTATCGATGTTCGACCAATGGAATAATAGGTATAACCTAATTCTTTCATGTCTTCCACATCAAAAATGTTACGACCGTCAAAGATAAGTTTATTCTTTAACATGTTTGATATTTTATCAAAATCGGGCATTCTAAAGACTTGCCATTCTGTTAAAACAATTAACGCATCTGCATTTTCCAATCCATCATATTGATGTTTTGAATAGCTGATTTTAGTGCCTATAATTTGTTTAGCTTCTTCCATTGCTACCGGATCGAAAGCGGTTATTTCGCAACCGGCATCAAGCAGCTTTTTAATCATTACTAACGATGGAGCTTCACGCATATCATCAGTATTAGGTTTAAATGATAGACCCCATAATGCGACCTTTTTCCCTTGTAATTGACCTTTAAAATGACTATTCAGTTTATTGAATAATATCGATTTTTGATTTTCATTAACAGCTTCAACCGCTTTTAAAACCTGTAGATCGTAATTTAGATCTTTTGCTGTTTTGATAATTGCCTTTACATCTTTAGGGAAACAAGATCCGCCATATCCGATCCCAGGATATAAAAACTTACTTCCGATTCGAGTATCGGTTCCAATACCTTTTCTTATAAGATTAACATCGGCACCTACTATTTCGCAAAGATTTGCTATATCATTCATGAAACTGATTCTTGTTGCCAACATTGCATTTGCTGCATATTTAGTCAATTCAGCTGAAGGAATATTCATAAAAATAAGCGGATGACCATTCATGATAAATGGTTTGTATATTCTTTTTAATACTTTTTCTGCTCGTTCGCTTTCAGTTCCAACAACAATGCGGTCGGGTTTCATAAAATCTTCAATTGCAGCTCCTTCTTTTAAAAATTCAGGATTTGATGCTACATCAAACTCAATTGTTATACCTCTTTTTTGCAATTCAAGATTTATAGCATCTTTCACTTTGAATGATGTACCAACCGGAACCGTACTTTTAGTAATGATTACGGTATAATTGGTTAATGATTTGCCTATTTCTTTTGCTACACCTATAACATATTGTAAATCGGCACTTCCATCTTCGTCAGAAGGTGTACCTACTGCAATAAATATTGCTTCACAACCTTGTATGCTTTCGCTTAGATCGGTTGAAAATGTTAAGCGATTTTCTTCTGAATTTTTTATAACGAGGTCATCAAGACCAGGTTCAAAAATAGGTACGATTCCTTTGCGTAAATTATCAATTTTTTGTTGATTAATGTCAATACAAACAACCGATACCCCTGTTTGTGAGAGACATGTTCCTGTTACTAATCCAACGTATCCTGTTCCAACTACTGCAACCTTCATCTGCTTTTTTTAAAATTATAAAACACCCAACCACACATTTATCGTAGTTGGGTGTTTTAATTGTTTGTTATGCTATTTTATTATTGATTATCTATTTTTATTAATTCCACTTCAAATATCAAAGCCATATTGGGTTCTATGATTCCTCCAGGTTGAGGATTTTGTCCATAAGCCAAATCTGCTGGTATAAACAATTTCCATTTCGATCCTACAGGCATTAATTGTAAAGCTTCTACCCATCCTTTTATTACTCCTGTAACAGGGAACGTGGCTGGTTGTCCTCTATCAACCGAGCTGTCAAACTTTCTACCATCAATTAAAGTACCTGTATAATGAACAGTAACTTTATCGGTCGATTTTGGTAATACACCTTCACCTTTTTTTATTATTTCATATTGCAATCCACTAGCAGTGGTAATTACACCTTTTCTTTTTTTGTTTTCGTTTAGGTAATTATCGCTAATTGTTTTGTTTTTATTGAGTTTTTTCGATTTGGTATCTGTAATGAATTTTTGAATTAAAGCTCCACCTTTTGCTTCATCAACATCAAGTTGACGACTGCCAAATACATCGTTAATCCCTTTTACCATAACGTAAGGATCAATTGAATCGAGGCTTTGTTGTTGTAAAGAACGGGCAATGTTTACTCCAATACTATATGAAATACTATCGAGTGTTGATTTTAATTTAATTTGTGCATTAGCCGATAAAGCCATCACCGATAAAATACCAACTGTAAGAATATTTTTTTTCATCATAATGATAATTTTTAATGGTTATAAATAAAAAAGGATTTACCTATAACGATAAATCCTTCTTAATTATTTTATGTCTATTGTTTTTCTATAGAAAGTAATTCGATTTCAAATATAAGTGTTGAATATGGTTCGATTGGAATTCTGCCGTCTTCGTTTGCTCCATATGCAAGATCTTGAGGAATATATACCGTCCATTTTGACCCTACAGGCATTAGTTGAAGAACTTCAGACCATCCTTTTATTATTCCACCAGAAACAGGGAATGTTGCAGGTTCTTTTCTTTCGTATGATGAATCAAAAACTTTACCATCGATAAATGTTCCTTTATAGTTTACTTTTACTATATCTTTTGCTGTTGGTTTTGGACCGTTTCCTGCTTTATCAATTTTATATTGAAGCCCACTAGGTAAGGTTATCACACCAGCTTGTTTTTTGTTTTCTTCTAAGAACTTTTTACCTATTTCGATATTCTTTTCAAATTTTTTCGATTCTACAGCTCTTTGTTTTTCTCTTAGCTTTTTAGTATAACGTTCTAGGAATTTAACTGCCGAATCTGGATTGATTAAATATTCCGGATTTTTTGCCAAACCATCAACAATACCTTTTG
>Ga0265338_10004086_pt1 | contig 19988 bp, 20 predicted proteins | sample 42126metaG_FD_193579 | JGI IMG/M metagenome (GOLD analysis project Ga0265338, IMG submission 193579) | Rhizosphere microbial communities from Carex aquatilis grown in University of Washington, Seatle, WA, United States - 4-21-26 metaG | ecosystem: Host-associated > Plants > Roots > Rhizosphere...
AGTCCGATCGAGTCGAAGCGCTTCTTGATCGTGCCGCCGCTTTCGTCTGCGGCGAGGATGCCCTTTCCCTCGGCGACGAGTGCGCGGGCGGTCTCGTGTAAGTCGTAGTCGGTCATGCTGCCTCTCCCTTCCGAATGCTCGTTCTCCCTAAGTATCGCGGGAGATCCGACATCCGGCCGGGAGAGGCAGCCGACCTACCGGGCGCGAACCCGACCCCTACCCCAAAGTGTGTTGTTTCTGCGGTCTGCGGCCCTCATGAAAGGAAAGACGCCGCAGGCGCCACTTTCTTGCGCGGTTAGAATCGATCCGTCGGCGGACGTAGCTCAGTTGGTAGAGCACTGGCTTCCCAAGCCAGGTGTCGCGGGTTCGAATCCCGTCGTCCGCTTCTCTGTTCGCCGCCGCGCTCCGGTCGGGGCCACCGTCCGGCTGGGGCGTTGTAATTGACTTCTGTGGACGTAACGGCTCCGACCCGTTCCTACGTTCCGAGCGAGCGCTGGAGCCTCTTCGACGAGGGCGAGTTCCTGCTCGTCAGCGCAGGTGCCGACGAGCTGTACACGATCGAGAGTGCGGCTCCGGATGCCGGCGCCGAACTCGTCGCCGCTTGGCGGTCGGCGCTGATCGATCGCGAGTCGCTCTCGGCGGGGGCGCGCGAACTCCTCGATCAACTCGTCGCAGCCGGGATCGTACGGCCGGAACTCCCGGAGGTGTCGCCGTGGACGGTGGCGTTTCGACTGGTCGGCGACCGCTGCGGCGAGCTCGAGCGTGCGCTCGCGGACGCACTCGAGGCAGGCGTCGCGCTCGACCAGGCGGAGCTCGAGGACAGCGACTTCGTCGTCTTCGTCCGCACGACCGGACGGCTGGCCGATCTCTACGCCGAGGCGCCTGACTGGCGGCAGCGACCCCATCTGCTGCTCGACGCGGCCTACGACCACACGGTCTCGCTCGGTCCGCTCGTCTTCGCCGGTGACACGGCCTGCCTCGGCTGCTTGGCCGGCCGGATCGGTCACTATTGGGGCGATGCGCCGCCGCCGCCGAAGCCGGCGGTCCAGCGGCATGCGACGCTCGTCGCATCCCTCCTCGCGCTCGAGATCGAGAAGATCGCCACCGGCGACTACGGCCTCGTCAACACGACGGTCTCTTGGGATCTACGCGGGAGGGAGGTCACACGAAGCGCGGTCTACAAGCTGCCGTGGTGTCCGTTCTGTGGTGAGCCGGCCGCCGCCGCCGAGCCGATCGGATCGATCGACCTTCCGTGGACACGCGCGGCGTGATCAGACTCGTCACCCAGTTCGACAGTGCGGAAACACGAGCCTCTGCTGCAACGCCGACGTGCGGTGCCTGCTGCTGTTGCTGCTGCTGTTGCATCGCGACGGCGATCAGCGCGTCCGCGTTCACGGTCATGAACCTGCGGGCCCACGCGCGGAGACTCGAGGAGGTGACGGGCAAGAGCCCTTCACCCGCGCCCGAGTTCATCGGCGCGCTCGCCCTCCCGGTCGCACTCTTCGGCGGTCTCGCCCTCTCGTTCAGCAGGGTCGGCGCCTTCTCCGTGGCCGCGATCTGGTTCCTGATCCTGTTCGGCCTCTATCGCTGGGTCGATGCAGAGAGCCCCTGGCTGCCGGCGCTCGGCACGGTTCTCATCGGCGGGGTCCTGTTGTTCGGGGAGCTTCTCGTCGCGTTGGTGGTCCTCAAGAACGCCGGCGCGTACCTGCTTCTGGCGTTCGTGCTCACGACGGTCGCGATCGTCGTCGAGTATCGGCTGCTCCTCGCGCGCCGGTGATCAGCCGTGATCGTGCGGCCGTCGATCTGAAGACAGAGCTCCTCTGCCGGACGGCGAACTTCCGCCACGGTGTCGTGCTTCCGCCGCAGCGGGTGAGAAGAACCCTCGCGGACCCCGTCGGACTCTCGAACATCGCGATTCCGCAGAATTCACCCGAGCCGTGGAGGAGCTCGGCGGGCGGCATCGGACGGACGGAGCGAGCTGCGGAGCTCGCCGCGATCGGGGAGGCGCTCGAGCGTTACTCGGCCTTCGCGTTTGCCTTGTCCAAGCGGCGCCGGGGGGAGCTGGCCGGCCGGGACGTCCTCGAGCTCGCTCGGTTCTCCCTCCACAGCGAGGAGCAACGGGCGAAGCCTGGCTTTCCGTACGGCGAGCTCTACGGGGACGGGCTCGAGTACACGAACGTGTTCTCGCTCACCGACAACGCCGAGGCGTGGGTGCCGGCCGTGCTGGTCGGTCTCGGGGGCGGCCACGGCTCCGTCACGACCTCGTCCGGCCTCGCGAGCGAGCGCTCGGGGCACGTGGCGCTGCTCCGGGCCGTGCAGGAGCTCGTGGAGCGGGATGCGCTGATGGTCACGTGGCTCCACGGTGTTCCGGGCCGGCGCGTTGTGCTGCCCGACCTCTACGCCGACCCGGTCGACGCGCTCGGCGGAGAGGCGGTCTGCATCGACGCGACCCCGGACTACAGCGCGCACCCCGTGGCGCTCGTCTGCGGGCAGCTGCCGCTGCGCGGGCGCCCACGCTACTCGCTCGGCGCAGCTTGCCGCGAGACGTGGGAGAGCGCGGTCGAGAAGGCGTATCTCGAGTGGATCCAGGGCGTCGTCTTCGTCGGCTACCACCTCATGTACAACCCCGGCGTCGAATTCGAAGACGCCCGTGACGTCAGAACATTCGACGACCACGCCGTCTATTACACGATCCGCCCCGAGGAGTGGCAGAAGATTCCGCTGCTCCGCGGTGAGACCGTGGTACGAGAGTCGGACGGTCCGGACGCGACCGTTGACTCACTCGCCGGGTTGGCGCGCGGTCTGTCCGCACGCGGGATCGCCGTGTACTACCGCGACGTCACCACGAGCGACCTTCGCCAGCTCGGCCTCTCGGTCATCCGAGCTCTCTCGCCCCACCTCGCTCCGATCAACTGCGACCAGGAGTGGCCGTTCCTCGGCGGCACCGCCGCCGACGTCGGCATGCGCTACCCGTGGGCGTCGGGGCTGGAGCTCTGCTTCCCGAATCCCTACCCGCACCCGCTCGGCTAGCCATGCAGCGCACCGCCGACCTCTACGAGCTGTTCTGGGAGAACTCGAAGCTGAACGCGGTCACCATCCACCCGTTTCGGCAGCGCATCGAGGAGTACGTCGCCGCGGACATGTCACGGCCGGCTCTCCAGTTCTCGGGCGCCGACGTCCGGCTCGGATCGCCCCGCGACCGACTGGCGAGACTGATGGGTCGGCGGCGGAGCGCCCGCGAGTTCTCGGACAAGCCGCTCTCGCAGCGGAGCCTCGGCCGGCTCTTCGCGGCGTTCGGGAGCTCATACGGCGGGTCACGGACGTTTGCGTCGGCCGGCGGGGCGTACCCCGTCGAGGTGTTCTGTCTCCTGAACCGTGTACGGGGCCCGCTCGACCGCACCGCCGTCTACTACAACCATGACAACCACAGCCTTTCGGTCGTCGCGAACCTGCCTCCGTGGGCCGAGCTCTCCGACGCAGTCAACCTCGAATTCGGCGGCGGCTTCCCGCAGCTCGTCTTCATCTTCGTCGTCTTCCCCGAGCGGATGACGGCGAAATACGGCGAGCGCGGCGGCCGCTTTGCGCTGATCGAGGTCGGGCATGCGGCCCAGAACCTCGCGCTGCGGCTCGTCGAGGAAGGGATGGTGGGCTGCGAGGCCGGGGGGTTGCTGGACGAGCGGCTGAAGGGACTGCTCCGCCTGGAGCGCACGAGCGCCCAGATCGCGCTCGGGTACGCCTGCGGGCTTCCGCGTTGAGCCGGCCTCGACGCCCGTACGTGGAACCCTTGGCCCCGGAGCGACCCGGCCGACCCGGGTCGCTCGAGGAGCGGGACCTCAGCAGGGCGTGATCAGGACGCCCTCCAGGGTTCCGACGACGGGGCCGCTCTCGCCCTTCGGGGTCGAGGTCGTGTGCAGCCTGTAGGTGGCTACGACCTGCGCCCCGTTCAGCTCCGGGTTCAGGGTCTTGACCACGCGTCCGCAGAGCCGGCCGACGAGGATTCCCTCGGAGACGCACTTCTCGAATCCCGGCGTGAACGGCGCCGCGCGGACGAGGCCGGCGTTCGTGATCCCGGACATCCGTCCGTCGATCTCGTCCTTCTTGGCCGTGACCCACTTGAAGTCGCCGGCGTGCACTCCGCGGCCGCGGCCGTCCTTCTCGTACGCGGTCGCGAGGATGGGGATTGCGAGCGACCCCGCCAGCTCTCCTGCGAGACCGTGGTCGCACGGGGCGTTGTTCGCGAGGGCGACCTTCAGCACGCCGTGCGTCCGCAGAGTGACACAGCCGGACTTCGCGCACACGTGCTGCGTGCTCGTCTGCAGCGCCGTCTCCCCGTGGACGTCCTTCGACAGCGATGTGACGCAGGTGTCGGAGCCGAGGATGTCGTCCGGATTGTCGAAGCACGAACCCGGAGCGGCACAGACGATCGTGAACGTGCCCTTGGACGAGTCCTTCTTCCCGATCGCGCACGTGGCGGTCACCTCGACCGTCGCGCCGCAGGGGCACTGCTTGTCGTTCGGGAGTACGGCGTTCCAGGCATTGGGCCCGCCGGACGGGATGGGGACCGTGACGGGTGCGGCCGAACAGCTCGTCGTGACGACGACCTGCTCACACGTCCCGACGGTTCCCGAGACGAGCAGCGAGGTGGGCGGGGAGCCTCCCAGACCGGTGACTCCCGTGATCGAGATAGGCACGTGGACCTCCTTGGCAAGAGAGCCCGCAGTGGCGGGGAATCTCGCAGCCGAACGGGAACGGCGCCACGGTGCACGCACGAGGTCGGCCGAGCTCGGCGGGTCTAGCGCTCGGCGGGCGGGATCGCGCGGAGGGTCTCGGCGAACGTCTCGATCTCCTCGCGCGTGTAGGCGGTGTGGCGCCGCCGGGTCCCGGGCTTGTCGCACAGCTCGCAGTTCGGCGGGAGTTCGAGCATCGACCCGCCTCAGGCTAACCGTCGAGGCTCTCGGCGACCGGCTGCAGCACCGCCAGCGGGATCTCCCTCGGGGCCCGCTTCTCGTATTCGAGATAGCCGGGCGCGATCGCGGTGATCGCCGTCCAGAGCCGCGCGCGCTCGTCGGGACCGGCCGGCCGCGCGACCACCGGCCTCGTCATGCGGCCGACCCGGACCGCAGCCTGCGGATGCTCGAGCAGGTTCAGCCACCAGGACGGGAACCACTCGAGACCGCCGTTCGACGCGACCACGACGAGGTTCTCGCCGTCGGGGTAGAAGCACAACGGCGTCGTGCGCACGTTGCCCGTCCTGCGGCCGGTCGTCGTCAGCAGCAGGATCGACAGCCCCCAGACCCGACCGCCGACGCGGCCGCCGGTGGCCCGGTAGACCACGCGGTGAACCCGGCCCATGGCACGGATGCCGCGACGCATCAGACGGCTGCTCATGAGGCCATCTTCGCGTTTCGTCCGGGGAAAAAGGAAGAGCCGGCGGAGTGAGGCTGCGGCTCCCACACCCATCCGGCTCTTCGACAAGAGTTGGACGGGCTGCGGCCCACCGTCCTACCCCTGTGGGCCATATCGTCGGCGTCCGCTGCGCGGGACCGGAGCCTCGTCCGAGTGAACCGATCGAGTGAACCACCGATCCAGCGATAGATGAAGCTGCCTTCTGTCGACGATCATTGTCTTACCGAGGGCCCCGATGCGGCGGGGGCTCGAGGATTGCGGAACACGGTGCTCCCCGGTCATGCGGCGACCGGGTGGAGCACCAGCCAGTAGGGCGAACCGATGCGGCGGGTTCGCCCTTCTTCGCGTTACGGGGACGCTACGCCTTCAGCGCGAGCTGCTTGGCCTGCGCGTATTCCTCGTCCGTGAGCGCACCGGACTCGTGCAGGTCGTGCAGGCGGGCGATCTGGTCGGCCGGAGACGATCCCGTGTGGTGCGGCCGGTGGCTCGCCGCGCGCGCGCCCAGTGCGCGCATCTTCTCCGTCGCGTCGCCGTGGTGCTCGGCCGCGTCGGGGTTCTCTGCCAGGGTCTGCCGGCGCAGCGCCTCGAAGCCCGCGGCCACGAGGGCTCCCAGCAGGAGCACGCCCCACACCGTCCGCAGAGCGTGCGTCGGGCCCCAGAGCACGAGCAGGAGATACGCGCCGCCGAGAATGCCCCAGCTCATGCCGGGACGGCGGGCGAGCGTGGGGGCCATCCAGCGCCGGAAGGAGATGGCGAAGCTGTGCGGCCCGGCCAGGATTCCGCCGAGCACCATCACGAGCCCGTAGAAGACGATGGCGCGGCCGGTGTCGGCCAGGATCGAGCTCTCGATCAGCCAGATGTGATGGGCTGCGGGCCGGTTCGCCGGCTGCACGAGTCCGTTGACCGCGTAGTTGCCGGTGACGCGGTAGACGACGAGCACGAGCAGGCCGACGAGGACGAAGGCCCAGCCGATGTTCCGCAGCGTCGATCGCCGGTGTCCGTGGGCGAGGTAGATGGCGAGGCCGTACATGACGAGCACGAGGATGACGAGCCAGACGCTCAGCACCCTGATTAGGCGCACGCCGGTCTGGGCCGCGGACAGCTGGTCCGATTTCATGACGGTGATCACGCCGGTGCCCGCCGGGATCTTGTCGAGCGCAGCCGCAGGAAGCCCGAGTTGGGTGCCGAGCTCCTTCACGAGCGCGCTCAGGTCTACCGTGACGACGCCGTTGCCGGTGTCGATCCCGTAGCCCGTCTTGTTCTCGAGGACGTTGACGAGCTTCTGGTGCGCGATCCCCGTCGCGTTCACGAATGCCTGTTGGACGCGCGGCTTGCTGAGCAAGAAGTCGACAGCCTGGACGGCAGGCTGCCGCAGTCCGGCGGCGACCGGGCCGGCGAGCGGCTTGACCGCCGTCGGGAGCTGCTTCTCGAGCTGGCCGGCGACGTCGACGTTGTTGTAGAGCTGGTCGACGACGTACACCGACAGCGCTGCGCGGATCTTCGGATCCTGGACCAGCTGCGTGCTGGCCTTGCGGAACTGGTTGTTGTCGAGCAGCTGGCGGTTGACCCAGACCGTCAGGATCGTGATCAGCCCGATCACGGACGCGAGCACGATCAGCGACCAGATGCCGATGCGGCGGCCGCGGCTCAGCTTGCCGTGCGGCTCTGCGGGCGCCGGCGGAGGAGGAGGCGGAGGAGGAGGCGGCGGCGGCGGAGCGGGCGCGTCTTCGGGCGGTGCGGGCGGATCGGTCACGGCCTGAATCCTCTCACGCTGGACCGCCCGCCGACGACGGAGCGTGCATCCCCACGTCCGGTGTGGCAGGCACGCCGCCTACGCAGGCCACGCGTCGGCGAGCCGCCGGCGGCTCTCGTCCAGGTGCTCCGGAATCACCTTCACGTCGGCGAGCACCGGCATGAAGTTCGTGTCGCCGCTCCAGCGCGGCACGACGTGCAGGTGCCCGTGGTCGACGATTCCCGCGCCGGCGATGCGGCCGACGTTCCAGCCGAGGTTGAAGCCGTCGGGGCGGTACACCGCGGCGAGCGCAGCGAGACCCTCGGAGCCGAGCCGGTGCACCTCGAGCGCCTCCGCCTCGTCCAGCTCGCCGAAGTTGACGCCGTGCCGGTACGGCGCGACGAGCAGATGCCCCGACGCGTACGGGAACTTGTTCAGCAGGACGAAGGCGTGCTCGCCGCGGTGCACGACGAGATGCGCCTCGTCGTCACCGCCGGCGGCGGCGCAGAAGATGCAGCCCTCGATCTCGTCCGCCGTCTGGACGTACTCGAGCCGCCAGGGCGCCCACAGCCGCTCCACGGCGGAGAGGCTACAGCCAGCGCTTGTAGCGGAAGTAGCCGAGCATGCCGACGATCACGACGAGGAAGAAGCCGAGGATCGACCAGAACGCGACGGCGCTGCCGAAGCCGGGGAAGTTGACGTTCATCCCGAACAGGCCGGTGAGAAACGTCAGCGGCAGGATCACGACACTGAAGATCGTGAGCACGTACAGGATGTCGTTCTGCTGGTGGTTGATCACGGACTCGTTCGTGCTCTCCAGCGCCTCGACCACTTCCTTGTAGTTGTCGAGCAGGTCCCAGATCCGTTCGCTTGCGTCGACGATGTCGTCGAAGTAGAGCTCGAGATCCTCGGGCAGGAACCGCTCGACGCCGCGCTCGAGCTGACGCAGTGTCGGGCGCTGCGGCTTGATGATCTTGCGGTAGGAGATGATCTCCTGCTTGACCTTGTGGATGTCGCGGACGAGTCCCTTCGAGTCGCCCTCGTCCAGCTCCTCGTCGATCTGCTCGAGCTTGTAGCCGATCTTGTCGAGGATGGGGAAGCAGTAGTCGTAGAGGTCGTCGAGCACCTCGTAGAGGAGGCGGCCCGAGCCGCGGCGGAACAGGTTCTCCCGGAATTCCTCGTTCTCCGCGCAGCGCCGGAACAGCCGCGAGACGGGCCGCAGCTCGACTGTCGGCAGCGTGACGAGATAGTCGGCGCCGAGGAAGGCGTCGAGCTCGCCTGCGTTGAGCCGGCCGATCGCCTTGTCGTAGACGGGGAAGTGGAGAACCGCGAAGAGGTAGGCGTCGCCGTCCTCGGCGTACACGTCCACCTTCGGCCGCTGGCGCCGGGACATCACGTCCTCGACGTCGAGCGGATGCCAGCCGAACCGCGCCGCGAGTGCGAGTGCCTCCTCCTGGGAGGGCGACTCGAGGTGGATCCAGGTCAGGCCGGCGTGCTGGAGCTCAGCGACGCGAGGCCGCTGCGCAGCCTCCGGCTGACCGGAAGGCGGCCCGTCGCGACGGGTCCGGATGCGAGGAAGGCTCGGCACCGGTACTGAGAGGGTCGGAGGTCGCAGTCGCGGGCATATTCGCCATGGTAGCCGGAAGTCCCCCGGCGCTACCGGGTCGGGAGCGCCCCATGACCTTGGCGTTGCGAGGAACGTCGATCGGCGCGGTGTAGCAGCCGCTGGCACCGCCCCGACACGGTCGACGGTCCACCACGAGTGTGAAGTTCGACTTGGCTTTGGAAGCGATAGAGCATCTTCGCCCCGGATGCAGCACCATAGTGGGGTGCGCGCCCCGAGCCCGGACGGGAACGAGCGGCTGACGAGTTCGATCGGGCTCGTCCTCCTCGTCCTTCTCGCTGTCGAGACGCTGACGACGCTCGCGCTGCGCACGTACCTCAACGTGCACCTGTTCCTCGGGCTGTTGCTTCTGCCGCCGGTGACGCTGAAGCTCGCCAGCACGGGCTGGCGGTTCGCGCGGTACTACACCGGCAACGAGTCGTACGTGCGGGCGGGCCCCCCGCGGCTGCTGCTCCGTATGCTCGCACCGCTAGTTGTCGCGTCGACGCTCGCGCTGTTCGGAACCGGCGTTGCGATGATCGTGGTCGGGCACCGCGGCGGCCAGCTACGGACGCTGCACACGTTCAGTTTCGTCGCTTGGGGCGTGCTGATCGGCGTGCACGTGATCGCGTACCTCACGCGCGTGCTGCGCGACGGGACGATGGATTGGCGGCGCAACGCGGTGGACGTCGTCGCCGGCGTCCGGAGCCGGCGCGCCATCGTCCTCGGCACGCTGCTCGCCGGCGTCGTCCTGGCCTCGGCGACGCTTCCCGCCCAGCGGACAGTCCTGCGCAACGGCGGCCATCGCCATCACCGCGAGGGCCGCAGCGGATCGCGCTTCTTCGGCGCGTCGACCCAGCCACGGTCTTGAAGAACGGACGAAGGATCGGGGCGCGTGGCCGCTAGCAGCGATTCGTCAGCCGGCGAAGGTGCTTGCCGTCGACGCCGATCGTGTAGACGCCGTCCCGGGCACACGTGCCGCGCATCGTGAAGGCGAGCGTCGTCCCGCCGTCGAGCCAGGCGGGGTTCTCGTTTGCGGTGGCGTGGACGCCGAGCAGGAGGTGCGTCCCCGTTCCGTCCGGCCGCGTGAGCGCGACGCGCGGTATGTCGACCACGGACGGAGGCGAGCTGACTTCGTAGGCGATCCAGTCGCCGCGTGGCGACCAGTCGGGGTCGTGGGTTCCTCTGCCCGCGTAACCGCCGGCGAGCTCGCGCGGGCGGGAGCCGTTCGCGGCCGCGACGTAGACGTGCGCTGGGTGCCAGAGCTTGCCCCCCAGCTGCGCGTCGAACGCCACGCGGCGACTGTCTGGCGACCACGAAACGGGGAACCCGGCCACGCCCACGAACAGACGGCGCCGGTCGCTTCCATCGGCGTTCACGATCTCAAGTGCGAACCCGGCGCGGAGCGCGATCGTGTATGCGAGTTCCGAGGAATCGGGTGACCAGGTCTCGCCGCCGAAGAACCCGCCCGGCGCCTTCGCGACCGCGCGCCGATCCGACCCGTCCGCGCGCGCGATCGAGAGCACGCCGTTCTCCTCGGAGTAGGACAAGACGCCGTCGGGCGAAAGACTCCCGTCGTCGGTTGTTGAAGTGGCGACGACGGCGCCGTCGCTCGGCCGGCGATAGACCGTGCCGGCCGCGGTCGGAATCGCGACGAGATTCGTCGGTGTCCACCAGTGACGCGGCGCGGAGCTGGTCACCTCGGGCTGGAGGAGCTCGACCTGGTTCGTGCCGCCCTCGCTGCCGGTGACCCAGAGCGCGAGCCTCGCCGTGGGCGCGTACCGGTCGCTACTCGACGGATACTGCCGCAAGAAGGTGAGGTAGCGGCCGTTCGGCGAGGCTCGTGCGACGGAGTCCGAGACGGGTCCCGCATCGCCGGCCCTCCCAAGCGCCGCCGCGCCGGCGAGGACGAGCCCGGCCCCGGCCAGCAGGACGAGCAAGCGGAGCACGAGCGGAACGGTAACAGCATCGTCGTCGTGGCCCGGGGCGTCAGCCGGCCTGTGAGTGCGCCCGGCAGGATTCGAACCTGCGACCTCGCGCTCCGGAGGCGCGCGCTCTATCCCCTGAGCTACGGGCGCGTCGGGGAGGTCAAGTCTAGCCGTCGCGCGCGCATGGGCCAGACGAGGACGCCGAGGAGCGCGACGACGAGCAGATTGCGGACGATCACCGTCCACGTCAGCCACGGCGTGGCGAAGTGCCAGTACTGGAAGTAGCGGTACGGCTCGAACACCTGCGTCACGCCGAGGATGACGACGAGCAGGACGGACGCGCGGAGGCCGCGGCGCCCGCCCACGAGCGGCACGATCGGGACGAGCCACAGGACGTACTGCGGCGAGAAGACCTTCGAGAAGAGAACGTACGCTGTGACCGCCGCGGCGCACGCGACGACGACGTCCTCGCGTGAGCGGCCGCTGCGCAGGAAGAGCACATAGATGCCGACCAGCGCGGCGAGCGTCAGGAAGGCCGACGCAGACGCGAACGCATCCGGCCACGCGCCCGTGAGCGAGTGTGACGCGTCGCGCGCGATCACGTGGAGGTGCACTCCCGCGATCTCGTGCGCGGCTGCGAGGACGCTTGCGCCGAGACTCTCGGTCTCGAGCTTCCGGCTTGCCTCGCGGTGGATCGACCACCAGATGCCGTGGGGCGCTACGGCCGCGAACGGCCCGACGGTGACGAGCCCGACGGCGAGCGTTGCTCCGACGCCCGCGCCGAGCGACCGCCAGCGTCCGTGCCGCCACAGCTCGATCAGCGCGATCGGGACGATTACGATCGGGTAGACCTTGGCGACGGCCCCGAGCGCCGCGAAGGTGCACGCGAGCACGCCGCGCCGCGCGACCAGCGCCGCGACGGCGGCGGCCGCGAACATCGCCGGGAAGTAGTCGTAGTGGAAGAGGGCGATCGGCCCGAGCAGCGCCGGGCTCGCTCCGGCGACGCAGAGGGCGAGATACGCGTGCCGCTTCGACGCGCGGAGCTCCGCCAGGGCCCACGTCATCGCGGCGAGCATCAGCAGCGCAAACGCGAGCAGCTCGATCCGGAACCAGAAGTACCACGTGTTGTAGTGGCCGAAGATCAGCTTCAGGTACACGGGCACCGCGAAGGTCGGCAGCGCGCCGGGCGGGTACTCGATGTCGAAATCGCGGTACGGCACCTGGTGGTTCGTGATGTAGTTGCCCCAGTTCTCGTAGAACCGTGCGTCGCCGAACAGCCAGTTGCTGAAGACCGGCGTGAACGAGACGAACGCCCAGGCGGCGACGGTGAGCGCGGCACCGGCGAGGAGAGGACCGCGGTAGCGCGTCAAGTCACGCACTGTATGACCGCCGCCGCACGACCGCGAGCAGACCGGCCGCGAGCGCGGCGCCGAGCCAGGCGAACAGCAGCCAGTTCAGCACCTCCTCCGGCGGGAAGGACAGCTTCACGTACCACGTCTGCAGCCCGAACGGCAGCGGCGGCTGGGAGGAGCTGAGCCAGAGCGTCGCCACGAGCGCCGCGAGCGCGGCCGCCGGCCACGGCGCCGGCGAGCCGCCGTTCCTCGTCCACGCGCAGAGCTGCGGGACGCAGAGCAGGAGAAACACGAGGCGGTAGTCGAAGTTGTTCTCGAACACGTACGTGGCGATGTAGATCGCCGCGCCGGCCCAGAAGGCATCGAGCCGCCGCTCGTCGAGGGTGCCTCCGGCCCGGCCCAGGAGCAGGAAGGCCAGCCCCAGCAGGAGACCGAGCGCGATCACCCCGAGGCGGACGTAGCGCACCTCCGCGGCGCTCTGCACCCAGCTCACGTTCGCGAGCCGCAGCGCCTCCACGACGACGCCGGCGCCGTACGAGTTGACGACCACGCGCGGGACGACGTGGCGCAGCGTGCGGATGTCGTCGATCGTCGCGACGGCGTACGCCACCAGGATCACGGCCGACGCGATCGCCGCGTGCCATCTGCGGCGCACGCGGACGAGCACGACGCCGGCGAACGCGGGGTAGTACTTCAGGATCCCGGCGAGGACGATCGGCGCGGCGCCGGCCCACGCGTTGCGTCGGACGAGCACGAGGCCGAGCACGATCAACGCGAAGAGCAGCAGGTCGACGTTGCCCCGCTCGACGCCGAGCATCGTGGCCGGGGCGATCAGCGCGGCGCCGTAGACGGCGCCCTCCCAGAGCTTCAGCGGCCCGGTGACCGCGAGCGCGGCCGCAAAGAACACGACGGCGATCGCGATCCCGAGAGGCACCGTGTCGCCCTGGCCGAGCCCGACGCGTCCGAGCTGCGCCCAGATGCGGGGGTAGTTGTACGGACGGTGAAACGGGTCGCACGGGTTGTTCGGAAACGGCTGGATCCCCTTCCGCACGCAGTCCCACGCGGACGTGACGGAGCGGAGGTCGGCGAACGACCTGTCGCCGGGCTCGACGCCGACGTGCGCCCACGGCGTCGTTCCGTCCACGGCGCGGAACGAGAGCAGCACCGCGAGGAACACGACGAGGATCGCGGCGGCGAGCACGCGTCCGTCGAGATCGCGAAGGCGGCGTCGCATCGGTGCGAGGCTACACAGCCCCGGCGCTGTTAGCCTCCGGCGCGGATGGACGTCGGCGCCCGCATCGTCACCCTCGAGCTCGCGGAGACGTTCGTCATCTCCCGCAGCGCGCGCGACAGTGAAGATGTCGTGGAGGTCAAGCTGACGCACAGCGGCGTCAGCGGCTACGGCGAGGCGGCGCCGATCGACCGGTACGACGAGTCGGCGGAGTCCGCGCTCGCGTACGTCCAGGAGCACGCCGGGCTGATCGGGGACGATCCGTTCGCGCTCGAGGAGACGATGGCCCGGCTGCCCGTCGAGGAATTCGCGGCCCGCGCCGCGATCGACGCCGCGCTGCACGATCTTCAGGGGAAGCTGACGGGCCAGCCGGTCTGGCGGCTGCTCGGGCTCGCGCGCTCCGGGCCGGCCACGACGTGGACGATCTGGCTCGGCGACCCCGACGACATGGCGCGGCGCGCCGAGAAGGTCCGCGGCCGCTTCAAGCGGCTGAAGCTGAAGCTCGGCGGAGGGGACGGGCTCGACGTCGAGCGCGTCCGCGCCGTCCACGCGGTCGCCGGCGTGCCGTTGCAGGTGGACGTCAACGAGGGCTGGAGCCTCGACGAGGCGCTCGAGGCGCTGGGCAGGCTCGCCGAGCTCGGCGTCGACTACTGCGAGCAGCCGCTCCCGGCAGGCGACCCGGGCGGGCCAGAGCTGAAGCGCCGCTCGCCGCTCCCGATCTACGTCGACGAGGACTGCCACACGCTGTCCGACGTGGCCGCGTGCGTCGAACGTGCGCACGGGATCAACGTGAAGCTCGCGAAGTCCGGCGGCATCCGCGAGGCGGTGCGCATGGTGCACGCGGCGCGCGCGCTCGGACTCGGCTGCATGCTCGGCTGCATGGTCGAGTCCGGTCTCGGCATCGCCGCCGGCGCGCACATCGCGAGCCTCTTCGACCACATCGACCTCGACGGCAACATCCTCATCGCCCACGACCCGTGGCCCGGCGTCCAGTTCGTTGACGGCGTGCAGCTCCCGTCCGAGCAGCCCGGCCTCGGCGTGTCACCCGCGTGAGCGAGACCCGCTACCTCATCCTCGCCGAGGGCTTCTCCGGCGACGTGCACTACGGGAAGACGATGCGCGGCGTGCTGCGGTACCGCCGCAACGACGTCGTCGCCATCCTCGACTCGTCGCGGGCGGGCGAGAACGAGGAGGGCGTGCCGGTCGTCGGCAGCGTCGACGACGCGCTGCACCTCGAGCCGAATACCGCGCTCGTCGGCGTCGCCACACAGGGCGGCCGCTTCCCACCGGCCTGGATCGAGATCCTGAGGAGCTGCGTCTCGCACGGCCTCGACGTCGAGAACGGCCTCCACGTCTTCCTCGCCGACATGCCCGAGCTGCGGGAACTGGCCGCGCGTCACGGAGCCGAGATCCGCGACCTGCGCCGTCCGCCGCGCGACCTGTCGACGGCCACCGGCGCGAATCTCGAGGTGGCGGGGACGATCGTGCTCACGGTGGGCTCCGACTGTGCGATCGGGAAGATGACCGTCTCGCTCGAGCTCGACCTGGAGGCGCGCAGGCGCGGCGTCAAGTCCGTGTTCGTCCCGACGGGCCAGACCGGCATCGCCATCGCCGGCTGGGGGATCTCCGTCGACGCGGTCGTCGCGGACTTCATCGCGGGCGCCGCTGAACAGCTCGTGGTCGAGGGCGCCGCGCGCGGGGGAGAGCTGCTCTGGGTCGAGGGCCAGGGCGCGCTGCTGCATCCGATCTACTCCGGCGTCACGCTCGGCCTCTACCACGGCAGCGTCCCGCACCTGCTCGTGCTCTGCCACGAGGCGGGGCGGACCGAGATCGAAGGCGCCGGCGGCGGCCCTCATCGGATCCCTCCTTTGAGGGAGCTCGTCGAGCTCCACGAGAGGGTTGCGCTGCCCGCCCGGCCCGCTAGGGTTGCGGCGGTGGCGCTCAACACGCGTCAACTGAGCGAGGGCGAAGCGCGGGCGGCGCTGGCGGCGGCCGAGGACGAGACAGGCCTGCCGGCAGACGATCCCGTGCGGTTCGGCGCAGAGAGGCTCACGGAAGCGGTCCTCTCTGCCGAAAAAGGGTAGGTCACGCGGACGCCGAACTCCGGCGTTCGTCTGCTCCGGACCGAAACAGAAGGGATCGATTGCGGTGAAGAGGATGCTTGGAGTTGCGGCTGCTGCGTTTGCGCTGACACTGGCGCTTGCGGGCGTCGCGGGTGCGGCCAACCCCCAGATCGGGTTCGCCGAGGACGCGACGAAGTACGCAAGTGACGGCGGCAACCAGCTGTTCAACGAGATGAACAAGCTGGGAACGACCACGAATCGCGTCGCGGTGTTCTACAACGCCGATGCGCCGACGACGATCCAGGACCAGCCGTTCCTCGACCACATGATCCCGGTGGCCCAGGCGCATCACATCCAGGTCGTCTTTGCCATCTACCCGGTGAAGCCGTCGATGGCGCCGACGAACCCGGCCGCCGCGGACACGTTCTGCAACTACGCGGTGCAGGTGATGAAGCGGTACCCGTACGTGCGCAAGGTGATCATCGGCAACGAGCCGAATCAGCCTCGCTTCTGGCAGCCGATCTGGAACGGCAGCACCCCGGCCTCGCCGGCGGCGATGGAGGTCGTGCTCGCGAGCTGCTACGACAAGCTCAAGGCCTTCGACCAGACGCTCGACGTGATCGGCGTCGGCCTCTCGCCGCGCGGCAACGACAATCCCGGCGCGTCCGACAACTCGTCGATCTCGCCGGTGCGCTGGATCGCCGCGCTCGGCGCCGCGTACAAGACGAGCGGCCGCACGAAGCCGCTGTTCGACGAGTGGTCGTGGCACTGCTACCCGAACGTCAACACCGACGAGGTCGAGACCGGGTACGCGTGGCCCAACACGGGCTGCGTCAACGCGGCGCGCGTGAAGCTCGCCCTCTGGGACGCATTCCACGGAACGGGCCAGCCGCCGCTCGACGGCTACCCCGTCGACACGACGGGCACGACGCTCTTCGGGCGCGTCTCGAAGATGTTCATCGACGAGACCGGCTGGCAGGTCGACACGACCGGCCGCGCCGGCTACGTCAACAACGAGAACGTCCCGGTGATCTCCGAGGCGAAGCAGGCCCAGGACTACGAAAAGCTCGTCCACCTGGCCAACTGCGAGCCGACGCTGACGGCGTTCCACATCTTCCACGAGATCGACGAGTCCGACCGCGGCGGCTTCCAGAGCGGCGTCCTTCGCGTCGACTTCACCGAGCGGCCGTCCGCGACCGATCCGGCCAACTCCGTCCAGCACGCGATCGCGGCCGACAAGGGCCAGTGCTCCGGCGGCGTCTGGCAGACGCTCGGCTCGTTTCTGTACTCGAGCTCGGCGGTCACGCCGCTCTACAAGAAGTTCCCGTACCAGGCGCCCGTGCCGTTCGCCTCGCTGACGATCAGCGGCGGCGGAAAGTACGTCGCGCTGGTCGCGGGTGAGGGCTTCACGTACTCGGTCACGTTCAAGATCGGGAAGAAGTCCTCGTCGCCGGTGACCGGCGCCGCGCCGAAGACGGTGGCGGCGGTGAAGGTGCCGACGGGGTTCGGACTCGGCACGGCGGTTGTCGTGCTGAAGGCGGAGACGAATCCCGCGCGGACGAGCACGGTGACGCTCAGCCTCAAGAAGTAGACGTCGTCATGACCCGTCCGGGGGCTCCGCAAAAGCCCCCGGGCGGGTCATTCGCTTTGCCGGCCACGGGCCTACCGTGCGTCGGCTGCTGGAGGAAAGGGGTCAAGGGGTGAAGCTCGGAGTCGTTCTCGCAAGCTGCTGCGTCGCGCTCGTCGCTGCGCTGTCCGCCGGCGCCGCCACGGGGCGCACCGGCGCGGGTCATGCCGTCACGGCCGTCCCGCCGATCAACTGGGGCGTCGCCGACGACGCCTCGAAGTACGCCGACGACGGCGGCGCGTGGTTCTACACGCAGCTCGCCGGCGCGAACCTCACCGAGAACCGGTGGACGCTCGCCTGGGATGCGTCGAACCCGACGGTCATCACCGAGCTGCCGTTCCTCCAGCGTGCCGCACCGCTGGCGCAGGCGGCCGGGATCCACGTCGTGCTCGTCCTCTACTCGACGAAGGGCTCGCTGCACGACCCGGACGGCTTCTGCGCGTGGGCGGCGACGGTCGCGACGACCGCGTCGCAGTGGGGGATCCACGACTTCACCGTCTGGAACGAGCCGAACACGCGCCTCTACTGGACGCCGCAGAAGGGCTCGAACGGACAGGACGTCGCCGCGCCGGCGTACGAGGCGCTGCTCGCGAAGTGCTACGACTCGATCCACGCCGCCGACCCGCTCGCGCGCGTGATCGGCATGGGCCTCTCGCCGCGCGCCTCGACGAGCGAGTCGACCGAGCCGCTGATCTTCCTCCGCGACGTCGGCAAGGCGTACCGCGCCTCCGGCCGGACGACGCCGATCATGGACCAGCTCTCAGTTCACCCGTATCCGAACCCGAGCGCGCCGACGAGCCCGCCGGACGTCGGCTATCCGAACCCGGATCGCTTCGGCATCCCGGACATGAACCGCGTCAAGCAGGCGGTCTGGGACGCGTTCAACGGCACCGGCCAGCCGACGACGCTGAACGGCCTCACCTTCCGGATCGACGAGGTCGGCTGGCAGACCGACACCTCGAAGCTGCCGCAGTACGTCAACCCGGAGAACGTCAGGGTCGTGAGCGAGCAGACCCAGGCGAACGACATCAAGCTGATGGTGACGAAGTACTTCGCGTGCGACCCGACCATCACCGACGTGGAGCTCTTCCTGCTCATCGACGAGAAGTACCGCAACGGCAAGGACGAGACGGGCAAGGTCGTCGGCGGCGGCTGGCAGAGCGGGCTGATGACCGCCGGCGGCGCAGGCGTGTCGAAGCCGAAGCTCGCGTACGCGCAGGACGGGCCGCTGTTCTTGGCCGGCCGCGCCGCGTGCTCCGGCCCGATGATCTCCTGGGCGCCGTCGTCCGCCTCGGGCGGCACCGTGAAGATCGTGAAGCCGAAGAAGAAGAAGCACTAACGCGGTGCTCGTCGCCGCGATCTCGGACACCCATATGCCCAGGGGAGCCAGACGGCTCCCCGAGGCGTGCGTCGAACGGCTGCGCGCCGCCGATCTGATCCTCCACGGCGGCGACCTGTCGACGCTGGAGGTGCTCGAGGAGCTGCGGTCGCTCGGCCCGCCGGTGCACGCGGTCTACGGCAACGCCGACGAGCCCGCCGTCCGCGAGCTGCTGCCGAAGGAGCTCGTCGTCGAGGCAGGAGGAGCCCGGATCGGGATGGCGCACGTCCCGGGCCCGGCCGCCGGGCACGAGGAACGGCTCGTGCGGCGCTTTCCCGGCTGTGACGGCGTCGTCTACGGCCACACGCATCTCCCGGAGGTGGAGCGGCACGGCGGCGTCTGGATCCTCAACCCCGGCTCGCCGACGGAACGCCGCCGCGCGCCGGCGCACACGATGCTGGTGCTGGAGATCGAAGCGGGCGAGATCCGGCCCGAGCTGGTCGTCGTGGAGCGCTGATCCGGCGGGCTTGACACGAACGGGTGTTCGCTCTAGCATGGCGAACACATGTTCGTGAAGCTTCTGATCCTGCTGGTGGCCGCCGCACTCGTCGTCGGCATGGTGGCGCACACCTCGCACGGGGCCGGCCCGGAGCGGGTCTACGTGGTCAAGCCCTCGGACACCCTCTGGTCGATCGCGTCGCGCTCGTACGCGGGCGATCCGCGCGAGGGGGTCTGGGAGGTGCAGCAGCGGAACCATCTGCACTCGGCGACGCTGACGCCGGGCCAGAAGCTGATCCTGCCGTAGTCACATCCCGCGGTACGCGTGCCCGGCCATTGCGTCCGGGTCGAGCATGACGTTCACGATCGCGGGCTCGCCCGAGGCCAGCGCCCGCTCCAGCGCAGGGCGAAGCTCCTCGGGACGCTCGACATGCTCCCCGTGGCCGCCGAAAGCCTCCACGAGCCGGTCGTAGCGCGACGGCGCGAGCCGCGTCGCCAGTTCGGCGTCGGCGCCGTAGATCCCGATCTGCGGGATCCGGATCTCGCCCCAGGCGGCGTCGTTCCCGATCACGAACACGACCGGCAGGCCGAACCGCGTCAGCGTCTCGAACTCGAAGCCGTTCAGTCCGAAGGCGCCGTCGCCCGCGACGACCACCACCTGCGCGTCCGGCTCCGCCGCCTTGACGCCGAACGCGTACGGCGGGCCGACACCGAGGCAGCCGAACGGGCCGGGATCGAGCCAGCGCCCGGGCCGGTGGACGCGGAGGACGCGCGAGACCGCAGCGACGACGTCGCCGCCGTCGCCGATCACCACCGTGTCCGGATCGAGCACGGCGTCGAGCTCCGCGGCGAGGCGGTAGTGGTGGAGAGGGCCCCGGTCGGACTCGATCTCCGCGCGGTGCTCGTCCCACCACGCGTGCTCCGCGACGCGCAGGGTCGCGAGCCAATCGGCTCGATCGGAGACCGGCCGCACCGAGTCGGCGAGCTCGCCGAGCACGGCTGCGCAGTCACCGACGATGCCGACGTCGGGAACGCGGTTCCGGCCGAGCTCCGACGCGTCGGCATGGATCTGGATCAGCTTCGTGTCGCGCGGCAGGCGACCGAAGCGGAGGCGGAAGTCGAGCCCGGTTCCGGCGACGCAGACGACGTCGGCCGCTTCGAGCGCGAGCCCGCGCGCGTGCGCGAAGACGAGCTCGTCCTCCGGCGGCAGGGCGCCGCGCGCCGATCCCT
>Ga0265338_10004087_pt1 | contig 19985 bp, 16 predicted proteins | sample 42126metaG_FD_193579 | JGI IMG/M metagenome (GOLD analysis project Ga0265338, IMG submission 193579) | Rhizosphere microbial communities from Carex aquatilis grown in University of Washington, Seatle, WA, United States - 4-21-26 metaG | ecosystem: Host-associated > Plants > Roots > Rhizosphere...
AACGCTGAAGTACCCGTTTCCGTTATATCCAACGATCAGTGAACCGACATGTCCAATGGCATCGTCAAAATTGATGCTGTGTTGTTCGCCGCCAACATAGCCCCCGGGACCGAAGATCGCATCGGTGAAATATCCTGCTCCCGCCCCATCGTTAATCCTTAGTATGCCATCAACCGTCGCGGTGCCATTGACTTCAAACAGGGCTGAGGGATTGGTTATGCCGATGCCGACGCCGTGAGGAAAGCCCAGGTTAATGGACATGACCGGGGTTCCGCCACTAAGGAAGTTGAATCTGTCCGGGATGTCCTGATACTGAAGCCCCCAGGTCGGGTAAAATGGTGAATGGGCAATGACCATCCGGTCGGCGTTCCCTGTTCCTGACGCAAACATTTGTATCATCGGCGAATTGGCACCACCCGTCGCAGGAAACGTGATGCTCTTCGTTGGATCGAGAAGGGAAATGTTGCCGCTGAAACTATTGACTCCCGTGAATGTTTGGGAGGCGGCATCAAGCAAAGCCACATCCGCAGGCAACACCGCATTAGGCACCGTGCCGATCGTCAATTGCGATGCGTTCAAGCCGATCAAACCCCCGCCATTTACGCCCGCAAGGTCTCCGCTTGGAATTGAGCCGGTCAAACCCGCCGCGTTGCCGCCTTCGGCGAAAATCGCATACGGGGTGGGTGTCAGTTGCTGCCTCGGGCTCAAGGTGGAAAACGAGACAGCCCCGTTGGTCCGCACGCCGAGTTCCAGCCAATAAGTTGTGCCATTGAACTGACCGCCGAAATCCAAAATCACCGTGAACAAACCGTTGGTGATGACCGTGCCGGAGGCGGTGATCGTGCTGCCCACCTGGCTGCCGCCGCTGCTCGCATTCCAAAGTTTGAAGGTCAGGTCATACGTGCCATGGGCCGGACTGTTGCTGTTCATCACCTGGCCCTGATAGGTAAAGGCGGTTTGAGCAAATACAGAGGTGAACGTGGTCAAGAAACAGCAACATACTGCGAGCAATAGAATTCTGGCTTTCATAAATTGGATCCTCATGTTTTCACCATACGGGTTGATACAGTGCTAAAGAGTCAGAAAGACCTCCGAACGCCCCCTTGGAGTCAGTAAGACCTCCAAACCAAGAACATTTTCTATAAACAAAAAGTTCAGACAAAAGTCAATCTTTTTTTGCTACCATAATACCAAAATAAGTTCTGTCGCTCGCTTCAGTCTTCTCAACTCCTCAAGCGCGGTCTTGCTATTTTGAAAACTGTCCAAGGAGTAAGGCACTCCGACGCGGACTCAACATCCTGTCCATCATTGTCTTGGGTGAAAGCAAACAAGCCTCAGCCCCGTAGAAACGGGCCTGGGAAAACAGCAGGCGTGATCCGTGTTAACTCCCTGCCCCTCAATTGACGAAATTGTCCGCGTTTACGGATTGCTCAGGCGGAAGAACAGATTGCCGGTCGGCGGTGTGATGGTGATGCTGTTCGTGCCGTTGGCCGTCGTGATGGAATATCCGCTCGGGGTCCAGCTGGCCGTGGCCGCGGGATTGTTGTTTTGCAGCAAGGTATAGCTACCGGTGTTCGGCCACGAGACCTTGACGCTGTTGGGCCCGACAAACGAAACCACCAGGTTCGGCACCCCGGGCGTTTGCACCACGGAAATCAGCGCCCAGAATCCGCCGGTGAGCGAATAGTTACCGCCGATCATTGGCCCGCCGGCGTCATGCTGGCCGATCGTGCCACTGACCTGATACGTGCCACCGGTGCTGGTGCCGCCGCCCCCGGAGACTTTATACCAGTCGATCGAGTATTGCTGCGCCCAGCCGATGCTGGGAACCAGCAGGCCGAGACTGAATAACAGAACGAGATGTTTCATAAGCGCCTCATTTGTTTGCGGCATGGGATTGTACCATTTCTTCCAATCCGTTCAAACGCTTTTCCGGTGGATCGCCCTGATCGGTCAGGGCGTTCCAAACTTCTCGTTGAGGTGCGGTTTTGCTTTTCATCAGCGGGCTGGTTTGACGGTTTATTGGTTGAAGGTGGAATTAACGGTGCCAATCCAAAAATTGTCCCCCGAAGCTCTCGCAATACTTACCTGAGTCAGGTGGCTGGCGTTAAAGGTGTTGCCGAACGAAATTTGGGTAAAATGCACGTTTTGGGCGTCGGAATAAATTTGCACTGTGCCGGCAACCCCGGGGTTCGACAGGGTCGTGTAGAAGTTAACCTGACCTCCTGCGTTATTCATTCCCATGGCCGCGATCGTCTGGATGCCGGGCGAGGCGGGATAACTGATTCGGAGGCCGCCATTGGATCCGTCACGCTCAAGGGTCAGCACGTCGGAGCGCGCAATGATCGAGCCAGCCGTGGTGATGGTACTATTGATCCGGCGGACGACCAGCCCCGGTTCATTCGGTGCTTGGGCTGTACCAGTTTGCGAACCCGAATTGATCAGGCCAGGTACGCTTACCACACCAGCTGAGGAAATCGACATCCGGGGGCTGAACTGAGTGTAAAAATCCAGACCGTATTGATTCCCGCCAGCGGTGCGCTTGGAAGCAATGCCTTCGCCGCTGCCAAAGCCGAACCTCAACGCGTAGTTTAGGTCGCCGTTGTTGGCGTTGAACTGATCGACGTTGACACCGAAAGGGCCGTTGAAGAGATAAATTCCGCCGGTGGCGCGGACCAGAAATTGATTACTGGAGCCGGAGGCGAAGACGTTGGTGGACGAACCATCCGACCAGACGAAGCTGCCTTCGTTGGTGGCCTGCGCATAGGATCCGGCGGCAAAGCTGAACAGACCACCCGCGTAATTGGCGTATCCGCCCGGCACGGTGGCATAGGGCGCGCCTATCATGTTGCCGCTACCGCCGCCGATCACGGAATGGTCGGCACCGGTCAGGATGGTATTGGTTTCGCCACCCGTCAGGACCGAGTAACGAGCGAAGGGCTGCACGGTGTTTCCGGAGCCGGAACCAACAAATGAATAACTGGTGCCAATGGAGTTAAAGTAGCCACCGCCAATGGCGGAATAAAAAACCCCTCCGTCCGACATTCGATTGCTGAAACCGCCGCCAATAAAACTGGCATACGCATTCGTGCCGAGATAGTTTCCCCAGCCGCCGCCAATGGTTGCGATATTTCCATAGGTGGCATTGTACGCGCCGCCGCCAATGGTTGCGATATAGCTGGCCGCATTGCCATAACCGCCTCCCACCGTGGCAAATCCGGAGTTGTTTTGAATGGTGTTCCCCTCGCCACCGCCAACAAAACCTCCCTCCGCGTTGGTGCCCAACTGGTTGAAAAAACCACCACCGATCGTGGAACGGGGGGTGCCGGTCTGGATCACATTCTGGTTGCCGCCGGCAATGGTGGATTCATAGGCGTTGGTCTGTATGCTGTTGCCATCACCCCCGCCGATGGTACACATGCTGGCGGCAATGCTGTTGATGGGCGCACCAAAGTAATTCAACGAACCGCCGCCAGCGATGGTCGAGCCAATCTGGCCCGGCGCCACGAAATTGCCGCTCGACCCGCCCACCACATTGACCGTGCCGAGGGTTGCGGTAGGTTCCAATCGCCAGCCGCGAACCCCGTTCACATGCAGTTCCAGCGGCTGATTGTCCGTCGTGCCGACAAAATTCACTCCCGCCGTCGTGCCGCTGTTCCCACCGGTGTGCCACACGTCTCCCAAACCGCTGCCGGTCCCGACGAAAGCACCCGTAAAAATGCCCCCGGTGAAGGTTGAGCCAAAAAACTGTCCGAAGAAGGAGCCGTCAAAATTATCCGCTCCATTGTTAAACGTGACCGCATTGCCATACGTGCCGCCAAAATTTGCTGTCGGTATCGTCCCACTGATGCCGGCCGCCGTCACATTTTCAGCATAAATCGCGTACGGCGCAGGGGTAAGCTGCTGGCGCGGGCTGAGCGGGATGAATGCACCGCCGCCGTTGGTGCGCACCCCCACCTCAAGCCAATAGCCGGTGCCATTGAACACGCCGGCGCCGAAGTCGAGGCTGACCGTGAACAGGCCATTGGTGACGGCAACCGCATTGGTGGACAACGGGCCAGCCACGGCACTGCCACCACTATTGACGTTGAATAACGAAAACGTCAGGTCATAGCTGCCGTGGGCAGCATTGGCCCCGTCGTTGAGCCGGCCCTGATAAGTGAACGCCGTGCCTTGGGCGTGAACCGAAAGGCAGAGGGCAGACAGCAGATGGCAAAAGACAATGAGTTTGATTTTCATGGTTCGATCCTTTCAATTCGATTTTTGATTGAGAACGATTTTTTCCAATGCCGCAAGGCGTTGTTTCATTTCCAGAATCTCCGCATCCTTTTCATTCAGCTTCTGGTTCAACCCCTGGATGGCGGCCAGGGCCACGCCGTGAAGGTCAGCATCATTGAGAACTTTGGCGTCGCCGTTAAGCGGAAACTGCGCGTGAAAATCCTGCGCCATGGGACCGATGTGCCGCTGGTCGTAGCCGATGTAACTCCACTCGGCAATGTGCAGGCGCGCCAATCGCTCCAGCACCGACTGCGGATCGACCGGTTCAATCCGTTCTTTCGTGTTGCGGTCGCTCGTAAAACTCCAACTGGCGCTGCCGGGAATCCAAACGACGGCTTGATTGGCGCCGCCAACGCCGCTCGTGAACGTCGCGCCGCCGAAGACGTGAAGTTTATTGGTGGGATTAAACGTGCCGATGCCGAAGTTGCCGTTGGTCAGCACGGTGACGCGGCCGCCGACGATGAATGGCGCGTCAACGTAGAAGTTCCCGGCGGAGGACTGGCTGAAACCGTCGGTGCTGTCGAGGCGGATCTGGCCGTTGAAGACTTGACCGTTGGTGAAGGTATTTCCGCCCGCGCGCAAAGCCACGTTGGCCGAGAGTCGCGCGTCAGCCACAGTGCCGCTGGACAAACTGCTTGCGTTCAAGCTCGTCAGGCCGGACCCGTTGCCGGCAAAACTGTTGGCTGCGTTGTTAAACGCATTCACGCCGGTGAAGGTCTGATCGGCATTTAACCGCACGAAGGCCGTCGGGTCGAGTCCATCCAGAAACTGCGCATTAACGCCGGTCAAAGCCGACCCGTTTCCACTGAACACGGCTACATCCATCAGGAACACGGAAAGTGAATTGCCTGAGGAATTGGCACTGATCAGATCATGTCGGCCGTCGCCATTCACATCCGCGGCGACAATAGAAACCGGAGCGGCGCCCACGGATAGTGACAAGGCCGGCGCGAAACCACCGTTGCCATTGTTGGTAAATACCGAAAGGGTATTGGTCATTCCATTGGCGCAGGCAACGTCCATCAGTCCGTCGCCGTTGAAATCGCCCGCCGCGACCGAATCTGGAAACAGGCTGGCCGGCAATAACGCCTCCCGCACAAAACTGCCCGTCCCGCTGTTGGTGAACACCGACATCGTATTGCCCGAGGAATCGGAGCTGACCACGTCCGGGCGGCCATCACCGTTCACGTCCGCCACGGCGAGCGAATTAGGATTGGATCCGGCATTGACAAAGGAAGCAAAGGCAAACCCGCCGCTGCTGTTATTGGTATAAAACCGAATAGCGGAATCAATTTCGATCAAGTCGGGCAGCCCGTCGCCATTGATATCCGCGGCCGCTACCGCATTCGGTCCGCTGCTGGTCGCCACCGGGGAAGCCGGCGCAAAGTTGCCGCCGCCTTTGTTGGTCAATACCGATACGAAAAACGCCCCGGAATTGCCGACGATCAAGTCCAGGCGCCCATCCCCATTAACGTCCGCTACCGCAAGGGACCGGGGAAGGCTGCCCGTGCCTGGCGTCGAGGCGAGCACAAACCCGCCGTTCCCGTTGTTGGTCAACACCGAAAGAGTGTTGGCGGATCCGTTTGCTGCAACCAGATCGACGCTGCCGTCGCCATTAACGTCCGCAGCCGCCAGACCATCAGGATTACCCCCCAGAAACGGAGAGGACGACAGGACAAACCCGCCGCCGCCTCCGTTGGTGAACACCGACAGCGAACCCGAGCTAAAATTGACGCTGATCAAATCCACCCGGCCATCGCCATTCACATCGGCGGCAACAACCGTCTGAGGAAACAGGCCGGTACTCAGCGATGACGAAAGAACGAAAGGTTGCGCCCGAATGGCTCCTTCTGAATTCAGCGTCAGGTTCAAATTGCTCAGCGCTCCGCCTTGACCCGCAAAGCTGCCGCTAAAAACGCTGCCCGGATTGGTAAACTGAACGGCACCGCTGAACACGAGGTTGCTGTCAAGGCGGGCAACGTTGGCCGACAGTTGCGAGTCGGACACCGGACCGCTGAAGTTGGCAGCCCGAACAGCATAGGGTATTGCCGTCAGTAATTGCCTCGGACTCAACCCGACGTAGGCGTCGGCGCTGCCGTTGGTCCGCACACCGATTTCCAGCCAGCGGTCGGCACCAGTGAATGCAGCCGCACCAAAATCCAGCGCCACGGTGAACAGGCCGTTGCTTACGGCCGCCGGCGAATTGGTCAGCAAATTTCCCTGGCGCGCGCCGCCGCTGACGGCGTCGTAAATCGCAAATCGTAAATCGTAAATTCCGCTGGCGGGGTTGCTGCCGTCATTCAATCGGCCTTGATACGTGAACGCCGTGCCCTGGGCATGGACGGTCAAGGTTTGATACATGAGGCTCAAGAATAATAATAGTGCAATAAAGACAGATTGAATTCGTGTTTTCATAACATTTTCTTTCTGTACCACCAACCGGTCGTTTTTACGTCTTACTTTCACAATAAGCAAGACGAATGTTAATTTCTGCTGGCCGAGACGCATGCCCGTCGGGTGATGAAGGGAGAGGGATGAACCCGGAAGGGAAACCGTGGGCAGCACCATCAACTTATTATTGCTCCTGCCGACGCTCCAGCGCAGAATCGCCGGCGTCGGAAGGAGTTAACCATGAGAATACTGACCTTATTGCCGGCCATTTGCTTGATGGCCTGCGCCGCCACGGCACAGGAATTGACCTGGACTGAACTGGCGAACCGGCCGGAACTCTGGCCCGCCCAATGTACCCTTAAGACAACCATAAAGTTTGAGGGAGGCGTGAGCGTTCAGCCCGGTGAAAAAGCGGAAGTCCGCGACTTCAAGGGCGATGAGGTCGATCTCCGGACGGCCGATGGGAAAACCTACTTTGCCGCGGAACCGGACGAAACCGATGTGCTGGAGGTGGCGCGCGCAGCATTCGCGAAACTCACACCGAAACAACGGACATTGACCTACCCGTTGATCGTTCAACGAAAAGAGTTGTGGCCTTACCGCGTGACCATCACCCGGACGTTCGACCTGGCTCCCGGAAAGACGGTGCAGGCCGGAGATCAGGTGCTCGTGAAGGATGTCCAGCCCGGCAAGGTGGACGTTGTATCGGAAAAGCTCAATGCCCGGTTTGGGGTGGCCCAGCCGGCGACCGACCTGATGGCCCAGGCGCGGAACTTCGTGGAAGATGACCAGGCCGGGCCGCGGCTTCTGGCCATGCAGAAACAAGCGGAAGAAAAATGGATGGCCGAGCAGCAGGCCAAGGCGGCGGCCATCAAGGCGGAGGGCCGCGTGGCCGTGGAACTGGAAGGCAAGCTGATCAATTCCCTGACCGGCCAGCCGGAACCGCTGGACACCAATGCGTGGCCGCGCTATTTCGTATTTTTACGGGGTCAGAGCACGTGCCCCATCACGCGAAATTTCGCACCGACGTTCATCAAGTACTGCAACGGCATCAAATCGTCTCATCCCGAGGTGGAAGTGGTTTACCTGACGATCGAATCGTTGCCCGACACATTGAAATTCGCAAAGGAACTGGGCTTCAACTGGCGCACCGTAACCTACGAGGATACGACCATGTCCAGCGTCAACCCCTACATCGATGGCCGGATTCCTCAGCTCATCGTGATGGACCGGACCGGGAAAGTGCTGGCCAACGGCATCCAGGCCACCGCTCCGTCCGCCCTCCAGCAACTGGACACCCTGCTCAACCACCCAGCCAGACCAAACTAACTTGGTTCCGGGTTTTTGCGTATTCATTTAATCCCATTAAACGCCGAATCCAGCGCCGGCAACCAGGAGCGTTTTTATCGCGTCACCTCGCCCCGAGCCGGACCGTTGACGAAGCCAAGCCGGTTCCGGTCAGCCGGAAACGATTTTCCGCGCCGCGGATTTTACGGCTTCAGCGAGTTCGCGCGGCTTCAAAACCCGGGCATCCCCGCCCCAGCTTAATATCCAACGCTCCACCTCCGCCAGGCTGGACAGCTTCATCTGCAATTCAACCCCTCCAGTCTTCAGTTCGCGCAATTGCTGGGATTCATGCCATTTCTTTTCGCGAATGTAGTCCGCAGCCCGGGCATTGAATTGAATGACCACGTCATGCTCTCCTTCGCCGGAATGGACGCCAAAGCTGGCGCGCAGCCGTTTTTCGAGTGAGAACTTCTGCGGCCGTTCGAAGGTCTCCCCGGTCGGCTTCAGGGATTTGACCCGTGCCGGCACAAAGGTGCGGATGTCGCGGCGAGCGTGATCATAGGCGAACAGATACCATTCGCCGTTGATGTTGGCCAGGTGATACGGATCCACCAGGCGCTTCTCGGGTTCCGGCTGGCCGGGCTTTCGATAGGTCAGCTCGATTTGTTGCCGGTGCGCGGCCGCTTTTGCCAGCGCGTCCAGGATTTCGAGATTCAGAATCGGCTCCGCGCGGGTGCGGAAGGAAATGGTCTGCTCGACATCGGCCAGGTTCAGCGAAATGGTGTCCGGCAGCGACTGTTCCATTTTTTTGATGGCGCTGAGCAGCGGTTTTTCGAAATGGGTGCCGCGATACTGCTGAAGCGCCTTTTCGGCGACCACCAGCGCGAAGAGTTCGCCTTCCGTGATCTGGATGTTCGGGAAGGCGCTGACTTCCTCGGTGTAGGCATAACCATTTTTGCCGGAATCGAATTCAATCGGCAGACCCAGCCGGTCGCGCATGAATTCGATGTCGCGGTGGATGGTTTTGGTGGCCACCTCGATGTCCCGCGCCAGGGTTGACGCATTGGGAAAACGGCCGGAGGTAACAGCTTGATGGATGCGCAGCATGCGCTCCAATGGGGGCCGCGAATGAAGTGATTGAGACGTGAGACTTGAAACGTGATTGCCCTTCGGGCGACTGATATCGGGGTCACGCATCACGCGTCACGTTTCACGCCCCCTTTTCCAGCTTGGCGAGCAACTCGTCGTTGGTCTTGTGCTTCTTGAGCGCGGCCGTGAGCGTTTCCATCGCTTCGATGGGGTTCAGATCCACCATCATGCGGCGCAATTTGCGGATGGCCTCAATGTTTTTCGGCGGGAAGAGTTTCTCCTCCTTGCGCGTGCCGCTCTTGGGAATGTCAATGGCGGGATACAGCCGGCGGTCGGAAAGTTTGCGGTCAAGGATCAACTCCATGTTGCCCGTGCCTTTGAACTCCTGGAAAATCAGTTCATCCATGCGCGACCCGGTGTCCACCAAGGCCGTGGCCAGGATGGTCAGTGAACCGCCGTTTTCAATCTTGCGGGCGGAGGCGAACATTTTGCGGGGAATCTCCAGCGCGCGCGCATCCACACCGCCGGTCATCGTGCGGCCGCTGCCGCCGTGAACGCTGTTGTAGGCGCGGGCGATGCGCGTGAGCGAATCCATCAATACGAAAACGTCCTTGCCCGATTCCACGATGCGCCGGCAACGCTCGATCATGAAGCGCGACAGCCGGACATGCGTCTCGAGATCCTGGTCGTTCGAGGACGCCACAACCTCGGCCTTGACCGAGCGCTGGAAATCGGTGACTTCCTCCGGCCGCTCGTCGATGAGCAGCACGAGCGCATGGACTTCCGGATGATTCGTGGTGATGGCGTTGCAGATTTGCTTGAGAATGGTGGTCTTGCCGCTGCGGGGCGGAGAGACAATCAGGCCGCGGGTACCCTTGCCCACCGGCGTGACAAGGTCGATGACCCGGGTTTCAATCAGGTCCGGGCTCGTTTCGAGCTTGAATTTTTCAATCGGGTCAATGGTGGTGAGGTTTTCGAAGCGGACGGCCTTGGTATATTCCTCAAACGGCATGTCGTTGACCTTGTCCACCGCCTTGAGCTGGGGGCTGGTGCCGCGGTGCGGCGGCTGGGTCGACCCTTCCACATGGCTGCCCTCGCGCAGAAAACTGCGCCGGATCGTGTCGGGCGTGACAAATATGTCGGTAGGTTTGGGATGAAAATGATTGGCGACGGTGCGGAGGAATCCAAAGCCCTTTTCGGAGATTTCCAGATAACCGGAACCGTAATTGGACGTTTTGTCACCGTTATTGTTATTGTCTGAACTGCTCATATTTAACTATGTGCGCGAAGGTAGGAATTATCCCCGAAACCAGTTTTTGAATTTTTGAATCTTGGGAGGCAATCCCGCATGGCGGGATCCTTAAAACCTTCGACATGCAAACATTACGTGCTAACCCGCCAGATGCAACACTTATTTGCAAGAAAAAGCGGCCTTGGCCATGGCATTTTGATCCCTGCACCACTTCCTTCTTTTTAGCCACCTACTTCCGCCCGGGCTTCAGCCGCCAGCGGTGTGCTGAGATAACGTTCTCCGGTCGAGCAGGCAATGGTCACAATGATTTTCCCTTTGTTCTCAGGCCGTTTGGCCACTTCAATCGCCGCCACAACATTCGCGCCGGTGGAAATACCCACCAAAACACCCTCTTCCTTCGCCAGCCGCCGCGCCATGGCAAAGGCATCGTCATTGGCAACTTGAACGCATTCAACAATTTGTGGATTGCCTTTGCCGTCCTTTAAATGCAGGTTTTGCGGGACAAAACCGGCCCCTGTGCCTTGAATCTTATGCGGGCCGGGTTTTACCGGCTGGCCGGCGAGCGTTTGGGAAATGACCGGTGAATCCTTTGGTTCCACGGCAATGGCCTGGAACGATGCCTTGCGTGGCTTGATGACTTCAACACAACCCGTGATGGTGCCGCCGGTGCCCACCGCCGCGACCAGGATGTCCACCTTGCCGTCGGTGTCAGCCCAGATTTCTTCCGCCGTCGTCTTCTTGTGGATTTCTGGATTGGAAGGGTTGTTGAATTGTTGCGGAATCCAGGAGTTGGGTGTTTCTGTGGCCAGGGCTTCCGCCCGGGCAATCGCACCCTTCATGCCCTCCGCGCCAGGGGTCAATACCAGCTTCGCCCCGAGCATCGCCAGCAACGTGCGACGTTCCACCGACATCGTTTCCGGCATGGTGAGAATGATCTTGTAACCCTTCGCGGCGGCGACAAAGGCAAGCGCAATGCCGGTGTTGCCGCTGGTGGGCTCGATGATGATGGTGTCTTTCTTGAGAATGCCGCTTTTTTCGGCATCCTCGATCATGGCCATGCCGATGCGGTCCTTGACGCTGCCGAGCGGATTGAAAAATTCGCACTTGAGGAGAATCGTGGCCGGCAGGCCGGCGGTGACCTTGTTCAACTTGACCAGCGGGGTGTGCCCGACGGTTTCGACGATGTTGTTGTAGATACGTCCCATAAAAAAAGTCCTTTCGGCAATTCGGTTAATCGCTCTTGTTAGTCAAGATTGTGACGGGTTTGGAAAGAGGGCAAGTTTTTTTTGGCGATGTGAATGGTTGCTCCGTAGCGGCGTCCCGGCAGAGCGCTGCCGTCTTTTTGGTGGGGCGAGCGTCCCCGCGGGACGCAAGGTCGGGGCGCGTCACTCCGTGCGCGCCGTGTCTTTGCGATTGGACGATCGGCGGGGAGAGGATCGGCCACTATTCGGCGCAAAGCGCCGATACTATACGTCCCGCTTGTGCCGTTCTGCCGAGACGCCACTACGATTACGCTGATTGCACAGATTCGTGAACCAGGGAAACATTCAACGCCCAACTCCTATGGATCGCGAGCAGGCATCCAACTTCAAACATCCAATGGAATGTAGTTCGACTCTGTTTTTGCAAATTGGATGTTGCGTGTTGAATGTTGAATGTTCGGTATTTTCTTCCTTCCCTAAAAACATAAGTCCCTGCCCGACCTTTCGGTCAGACAGGGACAAATGGGGGATGGGAGTGCGCCAAGCTCTCTTTCCCATGCCGACATTAGGCGCGCCCCTTTCGGAGGCTGTCAGCTTCCCGACGCCATTCTCCACGGCAAGCGGAGTCTTCGGCCTCGTGGCAGGGCCGTCCAAGGCTTTGCAGCCGCTGGATTTCGAGTGAGGCTTTTCAGCCTGCTCAACTGATGGTTGCGCCACCAGCCTGCAAACCAGATGAAGACACGTCTGTGATTTGCTCTTCGCGTCTTCACCACCTGGCACCGGGTCAGCCACCGCTTTTGGCGGCGCGTTCGCCCGTTGCCACGGGTCTCGCCTCTTCACTCTCAGGTTGTTTTTCGCTCACAGCCCAGCGGTGTCGTTTTTAACATCGCCGGCGCTTGGAAGGTTTTCACGGAACCTGCCAAGTCCCCGTGTCCTTCCCGGCACGCCCGCTCTTTTTGTCCGCCTTTCGGCGGTTTTCGCTGGGCGGTCTCATTTTTTGATGAATCCGCCAGAGTCGTTCGCACCGTGCTGATGCGCAGTAACAACCGGATACCCTCTGGGTAACTGCGATTCGTCCAGGCTCGAAACCGGCCTGACCTACTTGATCCGGCTCGGAACAGCTTCTTATTGCCCCTCGCCGCCAAGTCCCTCATTCGCGTATGGCACGCGCGAACGTGCCAGAGGAACTGGTGAATTCTGCCTCCTCCGCCCCTTGCGGAACGGTTTCAGAGGAACCGGATCAACCAGCCTGACCCGATTTTTCCCCAGTCGCCTGGGATTATCCTGAAACGAACAACTGAATCTTTCGACCTTTGCTGCCCGCTTCGTTCTTTCAATGAACTGTGAACATCATAGCGCAAATCCCAATATCGACAATGAATTGATATGCACAGCTTGTTCACCAGAATGGGCCGGTGAACAACCTGTGAGCAACGAAAACCAGCCAGTAAAACCGGTGCAGCCGCGTTGCCACCAGACAAATTATTCACCGCCGCGGCGAACCGGAATCCGGAGCTGTGAAAAAGTTTGACCGGCGAAAAAATAAAAAAACGCGCCCGAAAACAAAAAAGCCGTCCGGGTGGACGGCTTTTTAATTGTCACCGAACGGCGTTTCAGGACGCCTTCTTCGCCGCCGCCTGCTTTTTGGCTTTGACCACGGTTTTCTTGCGTTTCAGATAACTGGCCCGGCGTTTGCGTTTCTCAACTTTGTTGGATTGTTTGCCCATAAGTGTCTTTACTTTGTTCGTCAGTTGCGGTCTTGTGAGGCGTACTATGAAAGTTCTGACGCGGGTTTTCAACATCTATTTGGCTCTGGCTATTTTGACCGGGCTGGCCTGCGGCTGCCAGAGTGACAAAAAGAAGCCCCAGACCGCCGCCTTGCGCGTGCATATTGAGACCAGCCCCGATCCGATGGGCAGCAGCCAGGCCATCTCCCTGATTCGTTCCAATCCCGTGCTCATCACCGTCAAACGGGAACCGATTTTGACAGAGGCCAATCTCGTCAATGCCAAGATCATTGACGCGCAGGGCGGCTTTGCCCTGCAAATGAAATTTGATGAAAACGGAACGTGGGTCCTCGAACAATACTCCGCCGCCAATCCCGGCCTGCATTTTGTCATCTGGAGCCAGTGGAGCGAAAAGACGGTTGACAGCCGCTGGCTGGCCGCCCCGCTCATCTCGCGCCGCATCAGTGACGGCACACTCGTCTTCACGCCCGACTGCTCGCGCGAGGAGGCCGACAAACTGGTGCCCGGCCTCAACGAGGCCACCAAGCAAATTCACAAAAACATGCTAAAATGATTTGTCCCTTTGTCGGCCGCGCCATTTTTATCATCGGCGTACTGTTCCCCGGGCCGGGGGCCATCCTGCTCGCCCAGACACCGTTTCAATTTCCCACCGCCAATCACGCCTTGTACGACCCCGGCGATGAATTGAAATTTTTTGCCCCGACGGCCCCCGACAAACCGTGGACGACCGGGAGTTTCGGCTGTGTGCGCACCGATGGCCGGCAAATGCACGAAGGGCTCGACATTCGCTGTCTTCAACGCGACCGGCACGGCGAACCAACCGATCCCGTCATAGCCACCGCCGACGGCACGGTGGTTTACATCAGCACGAAACCGGCCCTGTCCAACTACGGCAAATACATCGTCATCCGCCACCTGATCGATGGCCTCGAGATTTATTCGCTGTACGCGCATTTGAGCCAGATCCAGCCCGGCCTCGCCGCCGGCAAAGCCGTCAAGGCCGGTGAAACCATCGCCATCATGGGCCGCACCTCCAACACCGGTGAAACCATAGCCAAGGACCGGGCGCACGTGCATTTTGAATTGAACGTTTTTGTCAACGAGGGCTTTGCCAACTGGTATAAACAGGCCTTTCCCAAACAACGCAACGACCATGGCATCTGGAACGGCCAGAACCTGGCCGGCCTGGATGTCCGCGAAATTCTCCTGGCCGAGCATAATCCCGCCGCCAAGTTCAGCCTGCTGAATTTTATCCGCGGCCAGACCGAGCTTTGCCGGGTGCTGGTGCGGTCCACCAATTTCCACTACCTGAACCGCTATCCGACGCTGATCCTGCCCAATCCCACCGCCCAAAAGGAAGGGGTGGCCGGTTACGAGATTGCCTTCAATTACAACGGCGTGGCTTTTGCCTTGATGCCCCGGGCGGCCTCGGAAATCCACGGCACCGGCCGGTTCCAGTTGCTTTCCGTCAACGAAGCCGAGGAAAGGGCCAATCCCTGCCGGCACCTGGTAGTCCGGCGCGACGGGCGCTGGCAATTGACCGACACGGGCCTTCGCGAACTCGAAATGCTGGTTTATTGAGGCGTTTGGCCGCCTCAGATTTCAGTGGCGAAATGGCCCATGGGGAGTATGTTGGTAACATCAGAATCCTTAGCATTCAGCCAGCTAATTGCGACCGGCGGCTGCCATTCTTCGGCAATTCGCCGGGATTCACACTGGTCGAATTGCTGGTGGTCATTGCCATCATCGCCATCCTGGCCGCCATGTTGTTGCCGGCGCTTTCCCGGGCCAGGGACCGGGCCTGGACCATGGCGTGTTTAAACAATCTCAAGCAACTCCAGGATTGCTGCCATCTATACGGGATGGACAACGATGACAGTCTTCCGCCAAACAATTTTGTGTACGATCTCGTTTCCGACCAGCCGCTGGATACGGGACCCTCTTGGTGCACCAACCTCGCAATTTATGACACGAACACGATCGGAATCAGCGGGGGCATGCTGTTTCAATACAACGCCTCGGCAGCCATCTATCACTGTCCCGCCGATCAATCCACCGTCCAAACCCACAGCGGCACGATATTAAATGAACCGCGGCTGCGAAGTTATAACCTGAGCCAGTCGGTCAACGGCTTAGTATATGACGGGGAGATAGCGACCGAAATTCCCCACTACGGCAAATTCACCCAGATCCGAAACCCCATACCGACCGAACTCATTGTTTTTCTCGATGTGAATGAGAATGAAATAGTCGACACCGAGTTCGGTATTCCGGTGGACGCTGATTGGGCATACCAAGGCTACTGGTGGGATGTCCCCGGCAACCGGCATAACCAGGGTTGCAATCTGTCCTTTGCCGACGGGCACGTTGAACATTGGAAGTGGAAGGCGCCCATGCTGGTCACCGTTCCGCGCGGTTCGGTACAAGCCGTTGCGGCTAATCAATGGGATGATTACAACCGGGTCGAAGCCGGCTTTCTCCAAAATTTCTAATAAGCGAGCATAACCCGCTTGGTTTCCCGGTTCCCGCCGTTTAAGTTGACGTCGTGCCGGCCGACATCAAATCACTGACCCGCGACGAACTGGAAGCGCAGTTCAAAGACTGGGGCCAGCCCGCTTACCGTGTCAGCCAATTGCTGGAATGGCTTTATGCCCGGCGCGTCACGGATTGGGAGGCAATGACGAACCTGCCCAAATCACTGCGGGAAACGCTCCGGAAACATTTTTCGCTTGGGACCCTGGAGCTGCTCCGCAAACAGGGCGCCTCCGACACCACCCGGAAATTCCTCTGGCGGCTTCAGGACCATTCATTGATCGAAAGCGTGTTGATTCCTGCCAACCCGGCGTTGTACGGCGATGCCAGCGACCGCCACACCCTGTGCGTCTCCACCCAGGTTGGCTGCGCCTACGGCTGCAAATTCTGCGCCAGCGGCCTTGATGGCTGGAAACGCAACCTCACCCCGGATGAAATCGTCGAGCAGGTCCTTGCCATCGAGCGAAATGCGATGAGTGACGCAAGTCGCGTGGTGGAAACTGAGACCCCATCACCCGTCCCTCGTCACCCGTCACGAGCCGTGGACAATCTCGTCATCATGGGCATGGGCGAGCCGCTGGCCAATTATGACCATCTGCTCAAGGCGTTGCGCATCCTGAATGCGCCGTGGGGCGGCGGCATCGGAGCACGGAAAATCACCATTTCCACCAGTGGTCTCGCGCCGCAAATCCGCCGGCTGGCAGACGAACCGCTGCAATTTCGCCTGGCCATTTCGCTGCATGGCGCCACCGACGAGGTGCGAAACCAAATCATGCCAGTCAACCGCAAATACCCGCTCAAGGAACTGGTCGCCGCTTGCGAGGATTATCAAAGCCAAAAGGGCCGGATGATCACATTCGAGTACATTTTGATCTCCGGCGTGAATGATGCGGTGGAGCAGACCAAACCGCTGGCCGCGCTCGCGCAAAGGCTTTTTGCCAAGGTGAACCTGATTCCCTACAACCAGGTGGAAGGTCTGAAGTGGGAACGCCCGGCGGAAGAGGCCTGTGAAAATTTTCTCGCCGCACTGCAAAAGCAAAAGGTCATCGCCACGTTGCGCCGCGAAAAAGGCCATGACATCGACGCCGCCTGCGGCCAGTTGCGGCTGAAAACAGAGCGTGAACTCGGCCACGCGATCTGATATAATACTGGCGTGAAACGGATCTCAAAGGCTGCCTTGCCCCCGCTGCCCCAACGGGCAGCGAAGATGCTGGCACGGTTGAAACATGTCCGCGGGATGAGCGACGATGAAAAATCCGTTCACGCGCTTGGCCTGGCCGCAACCCCCGAAGAACGATGGCAACTGGTTCAAAATCATCTCCGATTGTTCAACTTTTCGCCGCCCTCCAAGCGGAAGGCATAAAGTTCATGGTCGCGGGCATGTCCGCCGCCAATCTTCAAGGCGTGCTGGCTTCAACCGTTGACGTGGATGTATGGATCGGGTTGCCGGCACGCCAATATATGCGCGTCATCAATCTATGCCACAAACTGAAGGCCACCATCCAAAGTCCAAATAAAATCTATTTGAGCGACGACACTCCGGTGGATTTTATTTATGAAGTACACGGCCTCCTGGCTTTTGAAAAAGAATATTCCCGCGCCAAATGGCTGTCGTTCCACGGCAGGAAAATTCCAGTTCTGCCATTGAAGCGAATCTGTAAAAGCAAGCTCGTGGTTGCGCGGGACAAAGATAAACTGCACGTTCTGCTCATCCGGCAGGCATTGAAGGTGGAAAAAGCCGCAAGGAACGCCGGGCGAAAGCCAAAAAGGAGTTGAATTTTTGAATCTTGAATCATCTTCCGTCCCACAACGCGGTTCAACCATTTAACATTTTAACCGTTCAACGGTTCACGTATATTCCCAACGTGATTGCTTTGCTCGATTATGGCTCCGGCAACTTGCGCAGCGTCCACAAGGCCCTGCTGAAGGTCGGCGCTGACGTGCGCATCGCCCAACGGCCGGCGGAAATCGGCGATGCGCGGGCCATGGTCCTGCCCGGGGTCGGCGCCTTCGACGATTGCATCAATGCCCTGCGCAAGCAGGAATTGCTCGAGGCGGCCCGTGAATTCATCAAAAGCGGTCGCCCTTTTCTCGGCATCTGTGTCGGTTATCAGGCGTTGTTTGAGAAAAGCGAGGAGTTCAACAGCTGCGCTGCGGGGCTGGGAATATTTAAGGGCAATGTTGTCCGCTTCCCGGAAAAGAACGGATTGAAAATCCCCCAGATCGGCTGGAACCAGCTCGAAATTACGAAGCCCGATTGCCCGCTGTTTCGCGGCGTGGCGGGCGGCAGTTATGTCTATTTTGTCCACAGCTTTTATCCGCAACCGGTGGATGCCGGCATTGTCGCGACCCGCACGAATTACGGCGACACGTTTGCCTCATCCGTCTGGCGCGACAATGTTTACGCCACGCAATTTCACCCGGAAAAAAGCCAGAAGGTCGGACTGCAATTGCTGAAAAATTTTGCCGAACTCGCCCGCCGCTGACCTTCCATTCATGAAATTGATCCATCGTCCGCTTTTTATTCTTTCCATCACCACGCTCTGCATCGGTTTGGCAGGATGTGCGTCAAAACCCATGGTTGAGCCGTTGGGCAATGGTTATGCACGGCTGGCCCACCCCACCCGCGCCTCCCGGGACCAGCCGGAAACCATGCGAGTTTCACTCGAGTATAAAAAATTGGACGGGAAACCCATCCTGGTCTGGCCTTCGTTGTACGGTGTCGACGAGGTCGTTAAAGGTGATTTGGTGATTTTTGTGGGCGACCGGGCGTATGTGCATCCGCTTACGGACGAACCGAAGGGCACCCAACCACGGCTGTTTGCCGACCGGGCACCCGGCCTGCCGCTGGATATTACGGATGAGCTTCTTTGGCGCTGGTCGAAGACGTCAGGCAAGGACTTTACCCAGGCCGCGCAACTGCTCAGCCTCGCCTCCCCGTCAGAAAATAACGGCCAGTTGCAGGTTCACCTTATATTTGCATCCGATGATTGGCCTGACACGCTCGTTCAATTGGACTGGAATCAGGTATCGGATATCATCCGCGAAGTAAGGGAAAAGGGCACGGTGTACAGGGATTTGCGCTGGCATACACCCTACATTGCCAAATGATTCCGTCTTTAGTTGGGAGTTCCATCCACACGCGGGACGGTTCGGTGAGCGCGTCGAATTTTGCCGCCTGACGGTCGAACCCCAAACCGGATTGACACCGGAGCAGCCCATGCGACCTTCCCACATTATGGATCTTAAGCTGACGGACAAACTGGCTCTGGTTTCCGGCTCAACCAAAGGCATCGGTCTGGCCATCGCCACCGGACTCGCGCGCGAAGGCGCCCGGGTCATCATCAATGGCCGTTCCGAAAAATCGGTGGCTGACGCGCTCACCAGGATTCGACAGGCCGCACCCAGTGCGAAATTGGACAGCTTTGCCGGCGACCTGTCCGCTGCCGCCGACACCAACGCATTGGTCAGGCAATTCCCGGCCGTGGACATTCTCGTCAACAACCTCGGCATCTTCGAACCGAAACCGTTTGAACAGATTCCTGACGACGACTGGCGCCGCTTCTTCGAGGTAAACGTGTTGAGCGGCGTCCGGCTGAGCCGCGCGTATTTGCCGCAGATGAAGGTGAGGAACTGGGGACGCATTGTGTTCATCAGCAGCGAAAGCGGCATCCAGATCCCGGCAGAAATGATTCATTACGGCATGACCAAGACTGCGCAACTAGCGGTGTCCCGAGGCGTCGCCGAAACCTGCGCTGGCACGGGCGTGACGGTGAACGCCGTCCTGCCAGGACCGACGCATTCCGACGGCGTGGACGAATTCGTCAAACAACTGAGCGGCGGAAAGCCCTTTGTGGAATTTGAAAAGGAATTTTTCAACAGCGTCCGGCCCAGCTCGCTCATCAAACGTTTTGCCACCACCGAGGAAGTGGCCAACCTGGTGGTTTACGTTTGCAGCCCGCTGTCCTCCGCCACCAACGGCGCCGCCCTGCGGGTGGACGGCGGTGTGGTGCGGGCTTGTTATTAAACATCAAGCGATTGCCGGATGCCTGCTGTCCGCACTTGCTTTTTCTCCGACCCTGGCGCATTTTGCGATCAAAGAAGTTTAACGAAACGAAAGGATTAAAAAATTATGGCACATGAACTACCTCCCCTGCCCTATCCCAAGGACGCCTTGGAACCGCACATCGACGCGTTGACGATGGA
>Ga0265338_10004088_pt1 | contig 19983 bp, 22 predicted proteins | sample 42126metaG_FD_193579 | JGI IMG/M metagenome (GOLD analysis project Ga0265338, IMG submission 193579) | Rhizosphere microbial communities from Carex aquatilis grown in University of Washington, Seatle, WA, United States - 4-21-26 metaG | ecosystem: Host-associated > Plants > Roots > Rhizosphere...
GCTGGGGCCGTATCGGCGAATATGGAGGTCATGCGAAGCGCTCCAGCTTTTCCATCACCGAGGTTCGCTGATCGGGCGACATGACGTCGTCCATGATCCCCAGCACGATGCGTTTGAACTCGGCGACTTCCTTGTGACCGAGCGCCTTGTCACCGACGGTGATCAGGCGCTCGAGGAGGGCGGCCTTCGTCTTGATGATCGCGATGTTCTCGCCGACGTCGTTGCCCGGCGCGGCGAGCTTCTCCAGGTCGCTGTAGAGCTTCAGCGCCTTCTTGGAGATGTCGTCCCAGCTCTCGGGGTCGTTGAGATCGACGTCGCTCTCGCTTTCGGGCACCGCCACCGCCGGCCGGGTGCTGAGATTGGCCTTGAGCCAGTCCCGGACCTCGGGGCTATAGGGGCAGTCGGGCCGATCGAGATAGGCGGGGTCGTCCTTCAATCCCTGACAGACGACCTTCAGGGGCAACAGCTTGTCGCTGTTGAGCGGGGGAAATGAAGCCATCGGGCACCTTGAGTGTTGAATCGACACCCTAACCCCGGCGAATCAGTCCTCGCAAGGGTGAACAGCCTCCCGGTTAGGAACCAGAAACCGATAGTACTAGCCTAAAATAAGGTTGCGAACCAACAGACCCGCTCCGTATATAGGTTACGAACCTCCGTAACCTTGCGAAGTACTGTCATTTCGCCTACGTTCTGCCGATGAACGCTCACGTTTCCGGCCTTCTCGACGTCTGCAAATCCAAATACTCGATCGACGCCCTCAACATGTCGATGAGCGAGTGGATCATCGCGAACATGACCTTGAAGGGGAAACCGTTCGGCTTCGAGGGGCGCGAGTTCCAGCGCCGCATCGTCGATGACATGCACCCCAACCTGCATGTGGTAAAATTGTCACAAGTGGGCATGGCCCTGGCCTTGGACACGCCAGTTCCGACTCCGTCGGGCTGGACAACTATGGGAGATGTGTCCGTCGGTGACCGTGCTTACGACGAGCAGGGCGCCCCCTGCGTGGTCGAATACGTCTCGCCGGTTTATCTCGACCACGACTGTTACAAGGTCGAATTCGACGACGGCACGTCCATCGTTGCTGACGGCGGTCACCGGTGGTTCGTGCAGTGTCATAAAGCCTTCGGCCCGGCGGGTATGTACCAGCAAAGCGGCCGGATCCCGTTGCACTCTGAGTACGCCCGTGATGGGGTCATCAGTACAGATCGTCTTTCTGCTATTTACAAAGAGGGAAATAGAAACCTATTCGCTATCCCGAATACGAAACCGATAGAGGGGAGCGATAGACCCCTCCCGATAGACCCCTATTATTTGGGTCTCTGGTTGGGCGACGGGCACAGCTATTCGACACGCCTCACGGGCGGGAAAGAGGATATTTTAGTTATTAAGCGTGAACTTGAAACACGCGGACTCGAATGCAGATTGCTGGAGACAAAAGCGGAGAAGGTGTTCGACCTTAAAGTTGACGTCCCGAGAGACCTTGCTATCTGCCCTCGCGGCCATGACAAACAGGCGGAGGGAACTGTCGGCCCCTGGAATAGGTGCCGTAAGTGCCGAGACCAGGACGTTGCCTTCCGCTGGCGCGGAGAGGAACGACAGCCATCGACCCCCTACGACACTATGTACTCACGGCTGGTGCGCGCAGGGGTGCTGAAAGCGAAGCATATCCCTGGTGAATACCTTCGTGCCTCTATAGAGGCACGGAGAGAGCTGCTGCGCGGGCTTATGGACACCGACGGGTCGATTACCAGTAAGGGGCGCGCCTCATTTTATAATACAAACCCCGACTTGATCTCCGGCGTGGAGGAGTTGATCGCCTCGCTCGGGCTCAAACCCCGCACAAGATGGCGAAGGGCCAGCGGGGGGGTACGCAAGAACGGAGACGTAATTAATTCGCGGAAGCTGATCGCTGAGGTTTCGTTTACCGCTTACGCTGACGACGACATCTGTCGACTTCCTAGAAAGAGAGAGCGCCTTCGCAGCAAGACCGTCGGTCGACCAACTGAGGCCCTTCGTCGGCGTATTGTCTCTGTCGAAAAGATCAGTTCGGTGCCGGTTCGCTGCATATCGGTTAACTCTGCAAACCACCTGTTCCTGGCCGGTCGAGGGATGATCCCCACGCACAATACCGAGGTGCAGATGCGGAAGATGGCGGCCTTCCTGCAGCGCAACCAGGGCTCCAACGGCATCTTCACCCAGCCGAACCAGCCGATGCGCGACAAGCTGGCCAAGACCCGCGTCAAACTGATGATCGACGACAACGCCGTGTTCAACGGCGAGAGCGACCGGGGCTCGGTGCGCAGCAGCCTGCTCTATCAGCTCGGCCGCTCCTTCATGGTCATCTCGGATTGCACCGAGGGCTCGGCCACCGGCTTCCCCGGCGACATCCTGTTCCTCGACGAGGTCGATCTCTCCGACCAGCAGATCCTGGCGCTGTTCGGCTCCCGTCTGCAGGACTCGGATTGGCAGATCACCCAGTCGTTCTCGACGCCGACCCATGTCTCCTACGGCATCGACGCCAGCTTCGCGACGACCGACCAGCACGAATACCTGTGCCGCTGCCCGCACTGCAACCACTGGCAGACCCCCGACTTCGACGAGAGCTTCGTCATCATCCCCGGCATGCCCGAGCTGTCGTCCTTCGACGAGATCGAGCAGGAACACATCGACCTGATGGACCTCGACGAGGCCTACGTCGCCTGCGAGAAGTGCCGCCGGCCGCTCGACCTCAAGGACCCGGCGCTGCGTCAGTGGGTACCCACCTATCCCGGCCGCACCTCGGCGCGCGGCTACCGGATCCGGCCCTTCTCGACTAGCCGGATCTCGATCCGCTACATCGTCAACGAGCTGCCGAAGTACAAGCGCCGCAACTTCATCCGGGGCTGGTACAACACGGTCCTCGGGAGAGCCTTCACCGGGGGCAACGAGCGCCTGACCGAGGAGGACATCAAGGCCTGCCTGACGCAAGGGCAGAGCGCCGTGCCCGACATGGCTGGGCGGCCGATCTCGGTCGGGATCGACGTCGGCACCACCTGCCACGTCATCCTGTTCGACGGCGCCGACCCCGAGACCGCGCGACCGTTCAGCTTCCAGACGGTGCATGCCGACCTCCTGGTCGCGCACGTCGGGATGCTCAAGGAGCGCTACCAGATCGTGACCGGCGGCATCGACCGCCATCCCCAGACCGTGCTGGCCAATCAGGTCCGCGACGCCTCGGGCGGCAAGATCTGGCCGATCGAGTACCGGGGCACGAAGGATCTGCAGCCCATCAAGGATCTCGACGGGGAGACCGTCATCCACTTCCAGGCCGACCGCACGACCCTGCTCGACCGGGTCGCGACCCGCGTCCGCAAGCGCAACCTGCCGATGGGGGGCTACGGCACGCAGAAGGACGTGATCATCGGCCATCTACGCAACATGGTCCGCGACGAGAAGCCCGAAGAGCCGGCCAGGTGGTTGAAGCTGGCGCCGGAAGACCACTACTTCCACGCTCTCGGCATGGGTCTTACTAGTATGAAGATCGTCTCCTACCTCAATTCACTAGTACAGGCGGATCAACGATCAGTAGTGATTCTAAGGGGTTGCCAGACGGGCACTACGGCTGGTCTTCTCGGAGCCAAAAATAGTGTTGTTCGCGGGCCTCTCGGGTGATAGGAACATGCTATGAGTATTCTGGACGGTCTCAAGAAGCTGGTCCTGCCGAAACGTGCCCCGCGCCAGGCCACCTCCTTTACCGGCACCTTCAACCCGTATCTTAACGGGCTGTACCTGCCGATCCCCGGCTTCCGGGACCACCTCAATGACCTCCAGGATCTTCGGCACACCTACGACAGCCAGCAGCTCCTCCAGCTCCTGTTCCGTCAGGACCCGGACGTCAGCGCCACCGTCAATGCCTACCTGACCCTGGCCGACACGCTGCCGCTCATCTACGTCAAGAAGCCCGACGGGAGCTTCGACGAGGCCGGGCAGGCCACCGTCGGCCAGCTCCTTCAGATCTTGACGGGGCGGACGAATTACACCGGCTACCGGTTTGTGCTGAGCCTGCGCGGGCTCTTCGAGCGCATGCGCTACATGGTGCTGCTGCGCGGAGCCCTCGCCACCGAGCTGATCCTCGACGAGTTCCGGGCCCCCGACCGCCTGAATATGGTCGACCCGCACTCGCTGTGGTGGACGGAAGAGCAGGCCGGTCTCTACACCTGCAAGCAGCGCACCACCACCACGGGCCAGTTCATCGATCTGACCAACGTGCCGACGTTCTTCACCTCGTTCTTCCGTCAGGACCCGCTGACCATCTACACGGACGGTTGCTTCGTCTCGGCGATCAACACCCTGGCGGCCCGGCAACAGGTCATCAATGACCTCTACCGGATCATGCAGTCGACGGGCTTCCCGCGCGTCGACATCAAGGTCATTGAAGAGAGCCTGGTCAAGAACGCCCCGGCCAACATCCGCAACGACAGCCAGGCGCTCCGCAACTGGGTGAACACCCGGCTGAACGACATCACCGGCACCATGGCGGGGCTCCGCTCCGACCAGCCCTTCGCGCACACCGACTCGGTCGACGTGACGATCATCAACGACAAGAACCCCGGTGCCTCGGTCGACATCTCCCAGGTCATTTCGGTCCTCAACGGGCAGAACCAGGCGGCGCTGAAGACGATGGCGACGGTCATCGGGCGCGGCGAGAGTGGCGTCAACACCGCCTCGACGGAAGCCCGCATCTTCTCGATGAACGCCGATCAGATCAATCGCCCGCTCGCCGACATCATGACGCAGGTGCTGACCTACGGGCTGCGACTGACCGGCTCGGAGAGCGTCGTCGAGGTGACGTTCTGCCCCGCCGAGCTGCGCTCCGAGACCGAGCTGGAACCCCAGCTCGTGCTCAAGCAGGCGCGACTGCTGATGCTGCTGAGCCTCGGGCTCATCGACGACATCGAGTTCCACATTCAGATGTTCAAGAGGCCGCCCTCGGCCAACGCCCCGAAGCTCTCGGGGACCGGTTTCATGCAGCCGATGACGACGTCGGGCAGCCCCGACGCCGACACGGCAGCCAACGTCTCGGGGAACGGCGACGCCCTCGGTCGGGCCGTCGGAGGCAAGGAGGGCCGCAAGGCCGGGACCACTGCCAGGTCCAACGGCGTTCAGAAGACACCAAACGCCGTCAAGGCCGCGCTCGCCATGCTGGAGGATTACTATGCTTGAGGTCTCCGAGATCCTTTACATCGGAGGCACGGGCTTCCTCGCTCTGGGGGGCTTCGGCAAATGGGTCGTTCTTCGGTTCGACCGCGAGGTCGACTCGATCAGGTCGGCCGCCGGCAAACAGGACACCGACAACAGCGCCACCCACAAGGATCTCTACGACAAGATCGATCGCGTCAAGGAAGACACGATCCACCGCTCCGATTTCGAGAGCCTGCGTGCGGATCTGCGGGCCCTCACGGCCCGCATCGACGCCTTCATCGCGGCGGTAAGTAAAACGAAAGCAGACTAGTACTAGTGTACTAGTAAAGTCCGCGCGTTTTATTGACTGTTGACTTCCAAAATCGACGCCAATATTCTCCGTCACATGATGAAGGAGATCACGCCCACCCCAGCCATTCTTGCGAAGCTCAACGAGAGCTTCGGTGGGCCAGTCGATCCCAGCAAGATCGCCATCTTCGAGGCGATCGCCCTCAACCGGCAGCCGATCAATAAGCGCGGCTCGATCTACGACAAGGCGGTCCCGCAGCTCTCGCTGCTGGATGCGATGTCGACGTATGTGCAGAGCGGCGGCGCCGTTCCGCTGCACACCCTGCATATGCAGGGCTGCGAGCTGCCGGTCGGCCGCGTCTTCATGGCCGACGTGCTCAACAGCGAGGAGCTGCGCGTCCTCTTCTATCTGTCGCGTGACGACAGCACGGTGGCCGACCTCATCACCAAGCTGAACTCCGGTGTGATCGACGAGGTCTCGTGCGGCATCGTGCCGGCGCAGTTCCTCTGCTCGGAGTGCAACTTCGACTACTTCGGGTCCGACGCCACCGTCGACAACCTGTGGGATCGCACCTGCCCCGACGGCCACGTCCTCGGCGCGGACGGCGTGCACGGGGTCATGGAGGGGATGGGGCGCTTCTACGAGCTGTCCCTCGTTTCGCTGGGCGCCGCCAAGAACGCCAAGATCGTCGGCCGCGCCAAGCAGCGCCTCGGTCAGGAGCAGTACCAGCGCCTCGCCGCCTCCGGGTTCGACCCGGAGATCACCGCCCTGTTCGGTGCGCCCACAGGGAAAGTCTTTCATCACCAGAAGGAGGCCGCGATGGCCGATCAGGTTTTGACGGCCGAGGCCGCCCTCGGTCAAATCGTTACGCTGAGTGCCGACAAGGCGAAGCTCGAGGTGCAGCTCACCGCCAGCGCCGCCCAGGTCACCGACCTGACGACCAAGCTCGAGGCCAGCGCCGCCCAGGTCGCCACGCTGACCACCGAGCGCGACACGGCCCGCACCGAAGGCGCCGAAGGCCTGAAGCTGAAGGAAGAGCACACCAAGGTCGTGGCCTTCCTCACCGAGCAGACCCGCGCCGCCATGGTCGCCTCCGGCGCCCAGGCCCCCGTGGTTCCGGCCGACGTGACGGGCATGCTGGCCGCCCTCGACGCCGCCAAGGTGAAGCTGTTCCAGCTTCCGGCCGGCGGCGTGGCCTTGGCGGCCGCCAAGCTCGACGGAGAGCCGGCGGCGTTCCTGCCGCCCTCCGCCTTCACCACTCGCAAGTAAGGAACTGAGCCATGACCAACATCATTGGTGCGGGCGTTACGGTTGACGGCGTCAATCGGTCCGGCAAATACACCTTCCACGCCGCCCCCGACATCCAGACGCTGTACCTCACCAACTACGGCGCCCCCGGTGTCAAGTACGGCGAAGTCGCCACGGCGGGTCCGATCGGCCTGGCGGTGACCCTCGACACGTCGGCCGACACCCAGGTCAAGCTGGCCGAGGACGGCGACCCGATCCTGGGCCGCATCGAGGCGGTCGAGAACCGTGTCGCGGAAGGTGTCTGGGTCGCCACCGTTCTGACCAAGGGTGGCATGACCCTGCCGATCGCCACCGGCCAGACCGTCGCCGTCGGCGATCAGGTCGAGGGCTCCACCGCCCATCCGGGCAACGTGCAGACCGTCCCGGCCATGACCGCCACCGCGTTGGTCGCCGTCGCGGCGAACCTGCCGAAGGCCAACATGGTCACCTCAGTTCCCGGCGACGGTACCGTCGTCGTGTTGTTCCGCTAATCGGAGATCGTGAAGATGAGCGCCATCACCAAAGACATCTGCGAGCTGGCTCGCAATCGTCGCTCGCCCGAGGATCTCCTCGCCGGGCTGCTGGATACCGACTCCTACAAGTCCAAGATCGCCGGCCTGAAGCTGTGCGCCGAGGCCAAGGACTACGGCCTGAACGTCGAAGACTTCCTGACCCTGGCCATCGACCCGACCAAGTCGTCGGACCAGACCCGTTACAGCGGCCTGGACGGCATGGAAGCCGCCCTGGCCTACCTGACGCTGCCGGTGAAGAACGACTTCGCCAACGGCGCCCTGCTGCAGGCCGCCGCCAACACCTTCGTCACCTACGACGGCACCCGCGCGCTCTTCCCCGCCGTCATCGATCAGGTGCTGCGGTGGAAGAATAAGATCAACATGATCGAATATGTCGAACCGATGCTCGGCAACAGCCGTACCATCGCCGGCAACGAGTTGATCACCACCTTCGTCGAAGACGACACCAAGGCCCGGACCTCGAGCACCATCTCGGAGGGGGCGCCGATCCCGATCAAGACCGTGCGGACCTCCGAGCAGTCGGTCAAGATCTACAAGCACGGCTCGGGCTACAAGTGGACCTACGAGTTCATGCGTCGCGCCGCGCTCGACGTGATGACCCCGTTCGCCGCCCGCGTCCAGCGCGAGCTGGAGCTGTCCAAGGTGAAGGCCGCGACCGGCATCGCGATCAACGGTGACGGCGTCAACGCGGCGGCCAACGTGGTCGCCTCGTCCACGACCCGCCCCTACGGCTACACTGCGGGCTACACCCCGAACGGCTCGATCGACTACAAGGCCCTCCTGGGCTGGCTGGTCGGCCGTGCCAAGTCGATGTGGCCGGTGGACGTGGTCGTCGGCAACTACGACATGTACATCAACTGGCTGCTGCTCTTCACCCCGACCCTGTCCGGTCAGAAGTCGGAAGCCCAGTCCATGGCGGATGCCGGCGTCGGCCCGAACCTGAAGCAGAACCTGCCGATCCTGCTGCAGGGCGTGCAGTTCGTCCTCTCGTCGACCGTCCCCGACGGTCAGCTCATCGGCCTGACCCTGGCCGAGTGCCTGGAGGAGCTGGTCGAGTCGGGCAGCCAGATCGCCGAGAGCGAGCGCCTGGTCCAGACGCAGGAGGTCCAGTACGTGAGGACCGAGAACACCGGCTACAAGCTGGTCTTCCCGGACGCGCGCAACATCATCGACTTCGGGTCGTAAGGGTTCGGTCGGGGTCGGTGGGTTTCCCCCGCCGACCCCTTTACTCTGGAGAAACGCCGTGGCCCTATCCCTCGTTGAAACCGTCGGGGACTTTCAGCTCGTCGACAACCACAATCAGCTCATCCCCGCCCACCGACCGGCCGTCGTCGAGATGAGCCACTTCTTTCAGGCCCGCGCCCTCCTCAACCAGCTCCGACTGGTGGCCGGCGAGCTGAAGGACACGGCCACCGACAAGGAGTTCGCCTCCTACTGGCGGGAGAGTGCCGGCGACCGCGAGCTGGCCATCGAGAGCTTCCTGTCCGCCTTCGGGCCGAAGGCTGTTGAGCCAGAGCCCGACGCGCCCCGTGGCAAGAAGGCCAAGTAGGTTATGCTGAACTTCACTGCCGATGATTCGGTGACGATCCTCGTCCCCTTCCTGGTGGATAGCGAGTATGTCGTCCCGGATACCGGCAGTGTCACCTTCTCGCTGAGAGACAATAACGGCAGCCTGGTCGTGACCGACCAGGCTCTCACACCCACCGCAACTGAGATTGCGGTCACCATCCCGTCGCAGTACAACGCGAAGGCGCTCCCGACCGAGCTGCGCACGCTGATCGTCAAGTACACGGTCGGCACCGCTCCGTATCAGGTGACCGTCCCGTACCGCCTCAATGCGTGGCTCAACATCGGAGTGACGCCGGCCGAGGTGCGCAAACACCTGGGGCTGTCCACCACCGAGCTGCCCGACGCCGACGTCGACTTCTACGACGCCTACTATCTGCTGGACGCACAGTTGGCTGGCATGGGCAGCCCCGCGACGATGGCGGCAGCTCTCTCGTCGGGCACCCTCAACGCCAAGTACGCCAACGACGCCCTGATCTACAAGGCGGCGTTCGATCTGCTGCCGTCGCTGCCGGCGAGGCTCCTGCGGCGCGAGCAGGCCGGGACCATGTCGTCCGAGCGGTTCGGGAACTATGACTTCGGCGCCCTCCACGATCAGCTCACTGATCTGCTGGAGGACACCTTGACCAACATCACCAACATCCAAAGCACGTTCCCGCCGCTGCTGGTGGTCGGCAGGCGCCTCGACATCATCAAGGGGCCGGGGACGGCCGTCTTCCCCGGCACCATTACGGGGCCGTGACATGCCGGAGTTCAAACAGCTCGGTCAGAGGTTCCGCCAACGGTTGAAGACGATCGACGGGCGGCACTTCTTTGGGATGATTTCCCTGCTCCCGGAGACGGCGGGGCGCGGGAACACCTTCTACGTCCCTCGCCGAGTCCTCAATGTGCGACCGTCGAGCGGCATCAAGCCCGGCGACATGATCATCGACAACGCGGGCCGAGTGATGCTCTGCGCCTGGGCGGGTGACGACGAGGCCCAAGGGCCGTTCGCCAATCTGTTCAAGCTATACCACCTCGATCAGCAGCTCACCTGGACCCGATCGGTCACCTCTGCGGATCATGTGACGGGGCTGCAGAAGCAGAGCACCACTGTGAGCCTCGGCCCGATCTGGGGGACGCTCGAGCTGCTGGCGCAGGATCTCAACTCTCTGGCGGCCTTGAGCCGTTACCGCGTCCTCACCAACGCGGCCCTCAAGATCAACGACCGCATCAACACGCACATGTCCGTCCGTCGGGCCGAACACGCTATGGGGATAACCATCGGCGAGGTTGCGTGATGAGCGACGACTTTGCCGAGAGCCTGAAGCAACAGGTTATGCGGGGCATCGACACCCAGTTCCGGGGGAGGGTCCGCTTTCTTCGAGGGATCGTCGCCGACGCCGCCAACGCTGAGTCCGACCAGTTCTTCAAGGTCGTGGCAACCGACTTCATGGGGACGACCAGCACACCGGCCGCACTCACGCAGTTCACCCCGCTCTGGGCTGCTTTAAGCAAAAGCTACGCCAAGAAGAAGGGGAACGAGCTTTTCTTCATCAAGACCCGCGAGCTGTTCCACGAGCTGGACGACAAGCTGGCAGTGGCGATCCTCGGGTCGACCGTAGTCACCACCGGCTACGGCCGGTCCCAGGCCGACCGCGAAGACCTGGAGCGTTTCGGCCAGGGCCCGATCGCCCGGCGCATCATCGTCACCCCTTTCTCAAGCTTCTTCGAGGCTCATCCGGGCCTCGAGGCCGGCGATGGAGCAGACGAGGCTCTGGCTGCTCTCGTCGGGGGCGCCGGGACGAAGATGTTCTACAAGCTGATGAACCGCGCCGGGCATACCCGGAACCTCCTGGCCCCAGCGCTCCTGTATTTCCTGAAGTATCGAATCCCGTCGGCCATCCGCAGAGCCCTCGAGAACAATGGGTTCGTCATGAGGAACCGTTAGCATGGCTGAATTCAACAACGTCTACGCCTCCCTGGCCAACTTCCTTCAGGCCCTCATCATCGACATCCCTTACGACGCCACCTTCGTGGACTTCGACCAGTACGTCAGCCTCGACACGCTGCCGTTCCAGAACATCGTCGGGATGCGAGGCTTCACGGTGGACTCAGGAAACACCACCATGGAGGTCAAGGTGATGTTTTGCATCGCCACGGTCGACGATGACAGCATGTTCGACCACCGCGACATTCTCGATCGACTGTTCACGCTCTGTCAGCCGACGAAGCACGTCCCGTATGTCGACGCAACAACCGGGGAGGTGTTGGGGCAGTTCACCGTCGCAGCCGGCACAGCCATCTTGCCGGTGCACCGCTCAACGGCCCGCACCTTTCAGATGATGATGGTCAACCTGCTGGCGGATCGGAAACCAAAGCTCTGAAGGTTTCGATCTCCATCCTGGCCTCCAAGGCGAAGAACGTCTTCAGGACGTAATTGACCTCTCCGCTCACGGAGCGGAAGTTCCGGTCGGCCCGGAGCTGGAGCTGTTTCTTGACCCTATCGTCAAGGTTCACACTAGTAATGCTAGTACTCATGACTAATCCCCACTCAGTATTAACAATGGAAGAGTAGCGGCGGAGACCGTACAAAGGCAAGAATAATTCTTGCTGGAGTAATCCCATGCCCGATTTTGGCTCCGCGAACACGGGAGTGTTCAGTCTCAGCGAGGCTTCGATCTTCATCGGCCCCCAGGCCGACCTCTACAAGCTGAATGAATCGAACCGTATCGGTTTGACGAAGAGCTTCAACCTGAAGAGCGACGTCGGCTACGTCGAGCTGACCGAGGGCATCCTGAACCTCGTCGTCGACTCGCAGATGAACAAGTCGAACCTCACCTCGAGCTTCGAAGTCTACGAATACACTTCGAAGAACCTGGCCTACTCGCTGGGCCTCGACGGCTCGACCCTGAGCCCGACCGGCGCCGCGACGACCATCCCGGCCGGCACCACGGGCACCTCGGAAACCCCTGAAATGACGGTGACCGTCGCCTCGCCGACCGGCATCACGGCCGGCAAGTGGGTGGTCATCCAAGGACCCGAGCAGGACCAGATGTACTTCGACGAGGTGGCCAGCGTTGTGACCGATGCCGTGACCCTCACCTACGGCGTCCCCGAGACTCTGGCGTCGGCCACCATGCGCGTGGTCAACCCGATCGACCTGGGCTCGTCCAAGGCGCAGCCCTATCTGTCGCTGAAGGCGGTCGGCCAGCTCACCGACGGGTCGCCGATGGGCGTGCTGGTCCCGAAGCTCCGCATCACCAAGGGCTTCGCGCTGGCCCTCACCAGCAAGCAGCACGGGAACCTGCCGTTCGAAACGACCGTGTACCGGCCGGTCAGCACGGATCCGTTCTTCTCGGACTTCTCGAACCGTTCGGCGATCATGTTCGTTCCGACGTAAGACAAGGGGCGTTCTCCAGAGACCACACCTCGGTCCTTGTCTTGAGAACCACTGGCGGATATACTCCGCCAGTGGTTTTTTCGTCTGGAGAACATCATGACTGTTGCTAGTACTATTACCGTCAAGTCCGCAGGGTCTGATCGTGAGATCAAGATGTCTTACGGGCTGCTTACCGTCCTCGCGTCCCACGTCGGCGACCCCGACCGCATCCCCTTCATTCCGATGGATCACACTCTGCGGGACGCCGTCATGGTCGAGATGCTGGCCGTTCGCGAGAAGGGCCGCCCCGTCGAGCCGCTCACCGCCGCCGACATCGACATCGAGATGGACGACGCCGAGAACCTGATCCGCTGGGCGCAGGAGCACCTCATCGGTTTTTTTCTTCGCTCCGCCAAGGAGCTAAAAAGTCAAGCCGAGCGGATCACGACAGCCTTGGCGCCTTCATCGAGTGGCACGGCAAGCTGACCTTCGAGGAGTCGATCTGTTGGGCGTTCGACACGGTCCCGAGCAAGTTGAGAGACGTCCTTTGGGACAACACCCTCGCGGATCTGAAGATGAAGGTGAAGCTGCGTGTGGGTCATGTGCACGCCTGTGCCGTGCAGGACTTTGAGAGCATGGCGATAATCGTCAGGAAAGCTTTCGGTTCGCAGCAGCCCGCCTCGAATGTCCCGAAGAATGCGGCCGAGGCCGCGCTCCTCTTCAACAAGGTGGTCGGAGGCTGACATGGATGAGGTGGGCGATACCGGGGGCGGCCCCAGTAACATCATCCTCAACACTGTCCTTGAGACAGGAAAGACGTTCAGCGACTTTAAAGAGCTGCTGAGCATCTGTAACGATCTCAAGGATCAGGCAGACGTCATCCGTATCGCTTTTGCCGACCTGAACGGCGTCTTTAAGGCGAACGCTCAGAACCTGAGGGAGGTGTCTCAGGAGCTGAAGATCGTCGCGGGCGGCGGCATCGAGGCCATGCAGACCAAGGCGGCTTCCTCCGGGGCGAAGGCTCAGGCCTTCGCCTCGAACCAGGAAGCGGTTCAGGCCGACCTCAAGATCTATATGGAAGGCTTGTCGCGGAAGATCCTACAGGCGACCGACCAGGCGATGTCGTCCTCGTTCGAGATGTTCAAACGTCGCATGCAGGACACGATTGACCGCGCAGCGCAGCCCTACGTGCGGCTGGCGGATCGCCCGGCGGCGGCGGCCGAAGCTCGGGCCTCGTGGTACTCCACCCGCTCCCAGACGCGCTCGGACGGCTCCTCGGCTCAAATGCGGGATCTCTTGGCCGCCGAGGAAGCCCGGCTGAAGGCGATCAAGGAGGGGAGCGACGGTTATAGCGCTCAGATCTCGCGCGTGAAGGAGCTGCGAGAGCAACTGGCCGGTGTCATCGAGCAGGAGCGCGTGGCCAGCAGGGCAGCCAATGAGGGCGGCTTCCTGCAGAACCGCCTCTCCCGGTTCTCAGGCCACGCCAACAGCATGGCCGACATGGTCATGTTCGGCGCTGCCCTGTACGGCCCGATGGAGACCATCAAGCAGGTGGCCGAGCTGGACAAGAGCTTCGGAGAGCTGCAGGCCATCACTCAGACCTCCAACACCCAGATGACATCTCTGCGGGCCACCATCGTCGGCGTGGCGCAGAACAGCAACGTTGCCGCCAAGGACATCATCGACGCCACCACCATCCTGGCCAAATTCGGGATGACCGCCGATCAGGTGAAGGACAGCCTCAAGGGCGTCGTCGACTTCGCCTCGGCAATCCAAATCAAGCCGGAAGAGGCGGCGCAGATGCTGACGGGCGCTATGGGCGCCTACAACATGCCCGCCTCCAGCATGGGCAACATCGCCGACCTCGTCACCGGCACCGTCGCCAAGAGCCGCATCAGCACCAACGCCTTGAACTCGGGCCTCAACATGACGGCCGAGATCGCCGCCGAGGTGAACATCCCGCTCAAGGAGCTGGTGGGCACGCTGGCGATGGCCGCCGATGCCGGCGTCCGTATGAACGAACGCTTCGGCATGGGCTTCAGGCAGTTGATCACCGCCCTGGCCGAACCATCTGCACAGTTGAAAACCGACCTGGCTCATGTCGGGTTGAACATCGAGTCCGTCGACGTAAAGACCAAGGGGCTCGTCGGCGTGTTGCAGACCATGCACAACGCCGGCTTCGACGCCTCGGCCGCTATGCGGAACCTCGGAGCTGAAGGCGCCGCCTTCTATAACGCCCTCGGTAAGAACATCAACTCGGCCGACGAGTTCATCAACAAGCTGAGCCAAACCGGATCAGCCGCCGCCGCTGCCGAGCGCAACCTGAACACGTTGTCTGGCGCCATGACCCGTCTCAAGAACACCTGGGAGACGGTCATGTCGAGCGCGGGGGAAAGCTCGTTCAGCGGGCTCCTCAAGGGGATTGCTGACGCAACGAGCGGCATACTGGGGCTGATCGGGCAGTCGCAGACCCTGTCGGGCGTCCTGGCGACGGTAGGCGCGGGGCTCGGCGCCGCCAGCATGGTCGGCATCATGGGCGGGGCCTCCACCATGTTGGCCGGAGGGGGCTTCGCGGCAGGCATAGGTGCCGCCATTTCTGGCCCGATCATCGGCCCGATTCTAGCTGCCACCGCAGCCCTCGCGGCGATCGTGGCCGTTGTCACGAATCTCAAGAAAGACTCGGCCGCCGACCGGCTCGACGCCTCGACGGGCACTGTGCAGGATCTCCAGAAGCGCGGCGAGGAGAACCAAAAGCTCATCGAGAGCATCGACGAAACCAGCCAGAAGCTCGCCCAGCACGGTGAGGTCGTCGGGAACGCCCAAGGCGTCATCGACGACCTCAGGAACTCCTACGGGAAGCTGGGCCTCCAGGTCGACGTCACGGGTAATAAGACCCAGTCCTTCCTGGATCTTCTGCGGCAGTTTAGGGCGGACATCGTCGGAAGCACGATCACCTCCATCAGTGATCAGGTTACAGCCGTCGGGGACCAGGCGGAGAAGCGGAAGGCTGTTCTCCAGACCGACATCACCTACGACCAGATGAAAAAGGGTCGGGGTCAGGGCGTGCCTTGGGTGGACCGTACCGGCAACGACAAGGCCGACGCCTTCATCTCCCAGTTTGAAGGCACTCTGCGTGGTATCCAGGGGCGTAACGGGGAGGTCTCCGACGCCGACCTTAAGAGGCTCATAGCCCTCCAGGCCCAACTCGGCGAAACCAAGCGGGGCATGACGGGCGAGCAAGCAGACAAGGTGGCCAAGGCCATTGAGGACGTCGGAGTCTACATCGGCAAGATTGCCGACATCCTCGGCGTCTCCAAGGTGAAAGAAGACCTGACGAAGCGGAGGGATGCCCTCCTTGCCGACAGCAAGGACGGCTCTCTTCGTCAAACGGGCAACGCCGCCCTGGCTCAGGCCCAGAAGGAAGACGCCGGCTGGGCAATCCTGGCCGGCGGCCCCGACTTGGCCACCAATCAGGAGGCTCAGGTCGCTATTGCGAAGATCCGTCAGCAAAACGCTCAAGAGAAGCTTAAGAAAACTCTCGATCAGTCTGAGGACGTGCTCAAGAACGAGGCTGAGGGTCCGAATGCTCCTGCCGCCGCCGACTTGAAGGCGAAGGCCGAGGCGTTCATCTCCCACATCACGGGCGTCCTCAAGGTCAAGATCGACGACCAGGACAAGTTCGTCACCGAGGGCCTTCAGGCGGACATCCAGCTTCTGCAGAACCAGCAGCGGCTGATGACCGCAAAGATGTCGCAGGCCAAGACCACCGAACAGGTCGGGATCATCGAAAGCGAGATCGACAAGCTCGTCGACGGCGTCTTCGAGGTGAAGGCCGCACAGGTCATGCAGGCCTATGAGAAGTCGAAGATGGCCAACCCCGGCGATCCCAACCTCCTCAAGATCTTCGAAGGTCAGCTCGGGGCCCTGATTGCCGATCGCAACGCCTCCCGCGAACAGGCCGGCAACACGGCCGCCAACCGAAGCACCACCATCACCTCGTCCGCAAACGCCTCGGCCGTAACCGAGGCGCAGTCCTACTCGACCCTCTACAATGCCGAGCTGTCGCACGCCCAGTCGATCGCCTCCGACAAATACTCAGTCACGAGCAAGGTCCAGAAGGCGATCGACGACTTCGCCGCGCTGATCGACAAGGCCTACGACGCCGAGATCAAGACGGCCGAGGCCCAGGCCAAGCAGGCCACCGATAAAGCCGCAGGTGGACGCACCCTCCAGGCTGCCAAGCTGACCGCCGACTCCAACCGCACCAACCGGCAGCGTCAGCTCGAGGACATGAAAATCCGGGCCAACACTCCGCTGGACCAGTTCAGTACCTTCCAGCGAGCGATGGCTGACCAGCAGGGTGGAATTCAGGATGCCCTGGCTGAGGCGGGACTACAGGGCAACCTGACGGTGGCCCAGAGCAAGGAGAGCGTGCACGCCGCTCGTGCCTCGGGCGCCTCCTCCAGCCAGCTTGCCACTCTGCAGCAGGCGGCTCGGAACGCACAGCTTACGCAAGTCCAGTTGATGATCGACGCCTACAAAAAGGCGGAAGAGGCATCCAGGTCGATGACGGAGCAGCAGGCTGAGGAGATCAGTAAGCTTCAGGCGACCCGCGACGAGTTGGCGATCAAGTCCGATCCGTCGGCGGACGACAGGCAGAAGGTCAAGGATCTCGATAACCAGATCTTGACGACCCGGAGAGCGATCTCTGGGGAGCACCAGAAGGTCCTCGGCTACCAGGAGCAGCAACTTACGCTGGCTGAGAAGCTCCGCAATATTCAGGAGCAACAGGTACCGCAGGATGCCGGCGGTGCCCTCGGCTGGGGCATTAAGTCCTGGCAGAAAGACCACACGGGCACCGTCTTCGACGACATCGGTCGCGGGGTTCCGCAGGTTCTCAACACCACCGAGGGGTCCTTCGCCAGGTTCGTCACCACCATGCAATCCGGGACGGTGAAGGTCGGAACGGCCTTCCGCGAGATGGCTATCTCGATCCTTCAGAGTGCGCAGCGGGTGGCGGCGAACGCCCTGGCGGAACAGATGATGAAGACGGCCATCAGCTCGTTTGGCGGACTCGGCGGTCTGTTCGGCGGCGATAGCGCCAGCATCAGCGACACTGTCGGCTCCCAACCGGCCGTCGCTGCCCCCGGCTCGATGATGGTTAGTCAGGCGTCCGTCTTCAGCCTCGGCGGCATCATTCCCTGGCGTCGTGCCTCGCTCGGCTACAGCGGCGTCCCGACCCGAGATTCGGTCCACATCCTGGCCGAGCCGGGGGAGGGGCTCTTGACGCAGTCGGCGATGAGCCTACTCGGCCCCGACACGGTCGACTCGCTGAACTCGCTCGGCAACCGGCGCATCTCGCAGGCCCAGCCGATCGCCGCCAACCAGAACAAGGCGCCCCAGCACACCAACGTCTATGTGGTCGCGCCCGGTCAGCAACCGACCGGCCTGGGGCCGAACGACGTCCTGCACGTCATCGGCCAGGACATCCTGACCGGCGGGCAGACCAAGAAGCTGATCAAAACCGTGATCGCGGGGGGCTGATATGACGGCATTTCCAAACCTTCACCACAAATTCGAAACCATCTATCCCGACAGTTCCACGCGAGTACAGTTCGGTAAATCCTACGTATTCACGGCGCCGCCGACGGCGCCTGACCAGCGGACGTTTCGGTTGAGCTTCACGGGGATGCGGTACTACACCGTGGATGACCAGGGGCTCGTAATAGACACCGATCCGACAAAGCTGAACAACTTAGCCGTTCTCGACAATTTCTACCAGTCGGTGCGCCTCTACGGGATCTTTACCTACACCCACCCGATCTACGGCCCGCTGGCCTGTCGCTTCAGCAAGCCGCTGCAGATCCCGAAGGGGCTGCCCAACGGTAACGGTGTCGTCGAGGACTTCACGGTCGAGTTGATGGAGCAGCCCTGATGACCGACCCGTACCCTACCGGGCTGGTAGACCGGGAGCCGGTCTCCCACGTCATCGACGCCCACAAGCTGGCCGCCGACGGGATCGTCGAGCTGTTCCAGATCATCCTCAACGACGGCACGAACCTGTTCCTGAAGTCGGACAATGCCGTGACCTGGCAGGGGAAGACGTGGGAGGGTGTCGCCATCAAGCTCAGCGGGTTCTCCAACTCGGCTGACCCCACCAGCGCCTCCCGGCCGCAGCTCGTCGTCGGCAACCCCCTCGGCGTGTTCTCGAGCTTCGTCACCGCCGGCAAGGTGAACAAGGCCCAGATCCTGAGGCTGCGGGTCCTATTGTCGGACATCACAGCCGATAACAACGTCTACGCCCAGCATAGTTGGCAGATCTTCCGCGTGGTCTCGATGACCAGGGTGCAGATCACCTTCGAACTGCGCACCCAGCTCGACGGGCCAAACGGCCTCACCCCCGGTCGGCTGTTCTTGCCGCCGGAGTTCCCCACGGTGTCGCTGTGACACTCCGATACGACCATCTGCTCGGACTGCCCTTTCGGCACGGATCCGTCGACTGCTACGGCCTGTGCCGGCGCTTCTACCACGACAACTTCGGCCTCGAGCTGGCCAACTATGCCCGGCCCGACGACTGGTGGAAGACCGGCCTGGACCTCTACATGGAGAACTTCCGCAAGGAGGGGTTCAAGGCGATCGACGTCCACCCGCGCGAGACGGCGATCGGCGACGGCTTCCTGATCGCCCTTCGCTCCGAGAAGGCCAATCACGCAGCCATCTACATCGGCGACGGGAAGATCATCCACCACGTCTGGGGTCGGATGTCGAACGTCGAGCGCTATGACGGCATCTGGCAGAAATGCACCGTCGCCCACCTGCGCCACCCAACGGTCTTCGCCGCTATCGAGGCTGAGGCCCCGAAGGTGATGACGACCATCGACCTGATGGGTCTGCTGCCCCCGCACATGAAGAGGCTGCTCAATGGAGAGGTTCAAGCACCTGACCGGTGATGAGGAGCGCTGCGGGTTCATCATGCCCGACGGCAGCCTTGTCGAGGTCCCGAATGTCGCAACAGAGCGGCAGAGCTCATTCCGCATGGAACCGGCAGACGTGATCTCGCACGAAGAGAAAGCGTGGGGAACATTCCACACTCACCCTAATAGTACTAGTAATCTGTCGGGTGAAGACTACATCGCCTTTACAAACTACCCCGACTTGAAGCACATCATCATTGGAGACGACGGAATCTCTTGTTATAGTGTCGCCCAGTCTGGTGTGGTGGTTAAAGATGAAGCGCAAGATCTTCCTCCATGGGAAGCTCCGCAACCTGGCCCCTGACGGGCTAGAGTTCGACGCTGCCACGGTCGAAGAGGCCATCTCGGCCCTGTGCCTGCAGACCAAAGCCTTCGATCCGCTCCCCGGCCAGGATCGCCACCAGATCGAGGTTCTCGGGTTCGACACCGACGAGAGCCTGATCACCCCGCTCTCCGACGACGTTACCGAGCTGCACCTCGTCCCTTCGATGCGGGGCGGGAAGAACGCCATGGGGATCGTGCAGATCATTGTCGGCGTCGTGCTGATTGCGGTGGCGGTCGCCAGTCAGTTCGTAGCACCGGGGTCGTTCTTCGCCATGTCTGGACTGTCCGCCGGGATGATGGGCGTCTCGGGCGCCATGATGGCGGCCGGCGGCATCATGTAGCTCATCTCGCCGGCCCCCAAGCAGGACAGCACCGACCCGGACGCTTCGAAGTACATCGGGGCGCCGGGGAACACGACCAAGATCGGGACGCGGATCCCGATCCTCTACGGTCGGCGGAAGATCT
>Ga0265338_10004089_pt1 | contig 19982 bp, 16 predicted proteins | sample 42126metaG_FD_193579 | JGI IMG/M metagenome (GOLD analysis project Ga0265338, IMG submission 193579) | Rhizosphere microbial communities from Carex aquatilis grown in University of Washington, Seatle, WA, United States - 4-21-26 metaG | ecosystem: Host-associated > Plants > Roots > Rhizosphere...
CTAACGGCGTGACTCTGGTTGGGGTTCTCGCCGGGGACACGGTGGCCTTGGCGGCAAATAATGCCAAGGGCGTCTTCGCCGACAAGAACGTCGGCACGGGCAAAACCGTGACGGTTTCCGGATTGACCATCAGCGGCGCCAGCTCCGGCAACTACACCCTGAAACAACCAACAGCGACGGCCAGCATCACCCAGCGCAGCCTGACGGTGACGGCCAAAGGCGTGAACAAGGTTTACGACGGAACGACCAATGCGACCGTGACCCTTTCCGACAACCGGGTGTCAGGCGACGTTCTGGCGGCGAGCTACGCGGCCGCATCCTTCACCAACAAGACCGTGGGCAACGGCAAGCCGGTGAACGTGAAGGGCATCGCCATTTCGGGCACGGATGCCGGCAACTATGCACTGGCCGCCACCACGGCCGCCACCACGGCCAACATCACCGTTGCCACGCTGACGGTCTCAGGCATCACCGCCGCCAACAAAATTTATGACGCCAAGACCACCGTGACACTCATGACTAACGGCGCAACTCTGGTTGGGGTTCTCGCCGGGGACACGGTGGCCTTGGCGGTCAATAACGCCAAGGGCGTATTTGCCGACAAGAACGTCGGCACCGGCAAGACCGTGACAATTTCCGGGTTGACGATTGCCGGCACCAACGCCGCCAATTACAAACTGACCCAACCCACCACGACGGCCAACATCACCACGCGCAGCCTGACGGTGACGGCCACTGGCGCGAGCAAGATTTATGATGGATCAACCGTTGCCACCGTGACGCTGGCGGACAACCGGGTGGCGGGCGATGTGCTCAGTGACAGCTATGCCGCCGCCGCGTTTGCAGACAAAAATGTCGGCACCGGCAAAACGGTGAATGTGAGCGGACTGGTCATCTCCGGCACCGATGCGGGCAATTATGCGCTGGCCTCGACCGCGGCCACCGCCACCGCCAATATCACCAGGACGACACTGACGGTGACGGCAGACAGCTTGTCGCGTCCCTATGGTGCGGCCAACCCGGCTTTGACAGCCAGTTTCACCGGCTTCGTCGGCGGCGAGACGTTGGCGACCAGCGGCGTCACTGGCAGCCCCAGCCTGACCACGACGGCGATCGCCGGCAGTCCGGTATCCGGAGGCCCTTATCCGATTGTCGCCGCCCTCGGTTCCCTGAGCGCAGTCAATTACAGTTTTAGCTTTGGGAACGGCACCCTGACTGTGGCACAAGCAGCCGCCCTGGTCAGCGTTGCTTCGAGCCTTAACCCGGCCCATACCAACCAGAACATCGCCTTTACCGCGACGGTGAACCCGGTGGCTCCCAGTACCGCAACCCCGATGGGTACGGTGCAATTCAAGAGTAACGGCGCGAATCTGGGCAGCCCGGTTTCCCTGGCCGGCGGTCAAGCCAATGTCACCGTGCCCGGGTCGGACCTCGGCACCGGCAGTTTCAGCATTACGGCGGAATACTCGGATGCGGGTGGCAATTTTAACAACAACACCAATGGATTGACTCAAGTCGTCAACAAACCGGCAGCGGCCGTGGCCTGCAAAATGTCCCTCGGCCGGCCGCAAGCCGGGTCTGTGACCGCCAGCCTGACGGGGACCCCCGGCCAGACCTACGTGCTCCAGGCGACCACGGACATGGTCCACTGGACGGCCATCAGCACAAACACCGCCGACGAAAACGGGTTGTTAACGTTCATCGATACGAACGCCGGGAATTATCGCAGCCGGTTTTATCGCAGCGCCACTCTGCAATAAAAGCCGCAAAGAGGCCGGGACGGGCAAAAGGGTGGAGATTACTTCGTTCCGGGCAGACTGCCGCCAATTTCAAAATCGTGTTGGCCCCGGGCCTTCCCGGCAGTGACGAACAGGCGATAAGCCACGTTGGTCTGGAGCAGCTGGGGTCGCGTCCCGGGCAGGGCGGGTCTCATGCCGCGGATGCGCTGGCCATAAGCAAAAAATTTCACCGGCACGGAATTGGAGTCCGAGACCAGATCCCAGACCGGCAGGACATGACGGTTGGTTTGCCACTCGGCGAGGACAACCACCTTGACTTCAGTGAGTTGATAGCTGCCTTCCAGTCCAAACGTCAGGGGCGGAGCCGGGTCATCGCGACGTGCCCGCATGGCGTATCCAACGGGACGGGTCAGGTGATAAATTTTGATGATCGCGGGCTTGAACCAGTTCATGAAGAAAACCGCGTAGGCAATCGCCAGCGCGAACAACAATCCAACGAGCATCCAGCTTTTCCGGGTCATAAAAGTTGTAACGGGACGGTCCCGCCGTTCGTCAACTTATCTGTACAGACGCGACCCAGAACCAAACGGTTATGAAAATTAAAAACCGGGGGAAAGTCGCCCGACGGAAAAATCATTTTTGCCGGCCTTTGGCTTTCACACTGATTGAACTGCTGGTCGTCATCGCCATCATTGCGATTCTGGCGGCGATGCTCCTGCCGGCTTTGAGTCGCGCCAAGGAATCAGGAAAACGCATTGCCTGTGTCAATAACCTCCACCAGTTGAACCTCGCCCGGCAAATATACACGGATGACAACGAGGGCCTTTTTCCACCGCGCTCGGAAAACAGCCGGTGGCCGCAGCGCCTCTATGAGAATTATGGCCGGAACGTGAACGTCCTGTTGTGCCCCCGCGACGGGGAAAACGGGCAAACGCCCCTGAGCGGCAGCAGCACCAACAATCCGGCCGACGGCGCGCCGCGCAGCTACCTGATCAATGCCTTCAATGATTATTTTCAATCCATGTTGAGCGCGACGGAATGGACAGCCTACACCGCCGGCACTTATCCCAGTGGCATGAAGGAAAGCCACATCAAATATCCTTCCGATACCATTGTGTTCGGCGAAAAAAAGACGGATGCGATGGATTATTACATGGATTTCTACGAAGGCCCGGGCAACGACGTGGACCGGGTCGAGCAAAGCCGCCACGGCGGCGCGGGTCCGGGCAGCGCCAGTGGCGGGTCCGACTATGCTTTCGGGGATGACAGCACGTCGTACGTCAAATTTCCGGGTTCGCTCTCGCCGATCAATCTCTGGGCCGTCACCGACGCCGCACGCACGAATTATGCGGTGATTTATTGAATCCAGGGACTTCATCCATAACAGCTTGACATTCATGCGTCGGGAAATAGTTTCCCCCGGTTGTGGCTGTTCACCAGTCCCCGCGCTTGATTTCCCAAATGCCGCCAGGAATAGATTCTCCAAATGGGAACAGGCAGCGGGCCTTGGCAACGCTTTTTCCACCAGTTCTGCTCACCGCGTTCCTGACCGTTTTCACAATTTCGTGTGGTGACGGGCACCAGGCGCAAAAGGCGGAAGCCAAACGAAAGAGTTCCCCAACCGTGATCATCGATAACAGCAGGCCCCGGAGAGATATTGCCGGAGAGATTATCGATGCGCACGACGGCTGTCTTCAGTCGTTCGGCCCGCTCTTTTACCTGTATGGGACGGCCTACGGAACGAACGACGGCTACACCACCGCAAACCGCTACCGGGTTTACAGTTCGCCGGACTTGGGGCAATGGACTCTCGCCGGCGACCTGTTCAAAGAACAACCGGTGGGTGTTTATTATCGTCCCTACGTGGTTTTTAATCGGAAAACTCGCAAATATGTGCTCTGGTACAACTGGTATCCCAAGCAATGGGAAGGTCAGACCGGGGTTGCCGTTAGCGACACACCCGTCGGGCCGTTCACGATTGTGAATCCGAACGTGCATCTTTCCTGCTCCTTCCCCGGCGACGGCAGTCTCTTCGTGGATGATGACGGGACGGGTTACTACATCTATACGGCCATCGACAAGGGATATGCCGTTCGCGTGGAACGTCTGACCCCGGATTATCTGGCTGCATCAGGCAAAACCAGCGATGGCCTGGTTCTCGGAGGCGAAGCCCCGCTGCTCTTCCGGCGAAACAACCTCTACTACGCTCTGTGCGGACCACGTTGCGCCTTTTGTCCCGAGGGCAGTGAAGCGCTGGTTTTCATTTCTGCTTCGCCTTTGGGCCCCTTTCACCCGGCCCCGAACATCAACCGTCACCCCGAACGCGGCGGCGCGTTCACCTGGACACAACCAACCATGACCATGGCCGTTCCCGGCGGGAATTTTATCTATCCGGTCACCAATCGTGTCACCTACCAATACAATGCTCCAGTGATCCGTGCGCAGGAAACCTGGATCACAAAAATTCCAACGCTCAAAGAGCCCATTTTCATCTGGGTGGCGGACCGGTGGAAATCAGCACCCGATGGCATCAAGGGGCACGATCTTCAATTCTGGAGTATGCCCCTGAAGTTCGACCCGCACAACGACAGCATCTTGCCGGTTGAAAATGCGCTGCAATGGACAATAACCTGGACCCCGCGCAACTGATCCCGCCCCGCCGGACCGGGTGTAATCGAAACTCACAACGGTCCAAAGATTCCACGCCAGCCGGAAACCGAGTCCGCCGTCGAACTTCCAATCATCGAGCGTGGTGTTGCCGACGGAATTGAACACCCGGCCCATAACAACACCCCTGTGCAACGATCCACGGGCAGCGATCCTGCCGTCAGGTTTCCGGTGGTACAATGCGTAATCGGAATCCGGCAGACGCGTCTGACCCAAAAATTGTCCGGCGGTGTTTGATTTGATAATGGTTTCCTGGCGGATTTCCTGGCCGGCCTGGATTCAAGCCGCGAGCCACGTTTTGGCCTTCGCCAGGTCGGCGGGTAGAAAGTATTCGATGGCGATGTGCCGGATGCCTTTGCCGGTGAACACCTCCGCCAGTTCTTCCCATTGCTTGTCACCGACGATGGCGATTTTCTCAATGAATTCGTCAAAATCCATCTGGAACGAGACATCGCCCCAGTCGCCCGCGTTATCCATGCCGGCGAAGTTATCGACCAACACCAGGAACCGGACTTTTCCTTGCTGCCGGATTATCTCACCCGCTCGCTGCTGGGCGGCGGCAAATTCAGCCTGGTATAGCCGTCCCGTGATCTTGAAAGTAAGGACGTTATCAGATATTTCAACGATTTCAGCGCTCATAGGTTTTAGGTTTGTTTCGATGATTTGGGAATGCAGTGACATAGGGCGAAGGCCGCCAGAGCCAGGTGTTTGCTTGGGTGTTTCATGTTTGAGGTTTTGGAACGAAGTTTGGTCACTGTTCTCAGCGGCGCATCGCGGGCCGGGGCGTGGGCCGGGATGCTGACGGGATTGAGGGGATCGGCGTCGGGCGTGGTGTTGAAGGGTGATAAATCGGCTGCTCCGGGTGCACGGGCTTCTCCGGGCGGGCGGGCGGCGGCGTGACGATGATGTCTCCCTGGTCGTAGTAGTTACCGTAGTACCAGGGATCGTAGAAACCCGTACCGTAATAGACGCCGCCGCTGACACTGCCGCCGCCGGGGCTTTCGCATCCGACGAACACGGCGAGTGCGAGCATCGCCGCCGCAACCTTCAGGAAATGACTCATTATTTTCATGGCGTTTTTCCTCCTTTCACCAATCCCTCGGACCATTCCAGGATGCCGATGGCCGCGCCGGCCGGATCGGCAATCACGGCCACTTTCCCATTGAAGTTCCCGGGCTTCGGCTCGATCAGCACCTTGCCGCCGAGTTCCTTCGCCAGCGCGGCCGATTCGCCCACATTCTTCACCCGCACGAATGGCAGCCAGGTGGGGCGCACCTTTTCGTTGTCCGTCTGGATCGTGCGCACCGTGGCGCGCGCATAACCCTCGCTGGCCAGCACATAATCGCTCAATTTGTTGGATTCGGTGTTCTCGATGATCTCGTAGCCGCCTACGACACGATAGAATTCCGCCGCCTTGTGACCGTCGCGGCTCAGCAGTTGAATCCAGATCCAGTCACCCGGTTCGGCCAAAAAATCCTCCTGATCACCGGAACTGGATTTGACCACCCCGAACACTGCGCCCTCGGCATCAGCAAAGACGGCTTGCTCGCCGCGTTTGGGGAACTTCTGTGGCGGCGCGAGCACCTTCCCGCCCGCCCCAGTCACCGCGCGTTGCGCTTTCGGCACACTGGCGACGGAGATGTAACCGAACCATCGAGGTTGGCCGGGCGAGTCCTTCGTCCGGGGGCGCTCGAACATCCCGGCCAAAGGCCGTTCGTCATTCGCCGCGATGGTGTAGTTGCCGGCCTCGCGGAAGGTCCAGCCGAACATTCGTCCGTAGAACGTCCTCGCCCCCACGACGTCGTCGGTGACCAGATCGGCCCAGACGAACTTGCCCGGCAGCCGCGGGTTGCCGGAAACGGTGGTCAAGGGCGGCAGGGTCGGCGTGTCGGCGGCAAAGTCTTGCCCTGTCCCCAACAGCAGGGCCGTGGTTGCCAGCAGCAACGGGGCGCGCCGGCAGAAATGCCGGCCACGAATATTAATGAGGCGTAGTTTCATATCCTTTGGTTGTCGGGTTGATGGTTTTGTCGTCCATAGGTAGGTCATAGGGTCAATGCGTTCCCCCTGGAACCATCGAGGTTTGGATCGTCGCGACGCCGGCCGGTGGCGCGGGCGGGTTTTCAAAACTCCCTCCCAACGCCAGGTGCAGGTTCACCCGCTGGGCCAGTTGCTCGCTCTGCACACGCAGCAGGGCCAGCCGTGCGGTATACAACGTCAGTTGTTGCTGCTGGACGTTGCGCAGATCCGTTTTGCCAACGCGGTAACTCGTCTGCACCAGTTCGAGGAGGCGCTGATTGTCGGCCACCGATTGCTGCAGGAGCTGATCGCGCTCTGCCAGCGTCTTTCCGGAGGCGAGCGCATTCTCCACATCACTTATGGCGCGCAACGCCATGGCGGCGTATTGGGCGACCGCCTCCTTTTGTTCGAGCGTGCGGATTTCCACCTGCGTATTCAAGGCGCCGCCCTCGTAGATCGGCGCCACCAGGCGCGCGCCCGCGCCGGCCGTGGGGTTCTGGTAATCGCTTTTCAACTGGAGAACCTGGCTGTCAATCGCAGCGGCGCTGACATTGAGGGTAATGCGCGGCAGCCGCGCAGTTTTGGCTTCACCGACGCGGTTGAAAGCCGCGGCCACCCGCCGTTCTGCGGCGATCAGGTCGGGCCGGCGCTCGAGCGTTTCCAGCGGCATTCCGGCTGGGACCGGTCCCGGGAGCCGGACTAGGTCGGGGCGCGCCTTCAGTTCGGCGGCCGGGTAGCGTCCCAGCAGGACTTCCAGCGCGCGAAGCGTTTGCTCATGGGCGAGGCGGATTTGCGCCGCGCTGTCCTGGAAGCTGGCCAGGCTGGCGCGGGCTTCAATGACATCCTGTTCGTTGCCGGACCCGACCTGCTGGCGTTTCCCGGCCAGCGAAAGAAGCTGCTGCGCGGAATTTGTCATGTCGCCGACGACCTCCTCTTCCAACAAGGTTTCCGTGGCCGTGAACCAGCTCCTGGCGGTGGCGGCAGCAAGAGATTGGCGGGCAAATTCGAAATCCGCCCGGGCCGAGGCGTAGGTTTCCCGGGCGGCATTTCGACCGTAACGCAGGCGGCCCCAAAGATCCGGTTCCCAGGACGCAGCGAGCATGATGCCCTGCAGTGCAGAGCTGATATCACCGCCGCCGCCGGCTTTGTACCCGCCCGTACCGGCCAGGCCCAGCGCCGGCCGCATCGCCGCTTTCGCGAGTTCAACGTATTGCGCGGCTTGCTCGACCCGGGTGGAAGCGATGCGCAAGTCCGGGTTGTTGGTCAACGCCTCCACGACCAGGGCATTGAGCTGGGGGTCGTCGAAGGACGCGAGCCAATTGTCCGCGATGGGGCCGGTGGCGGCGCCCGCTTTCCATGGGTTGGTCAGCGTCAGATTGGTGAGCGTGCCGGATTGCTGGCGGATCTCGGCCGGTGTGGGCGGCGCCTTGGTGGCACACCCAGAGAGGAGCACCGCGCCCAGCAGACCAGCGAGAATGTTTCTTGGTAATTGCATATGCGCCTCAATGCATTTTCAGAATCAGCCAGTCAAGCTTGGCACTGACGCGAACCAGGACCTTGCGGATGATTTGGATGGCATGTCCGCTGTCGGTGTAAATCGCTCCCGCGCCGTGCGCGCCGGAGGCCAGGAACAGATCCTTGTCCTTCCCGTCCATCAGCAGCCGCACTGCCAGGCAGTTGGGCGGGACGGGAGCGACGCCGCCGTTGGGGTTGCCACTACCAATGGGCAACTGGCCCTGGGCTGTGGCCCACATGATCGAGTCCACCTTGCACTTCACGACCCGGCCCGGATACATCTCAAACGCGATCTCGGCTTCCTGGTCCGGCTTGATCTTGCGGACTTCGTTCTGGTGATAGATGGCGAGAATCCATTGTTCGTCCTCGATGAAGTTCATCGCAGGCGACATGGGCATCGGGACCGCCATCGCGCCCGGACGCAGCGTGAGCGCAATCACGGTGCCGTTGGCGGGCGCATAATACGTGGTCTGGCTGAGCTGCCACTGCGTGTCGGCGAGTTGGGCTGTAGCGGAGGCAAGTTGGCTCTGCAGGCTCAGCACGTCGGCTTCGGCCTGTTCCTGATCAAACTTGCTGCCCGCGCCGGCGCCGGCCAGCTCGGTGAACTGGCCCATCCGCTTTTGCGTGAAATCGAGTTTTGTGCGCAGGCTGAGGACATTCGCCTGGCTGTTGCTGACCGCAATCTCGTACGGAACCGGGTCGATCTTGAACAGCACGTCGCCCTTCTTGATCGGGCGGTTCGGCTCGATGGGCACCTCGATGACCAGTCCCCGGACGGGCGGGTTGATGGGGACAACGTAGTTGACCACCCGCACGTCGTGCGAGGAGGGTGCGACGATATTCAGGAGGAGGATCAGCACGGTCAACCCGACGATCGGGATTGTGACGGTGATAACCTGGGTGGTGATGTTCCAAGGGAGCCACTTGAACTTGAAGAAGACCAGCCAGGCGAAAAACGAGTAGATGCCGAGCAACAGTATTTCCATAAGTCAGGTCTTTCCTCCGGCGGCCGATTTGCTGGCCAATTTGGTTTCGAGTTCAGCGATGCGTTTGCGAAGCTGCTTGAGCTCATCGGCCTCGCCTCGGGCTGACGACGGAGGGGCCTCCCCGTCATTACCATGCGCCTCCTTGTCCGTGCCGTAAGCCAGCTGGTGGAGGACCGGTTTGGTGTAGGTCCATAACCAGGCGATCGGCCAGAGCAGGCCGCCGAAAACCAGCGAAAGAAGGCAGAGACACTGGATGGCCTTGGCCTGCGGGTGCTGTTTCTTTTCGGCAATCTTCTCCGGGAGGATATGAATCGCGAGAAACACCACGAGGCCCACGATTGGGGCCATGATCAGCACGATCCAGGTCAGCACATCGGCAACCTGGTCGAGTGCCTCGCCTTTGAACATCGAGGCATGCGCGCTGGTGGGGAATAACAAAGGCAGTGCCAGGAGTGCGCCGGGCAGCCAACGGACGGGGGCGGGTCGCCTTCCGTGAGGAGCGGATTTTATTTTTGGTTTCATGCTGGGTTTAGTCATAGGTATTGGCATAGGCAAGTACGATCGGGTTGGGTTTACGTGGCCGGAGGGGGGGCGGGCGGCTCCTGCCAGAGGGAAGCCGACTTCCAGTTAAACTGGATCGCCAATATCCGGAAGACGAAGGTGGCCCCAATGGCGATGCCGGCGGCTTTGGTCGCCTCCATCTTGAATTGCAGGGCAAGCAACTCAAACAGCACGCAACCCGCGAAGGCGGCCAGGACATAAAACTGCCCCGGCTTGAACATCAGCGGTTCGTCGCGCACAAGCACGTCGCGCAGCAAGCCGCCGCCAGCGGCGTTGATCACCCCCACCAGCACGGCGGCCGCGAGACTCATGCCCGCGTTCAGGGATTTCTGTACCCCCACAACCGCGTAGGCGCCCAAGCCCAGCGCGTCGAGCCACGCGATCACCTTGTTGAAACGAATGACCCGGTCCCGGAGGAACTGGGCGCCCTGGCCCAGCGTGTCGAGCCAGGTTTTCACCCGGTTTATACCCGTGACCTGGCCTCGGAACAGGAATGCCACCAACCCCGCCACCAGGACCATGATGAGGTAACGGGAATCCGTGGTCAGCGCGGGCGGACCCTGCTGGATGAAGATGCCATCGCGAATCAATGCCCCGCCGAGGGCGGTGACAAATGTCAGCGCAAACAAACCGATCACGTCATAGCCACGTTTCAACGCCGTCAGCCCTCCCGTCACGCCGAACAGGAAGACGGCGGCCAGGTCGATTTCGATCGGCAAGTTGAATTGACCAGTGAGCACGGCGCAGATTTTAGTTGGTTTTAAGTTCGGTGTTCTTGTGGTAGCCGGGGGCATACGTATCCCGCGCACGCCCCCGGCGATGTTCCCTGTTCAGAAGAACGAGTAAACGAGGCCGGTTTGAACCCGCCAGACGTCCCCGTGGGCGCCGCTGTTCTCATCCTTGTAGCCGTACAGGCATTCGAAGCCGACGCTCAGGCGTTTGCGCAACTGCCACACCAGGTTGGCGCTGCCATAGTAAGTTTCGTGGTACGCTGCCCCGGTCTGGGACTGTTCATTCTGCAGATTCACATAGCCGAACGTTCCGGTGGAGCGGAACTTTTCCGACCACTGATGGGTGTAGCCGAGCATGGGTGCGACGTAGGTCAGCGCGCGCAGGTCCCCGTTATTATTGAACGCGGCATCGCCGCCGTTGAAGCCGGCATAGGTGAAGTTGTCGTTGCAGAAGGCGAAAACGCCCTGACCGTAAGTCACCTGCGCCTGGAGCGAATCATGTTCGAGCACGTTAAGGCTGCTGGACAGGTTCAGCCCCCAGCCGAAGACATTCTGCTGGCCGAGGGTGGGGCTGTTGGCGCCAATGTCGCGCAAGATGGTGGCAAACTGCACATGCCCCAATTTGGCGTCCTCCCAGCGGATATTGAACCCGCCATCGGGCAGATGGTTCACTCCGGTGGCGTCCCCACCCACCGCGCCGGCATTGTCAATTTGCGCCGAGGGTTGCTGCACGCCGAAGTTCAACTGCAATTTATCACCCAGCGGCACCATGTAACGCACCGTTGCCTGACGGGCAAAGATGGCGGAGTTCGGGCCCTCGAAATCCACCGTGTCAGGCCAGACGTCCGGGTCTTCAAAGATGCTGTAGGTGAACCCGGCAGTGACGTTGTAGAACTGCCCGTACAATTGCTTAAGGCGATAGGCCATGCCCGTGCCGCCGCCGAAGAAGTCGTTGTTGTAGTAGAAGCGGAAGTCGCCCGGTATGTTCGGCGCCCGCACATCCAGGCTCAACGATGAACCCTTGGCGGTCATGTTGAACTGCTCGCCCCCGCCGGCCCCGGGAGCGTTGTTCATCGGGATCGTGGCCGTGACGAACCGGTCTGGGTTGCCGGAATTCTTGTTGTCCTCCATCATGTCCACCCGCGGCTTGGCGTTGAACTTGATGAGCACATCCGTATTGGGAACGGGAATGAAGCCCCGATATTTGGGGTCGAGCGTGAGGTCATTCGGCCGGGGGGCCGCCTCCTGCTGGTCGTTCATGTTGTCACGGTCGGCAACCGCGCTTTCATGCCCGATGATGGGTTTCGGCGGGGTCGTAAAGGTAACCCCTTGAGCATTTGTTCCCGGCGCGGCTGCCGCGCCTTTCTCTGCTTCCAACTCGGCGATTTTCTGCTGCATTTCCTCCATGTTTTTTTGCATCGTTTGCATGGCGGACTTGACCTGGTCGAGTTCGGATGACTGAGCCGGCGCCGTGATGATGCCGGCGGCAACCAATGCAATGACCGCGGAGTACGATTTCATGGTTTTTGTTTTCATAATAAATTTCCAGGGTTGGGGGTGATTATTTGAGTGAGCCGAACAGGTCCAGGTCGAGTTCCTTGACGATGTAATCGATGGCCTCGGCGGCGCGCACGCTGTTGCCGGCCTCGTTCACCGGCGGCGAAAAGCCGACGATGGCCATTTTGCCCGGCACCACGGCAACGATACCGCCGCCGACACCGGTCTTGGCGGGAAGCCCGTCATTATAAGCCCAGGCGCCGGATTCATCGTAGAAACCCGCCATCATCATCACCGCCAGCACGCGCGGGACGTATTTGGCATCGAGGCAACGCTCCTTGGTGAGGGGATTGACGCCACCGTTGGCCAGGGTGGCGCCCATGACGGCCAATTGTTTGGCCGTCACACCGATGGAGCATTGTTTGGTGTAAACGTCGCAGGCTTCCAGCGGGTCGCAGAACAGGTTCTCGTTGTTGTACAGGATGTGCGCCATGCCGCGATTGCGCCAGTTGGTGGCCGCTTCCGATTTGTAAACCTCGTCGATCAGCTTGATCTGCTCGCCGGCAAACTTGCTCTGATAGGCGAGAATCTTGTCCCAGCGGTCGGCGGCGCTCTCGGCTTTGATCAGACTGACCGAAGCCATTGCCCCGCAATTGACCAGGGGGTTGACAGCCTTGTTGTTGTGCATGCCGAGGGCGACAACAGAGTTGAAGGGCATCCCGGTCGGCTCGACGCCGATTTTCTTGAAGACGGCCTCTTCGCCGGATTCCTGCATGACCTGCGCGAGGGTGAACACCTTCGAGCACGACTGGATGGAGAAGGCGTAATCAATGTCGCCTGCGCTGAATACCTGCCCGTCGGCGGTGACGATGACGACGGCAAACAGGTTGGACGGAACGCTGGCCAGGTACGGAATGTAGTCGGCGTTCTTGCCGGTGGTGTCGCCCTTGAATTTGGCATACGCCTCGTTGACCACGCGTTGCAAGTTGCCTGTGGCCGCCGGCTGGGCCGGGGCGGATTCCAGAGTAATGGGTTGCAGCGCGGTCGGTTGGCCTGTGGTTTCCCTGGTGGCTGGAACCTGCGCGCACCCAGTGAAAGCGAACAGCGAAACAGCCAACACGACCGCGCTCAAATGGCGAGGGACGGGTTGAAGAACGGTTGTCTTCATTGCGTTGATTCTTCTGGTTGATAATTGATGTGGTTAAGCATCGGCTTAAGGTTTCAACGGCTTAATACTCCATGAAATACTGCTGCAGCTTTTTGGTGTCGTTGGTCTGCATTAGGCCCAACATCAGGAGAATGCGGGCCTTCTGCGCGCTCAATTCCATCGAGGTGATGAAGCCCAGCTTGTCGTCGTCCACCTCGACATTGCGCACGACGAGGCCGCTGCCGGTGCGCGTGGCGCGCACCACCACGACACCCTTCTTGGCGGCTTCAGAGAGTGCAGCAATCATCGCGTCCGTACTATTGCCGTCGCCGACGCCGTCGAGCACGATGCCCTTGGCACCGTCTTTGACGAGAAAGTTTACGATCTCGGGCCCGACGTTGGCGTAGGAATAAACGATCTCCACGCGCGGCAAATCATTCACCGTCTTGCCATTCACGGAGAATTCGCTTTTCGTTGTGTGACGGGTGGTGTTTTTTGAGAAGAAATGCACGGTGCCCACATTCATGACGCCGGCGCGGCCGCGGTTGGGTGATTGGAAGGTGTTGAGCGATGTGCTGTTCATCTTCTGCACTTCGTGGGCGTAATGGATTTCGTCGTTGAGCACGACGAGCGGGCCAAGGCCACGCGCTTCGGGATTGGCAGCCAGTGCGACGGCGTTGTAAAGGTTCGCCGGACCGTCAGCGCTGGTGGCGGTGGCGGGACGCATGGAACCGACGAGCACCACCGGCTTGTCACTCTTGACGACGAGGCTGAGGAAGTAGGCGGTTTCTTCCATCGTGTCGGTGCCGTGGGTGATGACAACACCGTCGGTGTCCTTGTCCGCGAGGGCTTCGTTGACGCGTTTGGCCAACTTGAGCCACACCTCGTGGTTCATCGTCTGGCTGCCGATGTTGGCCACCTGTTCGCCACTCAGGTCGGCAAGATCACCCAGATGGGGAACGGCCTTGATGAGGTCGTCCACGGAGAAGGAGCCGGACTTGTAGCCGACCTCGGTTGAACTGGTCTGGGCGCCGGCGATGGTGCCGCCGGTGGCGAGGATTTTGATTTTGGGTTTGGCCTGGGCGGTACTGGTTAATATCAAAGCCATCACCGTTGCAAGGCAGAACAGGTATCGGGTCGTTTTCATATCCATTTTATGGTTTTAGGTTTGGAATTTGTTTTTGCTAATTTCGTTTGTGATTGCGTCGGTTGAATTTCATGCGTTTTTCGTTTTCTTCGCGGCCTTCCATTCGACCACGTAGGCTTGCGCCGTTTCCCGGAGGTACTGGCCGATTTTCGGGTAGGTATCCTCGGCCAAATTGGCGAGCGAGACGCGGACGGACCATTCCGGCCCGCCGAAGCCGCCGCCAGGCATGAGCACGATGCCGCTATGCTCGGCCAGCCGGAAAAGTACATCGATGCACTCGTAGTTTTTCCGAAGGAACTTGGCGAAATCCGGCCCGTAGGTCTTCTCGGCCCACACCATCAGATCGAGCTCGATGTAATAGAAGGCCCGGTTGCGGTCCTCCGGCAACGTCAGGCCGAGCCCGTCGAACAGCGCCTGCCACCGGCGGCGACAGATGAGCTGGCAGAGGTTTTTGTAGCTGTCCGCCTTGTCGAGCAGCGTGAAGGACGAGAAGAGCATCATCTGGATCTGCGAAGGCAGCGACAGTCCGGCCGTGTGGTTCAACGCCACCATCCGGCTGTCCGCCACCATGCGGTCAATGAATTTTACTTTTTCCGGCTCCAGCGTGATGGGGCTGTACCGGTGGTTCAACCTGGCGCGCACCTTGGCGGGCAGCTTCGCAATCATCTTGTCGAAGATGTTGTTCTGGTGGACGGCCACCACGCCCAGGCGCCAGCCAGTGCAGCCAAAGTGCTTCGAGTAGGAATAGACGCAGATCGTGTTCTGTGGCAGTTCGGCCATCGCTGAGCGGAAGCCGGGCACGAATGTGCCGTACACGTCGTCGGTGATGATGATAAGGTCGGGCCGTTTGCTCTTCACCAGCTGCACCAGCCGCCGCATGGATTTGCCGCTCACGGCCACGGAAGGCGGGTTGCTGGGATTTACGAGGAAGAATGCCTTGATCCGCTTGTCGACGAGCTTGTCGATTTCTGCGTCCGAGTACTGCCACGTATGGCTCCCGTCCTTCCGGCATTCCGCTGCCGCATCGATGTTGATCACCTTGAAGGCAAAGCGGTCCATGTGCGCAATCTCGATGTACGGCGTGAACGTCGGCACCGCCAGGGCGATGGTGTCGCCGCGATGCAGCAACTCGTTCTGCATCAGCGTGTCGAAGATGTAACACATTGCCGCGGTGCCACCTTCGACGGCGAAGATGTCAAATTTGCCGGTCGGCGGGCGGTTGTCACACATCTCCTTGGCAAGGAATTCATGCACGATGGGTTCGCAGCAGCGGAGCATGCGGCCGGGCACGGGGTACAGGTCGCCGATGATGCCCTGAGCCAGTTCGTAGGCGAAGGCCTCGGCGTTGAACTTGAGTTTCTTGACGCCGTAATTCCAGGTGTCGCGGAGCAGTTTGATGCCGGGGGCTTTGGAATTTGATTTAAGGAATTTCTCGAAACGGCCGGCCAGGCCGGGGGTTTTGGCAATCTGGCGGCCCGCATCGGGAATGGTGAGACCGCGGCGGGATTCCTCGAGGCCGAAGCGGAGGAGCGTCCCGAAGGCGTCGCGCGGCGTGGTGCAGATCCAGTTCGGGTTGCCACGGCCGGCGTCGAGGAACTGGGCCGTCTGGTCGTGTTCGGCCACCTTGGCGAGTTTGATCAGTTCATCTTTCAGTTCGAACGGGCTGAGTTTGAGCAGCGCCTGCTGGTGGGCACGGCTGGTGGAGGCTTTTTTGGTCATAACGATTTATGGGTTTATGGTTTTAAATTGGTTCATTTCACCAGGGCAACAATCACCGGTCCCCACACGGCGAGGAGGACGTTGGAGATGGCATAGGTCACCGTGAAACCGAGCACGGGGGTCATGCTTTCGGTCGCTTCGTTCACGGCACTCAAAGACGCCGCGACGGTCTGTCCGCCGCTCACCGCGCCGAGCAATATGACGGGATGCAGCTTCAGCACGAATCGTCCGAAAAAGAGCGCGACCAACATCGGAACCAGCGTGACCACGGCCCCGGCGAGGAGCAGGGCGACACCCTGTTCGTGGATGGCGGCCACGGCTTTGGGTCCCGCGGACAGTCCGATCACCGCGGCGAAGGCACTCAAGCCGAATTCTGAAAGAATCCACTGCGCCGGCTGAGGCAGCGCGCCGAAAACCGGATAGCGCGTGTGCAGCCAGCCGAAGCCCAGGCCCGACACGAGCACGCCGCCGCCGACACCCAGCGTCACCGGGATGCCGCCCACTTTGACGGAAAGCAAACCGAACAACGTGCCCACGACGATGGCCAGGGCGTGGTAGGCCAGATCACTTTTGCCGCCCGGCGCCTCGGCCTGGCCTACGAGGGCCGCCACGCGCTCCACTTCCTCGGGCCGGCCGGCCAGCTCGGCCACGTCCCCGCGCCGGACCTGGGTATGGGGCAGGATCGGCAGCCGCAAGCCCTGGCGTTTAAGGCTGACCAGATAAACGCCTTCGATGTTTTTGACGCCGATCTGGCTGCGAATTTGATTCAGCGTTTTGCCGACAATATTTCTGTCGGTCACGACCACTTTGGCGACTTCCATGGAGAATGACAGGGCCTCCTGGCTTTCCACCTCCGGACCGATGCTTTCGCCCGCAGCCATCACCGCTTTCAGAAGTCCGGACAGGCCGACAATGTCCCCGGCTTGCAATCCGGTGTCCGACGCAAGTTCGACGACAGTGTTGCCGCGGAGAATTCGTTCGATGGATGCGCGCTCGAATTGCTTCGTCAATTCACCGACCGTCCGATTAACGGCCTTGCCCTCGGTGACTTCAAACGCGCGGGCGACTACCGGTACGAAGGGCGTGATGTAGCCGGGCCGCGAGACCTGTCCGTTCTCGGACAATTCGGCCTCCAATTCACGCGCCGCCTTTTTGACGTCCACGCGTAGCAATCGTGGCGCGATGCTGCGCAGGAAAATGATGACGCCCACCGTGCCAAAGACGTAGGTGATCGCGAATCCCACGGCCATCTGGCTCGTCAGGCGCGCAACCTCGTCGGCCGGCAATCCCAGGCGGGTGAGGGCGTCACCCGCCGTGCCCATCATGGCCGTTTCCGTCAGCGCGCCCGCGCCGATCCCGGCGGCGAAGCCCTTGCCGAAGCCGCAAATGTGGGAGACGACCAGCACGCCGACCAGGGCCGTCACGCATTGCACGACCGATGAGAGCACGAGTTTGATCGAGGAACGGTTCAGTCCCCCGAAGAATTCCGGGCCGCTGCTGAAGCCGATGGCATAGATGAACAGGGCGAAGCAGACGGCCTTCAACGCGTCCGGCAGCGCGACGCCCAATTGTCCGATCAGAAGCGCGACCAGGAGCGACCCCGCCACGCCGCCGAGGCTGAAGCCTTTCAATTTCACCCGGCCCAGGAGATGCCCCACGAACAGCGACACGAAGAGCGCGGTCTCCGGGGCGGCTTTCAGGATGTGATTCAGCAGTTCCATGAACAATGGCGTTTGCTTCCGGTTTCCATGTCTTGCATCGCTTCCAGGCGTCCGGCTCCAACCGGTTCAGCACTTGGACGCAGTCTTGTGCGTATGCAGTTTGGGCGGCTTGACGTTGCCGCCGTTCTTCTTGAGAAAATCACAGGCCTTGACGATGTCCTCGGCCAGCACATCGATCACGTTGCGGTTGAGATGCGGACGCACCACGATGCGCAAAGAGCGCACGCTCTCGGCATTTGCCGGCATCGAGTAAGCGGAGAGCACCCAGCCGCGCTCGCGCACCTTGGCCGACACGTCGAATTCGTTGAATTTTTTGTACTTCGATTTCAGCGTCAGTGCCACGACCGGGATGCGCTGGGTCTGGTTCATGATGTCGAAATAGCCGCTCTCGACGAGCTTGTCGCGCAGCCGCTCGGCGTTGTTGACGGCGTGGCGCATGATGGACGTGTACCCCTCCCGGCCCAGGCGCAGGAACAGGTAGTACTTCACAGCGATCTGCATCGCGTTGCGGCTGAAATTCAGCGTGGCCGTCGGCATCTCGCCGCCGAGGTAGTTCACGTAGAACACCAGGTCCTCGTTGAAAACTTTCCGATCCCGGAAGACCACCCAGCCCAGTCCGGGCGGCACCAGGCCGAACTTATGGCCGGAGGCATTGATGGACTGCACGCGCGACAGGCGGAAGTCCCATTCGTAGTCGGGATACAGGAACGGGTTCACGAAGCCGCCGGACGCGCCGTCGATGTGCATCGGAATGTTGATGCCGGTGCGCTGCTCATATTTGTCGAGCCAGTCGTGAATCTCCTGAATGTCGTCGTCTTCGCCGGTAAAAGTCTGGCCCGCGATGGCCACGACGCAGATGGTGTTTTCGTCGACGAGCTGGTCGAGGTGTTTGGTCGTCAGCCGGTAATTGCCAACTTCCAGCGGGGCGATCCGCGGCTCGACGTCGAAATATTTCAGGAATTTCTTCCATACGATCTGCACGTTGCCTCCGGTAACCATGTTAGGTTTGGTGGCGTCCTTTTTGGCCTTCTGCCGGGCCTGGCGCCAATTCCATTTGTGCGCCAGACCGGCCAGCATGCACGCCTCGGATGAACCGACGGTTGCAGTCCCGTAGGGCTCGGCATCCTTCGGCCCGTTCCACAAATCATGCAGCCAGCTCACCATCTTCGTCTCCATCGCGAAGACCTGCGGATACATGTCATGGTCGATGTAGTTCTTCATGATGTTCTCCCGGGCCACCTCCGCTTCCTCCGGCTCGGTGAACGTGGTCACAAAGGATGAAAGGTTCAGCAGCGGATTGGCGTCGGTCATGGCCTCACTGTTGACGATGTTCTTGGCCGCGCGGGGATTGAGGCTGTGTTCCGGAAAGTGCTCCGGGACTTCAAGGTTGAATTGATCAAGAAGGCCGCTGGGCACCACCGATTTCGGGGAGTTTGCTTTCGGTTTTGGCATAATGACTTTTGGGTTGAGAGTCGTCCTAGATTTTTGGTTTTTTCACTGTCATTTCATCATCAACACAATGACCACGCCCCACGTGATGAGCAGCACGTTGCCCACGGCATAGGTGATGGTGTAACCCAGCGCGGGGACCTTGCTTTTGGCCTCGTCTTGGATGGCGCCCAGGGCTGCTGTGGTGGTGCGAGCGCCGGCACAAGCGCCCAGGACAATGCCAGGGTGCATCTTGAACAGGTACTTGCCGGCAAAGATGCCGACGATGAAGGGCACGGTGGTGACAAATACGCCCCACAGGAAGAGGCTGACGCCGGCCGTCTTGAGCCCGGCCACAAAACTTGGCCCGCAACTGATCCCGACCACCGCGATAAAGGCGGTCAGGCCGATGTTGTTGAACACCCAGAGCGCGGGCGCCGGAATGCGCCCGAAGGTAGGCTTCACCGCGCGCAGATAGCCACACACCAGACCCGCCATGAGCGCGCCACCGCTGGTGCTCAGGCTGAGCGGCACCTGGCCGAAGTGGATGGTGATAGCGCCGATAAGCGCGCCAATCACGATGCCCAACCCCATGAACACGACGTCGGTTTTCTCAGTGGCCCGGTCGGCATAGCCCAGTGCTTTGGCGGCTTCATCCACCGCTTGCACGGGACCGACAAGTTGCACCACGTCGCCGCGGTCCACTTTGGTGCCGGCGTTGAACGGCATTTCCTGGCCGCCACGAATGAGTTTGCGCAGGAATACGCCGCGGACTGCCTGGGCCGCTTCCGATTGCCGGATTTCCAGCAGGGTCCTGCCCGCGAAAGTCTTGTTGGTGATGACCACGTCGAGCAGCTCGACGGGAACATCGAACAGTTCACGGTCGTCCATCTCCGGGCCGAGGTCCGCTTCGATCTTCAATAACAGGTCGCGCGGCCCCGCCAGCCCCAATACATCACCAGACTGGATGACCATTTTCGGATCGGCTTCACAGATTTTTGACGCACGGCGGAGACGCAGGATAAACACGCGCGGCACGGTAAACCGGGCCTCAAATTCGACGATCGTCTTGCCCACCAGCTTCGAATCCGCCCCCGCCTGATAGGCG
>Ga0265338_10004090_pt1 | contig 19981 bp, 17 predicted proteins | sample 42126metaG_FD_193579 | JGI IMG/M metagenome (GOLD analysis project Ga0265338, IMG submission 193579) | Rhizosphere microbial communities from Carex aquatilis grown in University of Washington, Seatle, WA, United States - 4-21-26 metaG | ecosystem: Host-associated > Plants > Roots > Rhizosphere...
CAAAAATCCATCCGGGTGCATCCACATCCCGCCCGCGCCCGAGACAAGGGGCTCGAGGTGGACCGCCGCGATCCGGGAAGCGTGTTTCCGGAGTATTTTTTCCACGGGGGCCAGGCTTTCTTGGAGCCAAGCCTTCGAGGAAAGGGGCCTTCCCCGGCGGATCAGGTGGGGATTGGGGGCTTGGTAGTTCTTGAACAGGAGCGGCCCGAAGATGCCGTGGAACAGGTCGATGCCCCCTTGGCTGACGGCGCCCAGCGTGTCCCCGTGGTACCCCTCCCGAAGGGTGAGGAAACGGGTCCGTCCGGGTTCGGGCCGGGGAACCTGGCGCCAATACTGGAAAGCCATCTTCAAGGCGATTTCATTGGCCTCGGACCCCGAGTCGGAATAAAAAACGCGGGTTAGGCCCTTCGGCGACATCTTGACCAACCGTTCGGCCAGGAGGATGGCGGGTTCGTTCGAGGAACCCAGCAAAGTGCTGTGGGCCACCTTTCCTAACTGCCGCTTGATCGCCCGGTCGATCGCCGGCACCCGGTGCCCGTGGACGTTGCACCAAAGGGACGACACGCCATCCAGAAGTTTCCGGCCCCGGCTGTCCGTGAGCCAACGGCCCCGGGCGGATCGGATGATGACCGGATCCGCATCCCCTTCCCAATCGGCCTGTTGGGTGAAGGGGTGCCAGAGGTATTGATGGTCCTTCGCGACGAGCGTCGGGTGGTTCATGGAAGGAACTTCCGGGGGATGTCCAGCCGGGCGAGTCGATCCGCCCAGAGGTCCAGCTTGGATCGTGAGGTGGGTTCCCAGCGGAGGGGGCCATACACAGCGACTCCGGCCAATTTCCGGAGCGCCCGGAGGTTCGTGGCTTCCGCTTGGGACTTACCCTTGGCGCCGTTGAGGAGCACACCCACGACCGGCACCTTCCGGCGGCGCAGGGCCTCGAGGGTCAGGAGGCTGTGGTTGATCGTCCCCAGTCCGGCCCGAGCCACCAAGAGGACCGGATAATTCCACTTTTGGGCCAGGTCCGCCACCCAAACCTTCTCGGTCAGGGGCACATGCAATCCCCCGACCCCTTCCACCAACAGGAAATCGAAACTCTTTTCCAGGTGTTGGCGGGCCCGTTCGACCAGGCCCAGGTCGAGCCCACCCTCGGTCCACCCGGCCACCCAGGGGGCCAGGGGCCGCCGGTAGGTGACAGGCGCCACCCAGGGCTCCCATTCCCGCCCAAGCCCGGCACCCCGACGGAGGAAACGGCCGTCGGCGCTTTTTTGGCCGCCGGAGGAAGCCGGTTTGAATACCCCTACATGGACACCCCGGCGCGCCAATAGGCGGGCCAAGCCGGCGGTCACAAGGGTCTTCCCCACGCCGGTGTCGGTCCCGATCACGAACAATCCCTTCATGCGGTTCCCCTTCAGCTTTCTCTGGCATGCTTTCGCTTTCGCTAACCGTCAACCGCTGGCCGCCATCCGCTGTCGTTTAAAGTTTCTTGAACGCGTCCAACAGGCGCCGGAGGTCGTCGTCCGAATGGGCCGAGGACACCGACACCCGGAGCCGCGCCGTTCCCTTGGGGACCGTGGGGGGGCGGATGGCCACTACCAAGACCCGCTGTTCGAGGAGCTTCTCGGACATCCGCACCGCCTCGTCGTTGTCCCCCACCATCACCGGCAAGATCGGACCGGCTCCCCGGGGCACCTCGAAACCCAGGGCCCGGAGTCCTTCCCGAACCTTCCGGGCGTTGTCCCAAAGCCTTTCCACCCGCTCGGGTTCCCTTTCCAACACCTCCAGGGCCCCCAAGGCGGCACCGCAGGAGGCCGGTGGGAGACCCGTGGTATAGATGAAGGTCCGGGCCCGGTTGATCAGGGTTTCCATCAAAAGAAAAGGGCCCGCCACGAACCCCCCTAAGCTTCCTAAGGCCTTGCTGTAGGTCCCCACCACGACATCCGGGAATTTCCTCAACGGAAAGTGGTGCGCCACTCCCTGTCCCTTGGGTCCCAGGACCCCGGTCCCATGGGCGTCGTCCACCAGGACGAGGGCGCCGGTTCGCTCGGCCAGGACCATGAGTTTCGCCAGGGGAACCAGGTCCCCGTCCATGCTGAAAAGGGCGTCGGTTACGATCAAACGACGGCCCGACGTCCCGGCCCGATCCAGGGCCTTTCCGAGGTCCTCAAAATCCAAGTGGGCGTAAACCTGGAACTTCGCCTTCGTGGCCCGACAGGCGTCCACCAGGCTGGCGTGGTTCAATCGGTCGCAAAAGACCGTATCCCCTTCCCCGACCAACGCGGTCACGGCCGCCAGGTTCGCCATGAAGCCCGTGGGAAAGGCCAAACAGGACTCAGCCCCCTTGAAGGCGGCGGTCTTTTCCTCCAGTTGCCGGTGGATGGGAAAGTGCCCCGAGACCAACCGCGAGGCCTGGGCCCCGGCGCCGTAGCGCGCCAGGGCCTTTTGGGCCCGGCCTAAAACCTCCGGGTGGTCGGCCAGACCCAGGTAATTGTTCGTGCAAAAGAGGACGCAGTCCTTGCCGTCCACGGAGGCCCTCAGGCCTCCCAGGGGATCCACCTCCCGGAGACGGCGGTAAGTTCCCTCCGCCTTCAGCCGGTCCAGCTCGGTTTTCATTTCATCCAACCAGGACACAACCGCCTCCTCAGGCAAAACGCCGACTTAATACAGGGACAAAAGGGTCCGCCGGGGCGGCAGAATCCCTTTTAGGTTGAACCCAAAATTTATCCCTGCGATCTCTGCGTTTAAAAAACTACTCAAACCTTGAAAAAACCAGAGCCGACAGGTGGCCCCCCAAGCCGTAGTTGAGGTTCAGCACATGCCGAAATTCGCCGGCCGTCCCCTCCGGGGGAACGTGACGGAGGCCGCAATCGGGATCCGGGTCCGCCAGCCCCAGGGTCGGGGGCGCCCATCCCTGGCGCAGGATTTGGACGCAGTAGACCGCCTCCACGGCGGCGGCCGCGCCCAGGAGATGGCCGGTCGCCCCTTTGGTGGAGGAAACCCAAGGCCCGGCGTCCCCGAAAACCGATCGGATCGCCTTGGCCTCGACCCGGTCGTTCAATTTAGTCCCGGTCCCATGGGCGTTCACGTAATCGATGTCGGAGGGACCGAGTCCGGCGCGGCGCAGGGCGCCCCGGATGATTCCCTCCACCGGCGCCCCGTCCTCCCTCAGGTCCAGGGGCGAGGAGGCGTCGTTTCCCAAGGCCCAACCCGATAGCCGGGCCAGGGGTTCCACCCCCCGGGACTTCGCCGACGCCTCCGTTTCCAGCACCAGGGCCCCAGCCCCTTCCCCCATCCAAAAACCGTCCCGGTCCCGGTCGAAAGGGGCGGGTCCGAGGGGCCGTTTGGATAAAAGTTTCATGCGACGGAACCCCGAGACGACCAGGGGCACCAAGGCGGACTCGGTGGCGCCGGCCAGGCAAACGTCGCATTCGGAACGCTCGAGCCACAGGGCCGCGAAAACCAAGCTGGCCGCGCCGGTGGAACAGGCCGCCGAGAGGGAAAGGGACGGGCCCTTCCAACCCAATTCATCCCGCGTCAGGCTCCCGGCGGAATCGGGGTAATACTGTCGGAGAAAGTCGTTCGGGAACCCGGTCCGCCCGGCTTCCAGGAGCGATCGGATCCCTCCCTTGCTGGAGGAAAAGGTACAGCCCAACCGGTCGGGAGAGACGCCCGCCCAATTCGTCCTGAGGACCGCTTCCTGGGCCGCGGCCAAGGCCAAACCCCTGGAGCGGTCCGCGCCCTCCTCCTCTTTCCAACCTTCCAAATCCAAGACCCGGGTACCCAAGAACGCCCGACCCAACGGTCGGCGGAGGGATCTCAAGCCTTCCCAGCCCTTTTCCAACCCCAGGCCCAGGGGGCCGGCGCATCCCAATCCCGTGACCACCGGCCCCCGGCTCAAAGGTAACCCGGCAAGCGCGAATCAAGGTTGAAGATTTGGCCCGAAATGGTTTGGGTCGTTGCCAACCAGAGGAAGAAGCCGGCCACTTCCTCCAGGGAGGTGGATTCCGCCAAAAGGTGCCGGCTTCGGATGGCCTCCAGCGCGTTCGGCGCCAAGCCTTCGGAGAGACGCGTCAGGTGGAACCCCGGCAGGACCACATTGGCCCGGACCCGGCGGGCGCCGTATTCCCGAGCGACGCTTCGGGAGAACCCCACTACGGCGGCCTTGGCGGCGGAATAGGCCGGTTGGCCGATGTTGCCCGTCGTGGCGACCACGGACGACAGGAAAATGAATTGTCCGCCGGCTTTCATCATGGGCCGGAGACAGGCTTGGACCAGGTTTTTGGCCCCTCCCAGGTGGAGGGCCATGGCCGCGTCCCAATCCGCCTCCTCGGTCTGGGCCAAACGGGCGTTGAGGGTCGACCCGGCGTTGTGGATGGCGCAATCCGGCGGCCCTTGGGCCTGGAGGACGGCTGAAACCCAATTCCGCACCGCGGCGGGATCGGCGGCGTCGCAGCGTGTCAGGGAAAAGGAAAGTCCGTAGGGCTCGAATTCCTCCCGTGTTCCTTGGGCGGCGATCTCGTCGGCGTGCCAGGTGGCGGCCACGGCCCTGCCGGTGGCGAGGAAAGCCCGGGCGAGGGCCCGCCCGATCCCGCGGGTGCCCCCGGTGAGGAGAACCAATCCCGGCTTGTCACCCATGGTTAGCCCTCCGGGTGACAATCAAGGCCCAAGAAAAGATGCGGGGATTCATCCTGGGATCAGGCGGTGGGCGGCATGAGGCTGGACAACCAGCCGACCGCGGACATGGACACCAGGACCAGGAGCATCAGCGCGACGGCCAGCGGCAGGACCACCCAAAGGATGAAGCCGATGAGGAGCGAATTTCGTCCCACCCTCCGGGCCGGACGCTCGGGCTGGTCGTAAAGGAAGATCCCCAACAGGATCCCGGCGAAGGGGATCATCACTGAAAGCGCGTACCAACCCCAGCGGAACGAATAGACGGGATCCTCCGTCGGCGCTGGACCGGTGGATGGAAGCTGGACGACCGGGCTTTCCTGGAGGGCCGGATGGAGTTCCTCCGCCGTAAGGTTCATGGGATCCGGTCGCCTCTGGGCCCTAGGCGACTTGATGGATTGACGCGGCATTAGAGCACCTTGATCTTGAAGATGAGGGTCACTAGGCCCCAAACCGTCAGGACCAGGAGGGCCGGAAAACCAGCGAGCAGGGTGGCCCGAAATCGCCCACAGGGGAGCGACTTTTCCAAACCACGGGCTTGATAGAGGAAAGTCACCAAGGAGAGCCAGCCCACCCAAGGCAACCCCGTGGCCAAGGGCAAGAGCCCCGCGGTGGAAAAACCCGTGATCCGGGTCGCGATGGAACCGTCCAAGGACTCCCCGAGGAGGCCGGCGGCCAACCGGAGGTAGGCCGACCAAAGGAGCGCGAGGCCTTCCATCACCCAGGGGCCGACCAGCATGGCCATGAGGGCGGCCAAGGCCACCACCCAACTGATCCGCCCCCCTAAGAGCATCTCACGGGCGAAGAACAGGATAGCGGCGGTGAAACCGCTCCAGCGCGCGAACACACGGGCGTCCTCCGTCCCGGTTTCCCGGGCGGCCATCTCAAAAAAAGCCCCAGGTCGATTGGCCAAGAGCCGTAAATGAGCGAGGTAATGGAGGTTCATCGGGGTTCCGTACCGGCCCGTTCTGGCCGTCCCTATTCGAGTTCTTCTTCAAGGCGGTCCAGCGCCTCTTCCCAGGCGTCTTCCCAGGAATCCATTTCCCCTTCGTCGAGCACCTTTTTCAAGATCTTCTTCAGGCGGTTCGCCAGGGTTGCGTCCAGGCCCCGTTCCTTCAGGACTTCCTGGAGTTCCTCGAGGGTCATATTCTCGAAGGTTTCCTCAGCCCCGGTTTGGAACAGGCGCCGGCTCTCCAAGGCCTCAACGGACTCCTCAACGAATTCCTCGTCGTCATCGTCCTCGTCGTCTTCATCCTCTTCCGCCTCGGCTTTATCGAGGTCGAGGGTCTCGACCTCATCCCCTTCGTCATCATCGGCGGATGGGGTCGCGACGGCGTCGTCGTCTTCTTCAAGGTTGTCATCGTCGGAATGTCGTTTACGCGGCAAGGATCGCCCTCCGAAGCCTTCATCAATGGGTGGGTTGGACAGCGCCCCAATGTTCACCGGGGGCGAGGTTTGTGTCAAGCCCCGAACCAGGGCGGCAATTGACGGGAACCGCCCATTTCAAGGGCCCATGGGCCGGGGACGGCCGGTCAGGCGCCTGCTAAAACTTGAAGGTCTGAAGCAGGTTGTACCAGTCGTTCCGCTCGACCAGGTCCACCCCGGAGGCGCGGGCCGCTTTCCGGGCCGCCGGGGTCATGTAGGCGCTCAAGAAAAGGATGCCCCGGCTGCAGAATTCCGCCTCCATGATTTGGGTGAATTCCCGAACCACTTCATCCCCCACCGGCTGTTTTTCAGGGAATTGCCTGGCGAGGACTGCGACTTTCCCCCCCAGGATCGGATGGTTGTGGACGGCCACCGCCTTGATGGCCCCGCCCTGGAGCCGGTTGATCCGGCTGATGGTGAACCCCAGGTTGCCGAGCAGTTTCTCGATGATGTCTTGGACCACGGGGACCGAACATCCGGACAGGTCCACCGTGGGGTCCAGGGCGCGGCGCTGGGTGGCCCCATACAGGTCCACCTTCATGGCCGGGTCCGCGTGCCACTTGGCCAATTCCAGGAATCTCTGCCTGTCCACCAACACCACCCGTTGGCCCCGGGCCTTGTTGCGGGCCTCATCCGTGAAACCGCTGGTGACGAAATAAAGCCCACGGGCACGCCCCTCCTCCCGGACCTTCTCGTCCAGTTCGGCCACCATCTCGGCGGCCATGGGGGAATTGGCGTTTCGTTGCTTGGCCCAGACCAGCAGGCTTCCGCCCAACAAGGGATGGAGGTGGTAGGCCCGAAACTCCAACAATCCGCCGGGGAAATCATGGACCTTGGGCACGTCCAGGCCATGACGTTTGAGGAGTTTGACCATGACGGTTTCGAACGTCTTGAGCCCCAGGGTGGAGAGATCGGCTCCCCCGTCGAGCTCTGTGATGAACAGGTCAGCCGGTTCCGCGACGTTCCGGAACTCGTCATCATTGGAGGACACGGTGGTGGTTTTCCCATATTGGATGTCCACCTTGTTCATGTTGGCCCTGAGTTTTTCCAGGACCTTGTGGGACTGGCTTTCCAGCTCCGGGAGGGGCTGGACCTCCATGCCGTCGTGGTACGCGATCTCCAAGGGGGACAGGCAGCGGAACGCGTCGGGTTGGGTCAGGTCCAGGTTGGTCCAAAGCTGCCGTTCGGCCCTGAGGCTGACCACGGGCCCGTCGTAGTACTGCGCCTTCTTGTTGATGAAGTTGAGCAGCCCGTCCACCGTGACGATGCGGGCATTGGGCGCCACCTCGAAGGCGGCCGAAAGGATGTCCCGAACATCCTCGAAAAGGCGTTCTCGGAAGATCATGTAGGCCTGGTCCACCCTCCCGCCCGACTCGGCGGTTTTCTTCCGGGCCATGAACTGGATCCGGGGGTTGGTGTCCGTCACGTTCACCCGTTTGAGGGCGATTTGGGGATGGCTCTGCCGGAGCGTTTCCGTCAGGGCCTCCTGGAAATGCCCCATGGCCCCCCGTTGGACCGCCGCGATCTTCTCTTTCAGGCGTTCCTTATCGCGGAAATCCTGGCGGGCCACGGCCTTCGTTTCGGCCTCCTTTTTTCCCATGGCCTTGAACCAAAGGGCGAGGATCAAGAGCGTCACCAGCAGGCCCACGACGGTCGCCTCGAAAGGGTCCGCCATGAGCGAATCGAAGATCCCGCCGAAAAACGCCCTCAAGAAGCCGAAGAGGAAACTGTTGAACGCCACGATCGCGAGGAACACCCAAAGGCCCGCCACCACGAGTCCGCCGACCTCGGCCTCCTCTTGGGGATGCCCTTGGCTCATGAAATATTGGACGGTTTTCCCGGCCAAGGGAAGACGCAGCATTCTCGACTTCCAGGAGGAGGGTTGGGCCACTTGAGGGACTCCGGACTATTTTTAGATAGGTTGAGGGCTGAGCGCCCGATCGGCAGGATCATGTTAGAATCCCAACATCAAACTGACAAGCAGACCTTTGGAGCCAACCGCCCCATGACCTCCCAAGACCCATTTCGAGAGCTTGAAAAACTGATGGCCCGCCTCAGGGCCCCAGGGGGATGCCCCTGGGACAGGCGCCAAACCCACCAATCCCTCAAACCTTACCTGTTAGAAGAGGCCCACGAGACCCTGGAAGCCGTCGACCAAGGGGATCCCGAGGCCCTCCGGGAGGAGTTGGGGGACGTCCTACTCCAGGTGGTCTTTCACGCCCAATTAGCCAAGGAAAAAGGTAAGTTCACCTTCCAAGACGTTGCCCGGGCGATCAACGAAAAGTTGATCCGCCGCCATCCCCATGTCTTCGGGAAAGCCGGCAAAAGCACGATCCGTCAGGTCAACGCCCGCTGGGAACAGATAAAGAAGGTGGAAAAGCCCCAGCGGAAGTCCGTCCTGGACGGCCTGCCCAAGTCGCTTCCCGCCCTCCACCGGGCCCAGCGGATGCACGAAAAGCTCTCGAAGGGTCATCCGGAGGAATCCCCCACCCAGCTCAAGAAGGCCTTGGACAAGCGCTGGAAGGATTTCCAGAAGGCGCTGAGGGGAAACAAGAAGGGTTCCGAAATGGCCGCCGGCGATTTTCTTTTGGCTTTTACCGCCCTCGCCCAGGCGAAAGGGCTGCACGCCGAGATGGCGCTCCGGAAGGCATCTTCCAGGCACGAGAAGTCACAAAGGATGTTGAACTTATAAAAGGGAACGCTCAAAGCGGTCACATAAGCAACCGGTAACACAACAAGCTTCACCCCAAATTTTGCCAACTTCCTTAATCCCGCATTTCTCATTCCGAATTCCCGATTGTCGTTTAAGCCGCCGTCGGCCTCGGGAACCTCATGGGAGCCTTGAGTTCACTGGTCTTGGGCCTCAGGCTCGCGGGGACGTCCTGGTTTTTGGACAGGACGAACCCCGCCGGCATGAAATATCCCGGCAGGTCGGTGATCAGCCACAGCTGGTCCTGCAAGGGGCGGCCCATCCGTTCCGACAACTGGCGCCGCTTGTCGGGCAGGATCACCCGGCTCATGGCGAACTCGACGAGGGCGTTTCCCACGCCGCGGCCCCGGAAGATCGGGTCCACGGAAAGGCCGGTGAGCTCCAGGCAGTCCTGGTGCGGGGTCAATCCCACGTTGCCCGCGAAGAACCCCTCAATCTCAGCCACCCACCAGACGGACTTCTCGAAATCAGGCGGCTCCAGCCTGGACCTGCGCAAGGTCACCTCGATCAAGGGGTAGTCCTTGGGGGTGGCTTCCCGCAGGTGCAGGTCGTGCTCCAGGGCCCATCGGATGGAGTTGGTGAGTCGGCCCCGGTAGACGAGTCCCCCTTGGTCCGACGCCATCAGCTTCTCGGCGATCATTTCCATCTGGGTCGGCGCCACCCACATCAGCTCCTTGGTCTGGACGATCTTGGTCGGTGATTCATGGCAGGAAGCGGTGAAGACGTAGGAGTCCCAGGGTGTGAGGTCCTCCCCATGCCGGATGTCGAGGGTAACTTGGGCGAGGAATTTCTCGAGTTTGACCTGGAGCCCCGTTTCGGCCCGGATCTCGGCCTCCACCCCCGTGGCGAAATCGGCTTGGTGCGGCAGGGCTTGGGCGGCCTGCGAAAGATGGCCCGGGGGATGGGTGTGGCGGGACAGGAGGGCCACGCGTTCCTTGCCCTCCCGGACCAGGATCGTCACGTCATGGGCCAACCGCCGGGAAAGGCAGGCCTGGACGGGTCGCCAACCCTTTTCATCGAATTCCTGCGACATCCAGATATGGTAAGGCTGCCCGAATCGGTCGCGAAGGATGGGCAGTTGGGTTCGGACGTTCACGGAAAGATCTCCAAACTTTCAGGGTTTCAGCCCCGCCGATCCGATGGGGTCCTCAGCGCAAAAGCACGGATCGATATGAGGGACTCCTCCGTCCATTGAAAGGCCTGCCTACCGGCGGGCGACCAGGGCCCATCATACCGTAAGACCCCCTTTTGGACAGCCCGGGGCCGGGATCCTCCCTTAAAACCGATGAGAAGCCTTGAAGCCCGGGGGCCTCAACGCGCCTGGAACAAGGCCCTGGAAGGGAGGGCGATGGCCGTCAAAGGGCCGCCGTAAACGCAACCCGTATCCAAGTTGATCCGGTCGCGGGTCGGATCGGTCTTTTCCATGGGGGTATGCCCGTGCACGATCAGTTTCGGGGTGGGACGGGGGTCCTGCAGGAACTTACGACGGATCCAGAGCAGGTCATCCGGGGTTTGGGCTTCCAGGGGTTTGGACAGGTCCACCCCCGCGTGGCAAAAGAACACCTCAGGGGTTTCATAACAGAGTTCGAGGGAGTTGAGGAACTCCACATGGCGGGGCGGGATCGATGATTGGAGGAGTAGATGGGCCCCGTCGCCGCGGACCTCATCCAGTTCCTTCCGGGGAACATAGGATTGGAGGGTCTGGAGCCCGCCGTTCAGGAGCCAATTCGAGGCTGAGAGGGAGTTGGGGGCGCTCAACCAGTCCAAAAGCATCTGCTCGTGGTTGCCCCGCAGGAACCTCCAGTTGGCCTTCTTCTCGTTCAAAAGGTATTCCACCACGCCTTTGGAGTCGGGGCCCCGGTCGACATAGTCCCCGAGGAAAACCAGCTCATCGCCCTCTCCCACCGGGAGTTGGACCAGGAGTTTTTTCAACTGCTCCAGGCAGCCGTGGATGTCCCCGATGGCGTAGATCAAGAAGTCGACCTCAACTCGATTTTGAAAAAACCTGCGCCTTGACCGAAGCGGAGGTCCAACGCGTCAGGATCCACCAGACCAACACATGGGCCGAACCCAAGGCCCAGAGGGCCGCCTTTAGCCCCCCCTCGCCGAAACGGTTTTGGGCCACGAGGAACACGAGGAGCCCGGTCACCCGTCCCAAACCCAGGGGGATTTCCCGGACCGCGAGGTTTTCCAGGGTGCGGGTCGGTCCCCCGGCCGCGTCCATGATATCAAACGAATAGGCCGTAAACGTCACTTGGAACAGCGCCAATGCGGTGGCGTAGAGCGCGGTAAAGGCCAGGAGGGTGTGGACGTCGAGCCGCCAGGCCAGGAGCGTGACCCCCGCCACATCGATCCAGGCCGACCATCCCAGCCCTTTTCCCCGGTTGGCTGAGGTGGCCCAACGCGCCAGCAACAGGCTCATGGCCAGGCGGATGGCTTGGGTCAGGATATCGTAGGACCCCACCGTGAGTTCCTTGTCGGAGGCGCGGTACACCAAGACGCTCACGATGAACCAGAACAACCCGTTTCGGAGCCCCCAGGCGTAATAGGCCGCCATGACCGGCCGCAGGCGGGGTTGCCAGTGGGCCCGGAGGGCTTCCACGTACCGGAAGGGTTGCCGGATACTCGGTTGGTCGAAGGAGAAGCTTTCAATGAACAGCGCGAAATAGAGCGCCAGGGCCACCGCGAAGATGACCCCGTATCCCCGGTCGGGTGTTTCGGGAGTGCGGAACCAATAGATGAGACGGGACGCGAGGAAGGGCGACAGGATCCGGAGCGAGGACGCGTAGACCTGGTTCAGCGAGAAAAAGCTGTCCCGGGTCGCCGGGGTCGTGACGCCGAAAGTGAGCTCGTGCTGTCCCAGGAAATAGAACCCGATGGCCAACCCGTTCAACAGGCCCAAGAGGGACACCTGGTCGCGGGCCCCGCCTTTCAGGAGGAGGACCGCCAGGAAGAGGATCGTGCTGAAGGCCAAGCCGACCCGGTAGGGGAATAGCCGCCGTCCCCTGCGGGCCACCCACCCTCCGAGGGCGAAGACCGGTGGGATCAGGCAGAACGAGACAAGGTTGTATCGGACGACCGTCCCCCATTCGCCGCCCCCCTTGAAGAGGAAAACGTTCAGGAAGACGTTGGAGAACGCCGTGGTGAACTCGTAAACCGCCGCCATCCAGGCCAGGCGCCGGGCGTCCTGGGATAGCTCGCCCCGAACCCCCAGGTATTTTCGCAGGAATTCGTAGAGATGGTGGAAGAAGGTGTTCAAGGCTTCGGCGTGGGGACCGGTTTCGCCTGGACCGGCATGGTTTTTTTCAGCCATTCGGGGAAGTCGTCCCATTCGGCGCCACGGATCGGCCGGGGAAAGATGTCCCCGCCCCAAACCGGCGCGAAGGAGGCGCCGGTGGCCCGGCCCGGCTTGAAGACCAGCTTCAGGGCGATCGTGGGGTGGGTCTCGGGTCGGCTGAGGTCGAAAAGGAAGTTGCCCAGGCTGTAAAGGATGGGTTTTCCCTTGTACCGTTCGAAGGCCTGGAGCAGGTGGGGATGGTGCCCCACCACCGCGTCGGCCCCCAGGTCCACCATGAGGTGGGCCAGGGCGACCTGCCGGTCGGTCGGTTCCGTCGTGTATTCCTTGCCCCAATGCACCTGGATGATCAGGAGGTCGGACTCGGCCTTCGCGTGGGGGATATCGCGCTTCAGGAGGGACGGCATGGGGGGAGCCGTACCGATCTTGCCGGGTTTCGCGTCGAAGGAAGGTGGCGACACGTCGGAATAGGTCAAGACCGCGACCCGGACGCCCCGGACTTGCGTGATCCAGGGTTCCACGAACTTGTCCGCCACGTTCCAGGCCCCGTGCCAGCCCAGGCCCTGGGCCTCGAGGGCCGCCACCGTGCTCCGGAACCCCGCCTCGCCGAAATCAAAGGAGTGGTTGTTGTCGAGCGTGAGGAATCCGTATCCCGCCTTTTTGAGGAGTTTCGCCGAGTCCGGCGCGGCCGGCAGGAGGATCTTGTCGTAGCCCTTCCAGGTCGCGCGGGCCTCCGCATTCCCCAGGACGCATTCCAGGTTGCCCATGGCCAGGTCCGCGGCGGTTAGGTCGGACCGGACGGCCTCAAAAGGGTCCCCCGAGGGCAGGTGGGCCAGGACTTCCTCCACATGTCGGCCGAACATCAAGTCGCCCGTGCAGAGGATCGTCAGGGCTTCCCCGGTGGGCGGCTGGACGTGATCGCCCGGAAAGGCGTTCCACACGAGGGCCGGAAGCGGCTGGCTCGCCGCCTCGGTTTTACGGATCGGCGTCCCCGAGCAGCCGACCAAGAGGGCAATCGCCATGGCCTCGGCCAGCAAAAAGAGGGGCCCGAGTCCGAACGGGCGTCGTCGATTCGGGGGTGATACCGGGGCCGGCGGAAGGGTCACTGGCCGAACAATTTCTTAAGCTTGTTCCCCACGTCGCCCCCCAGGGCCTTCTGGACCGCGGCCCCGGCTTTCTGCTGTACTTGTTTCGTGTAGCTGGCCGCCACATTTTTAACCAGCCGGGTGGGGTCCATGGCCTTGAGTCCCGGATTGGAGGCCACCGAACCGGTCAACTTGAAGTCCACCGGAACGAACCCCTGGGCGTCCGCGGCGCGGTTGAGGTCCACCCGGGAACGAGTCGATTCGGGCAACTTGGCGAAAACCGCCGAGGAATCCAGGGAGTCCTTGGGGATGTCGTTCTCGATCCGCAGTTCAGGGGCGTATTGGCCGTCGAACCCGACGGAACCCGCGATCCTCATTTTTCCCGAGGCGCCCTGGCTTTTGAGGTTCAGGGTCACCTTCGAATCGGCGATGGCGATGGTCCCCTCCAGGAGATCCATCTTGATGGCGCTCTCCTTGTTCTTCAGGGCTTCCGAGATCCCGCCCAACATGGCCAGGGCCTGGAACTTCACGCCCGTCAAGGTCACCGGGCCCTGGCCGTGGAACGACTTGGCGGGGGCGGCGTCCAAGGAACCTCCTCCCGTGTTGAGGAGCGTCATGACGCCCGCCACCTTATCCTTATAGTTCTCGGGGTTCTTGGTCACGAAAGAATCCACCGTGTCGTTGAAAGCCGTCTGGGCCGAAACATTCGCCATCTTGAGGCTGTAGGCGTAGGCGTGTGGGAATTTGTTCATGTCCAGGGTGAAGGCCGCCGCGCAGGAACCCGAGAAGCCTCCCATGGCTCCCGAGAACTTCAGGACCCGTTTGGAGAGGGTCAGGACGGCGTCCTCCGGGGCGAAACGGATCTTGCGGTACTTGAACCCCGCGAAGTGCGCCTTGGCGTTGACGGTCAAACCAGGGGAGACGTTCGGCCTCAGGTCGGGGGGCGGTCCCGGGGGGGCCGTCGCCGGAGCCGGGCCAGGACCGGCCTTGGGCCCGGAGGGGAAAGCCGCCATCACCTTTTCCAGGTCGATATCGGAAGCGCATTGGAAGTTCGAGGTGATGAACGCGTTGCATTTTCCGAAGTTCACGAGTTCCCCCACATGGAACCGGGTCATGGAAAACGTGAAGTCGCAGGGCGCGCCCATGAGCTTGAACTTGGTGTCGGGAACCAGGATGGAGGTGTCCGTCAGGGCCACCCGTCCCGTCAGATCCTCCAGGAACTTGGGTTCTTTCGGATGGACGGCGTTCAACCCGCGGAATTCGATGCCGCCCCGCAGGGAACCCGAGGAGGGGTTTCTCAGGGAGGCGGATATGGCCAAGTCGACCCCCAGGTCCCCCGTGAAGGTGAAATCCTTCAGCATGGGCGAGAGGCTCCCCAAGGCCTTGAGGGGCAGGGACTTCGAGGCGGCCGTGAAGGCGAAGGCCGGATGGGCTTTCGGGTCCCCGGGATAGGCCTCCAACCCGGTCAGGTCCAGCGACCCCTTGAGGGCCCAATCCCCCAGGACGGCTTGGAAGTCGGTCATCTTGAACCAATCGTTCCCGGTCAGGGTCTTGAAGTCCAGGCTGCAGGGCACCCCCTTGGCTTTCTTGAAATTGTCCCCGAAGGCCAAGTCCGCCCCGGTGAGGTCCGCGGTCCCATCGAAGGCCAATCCCTTCTTCAGGCTCCCCCCCACGGTGAACGGCATATGGAAGGGTCCCGTGATCGAAAGGTCCTTCGGCGGGGGGCCGAAGGCCTTCGGGAGGAGCTTCCAGGCCTGGGCGAGGTCGAGGTTCGCCTCCCCTTTCATGGCCGGCGAGAAGTCGTCGACCACCTTGTCGGCGTCGCCTGCCACCGAGAATTGGATGTCGTTGAAGGCCCCTCGGGCCTCCAAGCCCCGTAGGGTCTGGTTGCCGTAGTTGAACTTGTAGGATCCCGAGACATCGAACTTGTAGGTGGTCCCGCCATAGACCATGGGCGTCACCAGTTGGAAGGTGGACTTGCCGCCCGAAAGTGAGATGTGCTTCACCGTGAAATCCATGCCCGGCAGGTCGACCTGGAGGGTGGGCTTGGAGAGGTAATCGATGTAAGTGACCCGAGCCTGGTGTAGGGTGACCTGGCCGATCGAAAGCATCTGGAGAATCCGGGTGGCGCCCCCCGAGGAGGAACCCGAGGCCGTAGGCGCCGCCGCGGGGGCGGTTGACGCGCCCATCATGTCCGTGAAGTTATAGTCCGTCGGGCCCTTCCTCTCGACGAGGAGAACGGGTTTTTCGAGGCGGATCTCACCCAATTGGATGCTTCCCCAGAGGATGGGGTAGAGGTGGTAGGAAGCCAGGATCTCATCGGCCGCCAGGAAGGGACGGTTGGTCCAACCCGCGCGGTTGGACATGGATACACCGGTTATCTTGAAACCCTTCCAAACGTTGAAGGAGACGTCCTTGACCTTGATCGTCCGGTGGAGCTTGGCGGCAAGTTGGTCGGTCACCATCCTCTTGATTTTGGCCGGGGGAAAGTACTTAGGCACCAGGATCGCGGCCGCCCCCAAGGCGATGACGGAGAGGGCGGCGAAGGAAACCGCCGTCCAAAGGGCGATCTTCAGGATTTTTTTCCAGACGGTAGGGGGTTGGGCGGCCAAAGGGTCCTCCAAGGGGATACGGGTGGTCAGGCACGAACCGGCATTTTAGCCTTCCGCGGGCAAAAAAACAGCTTTCAAGTCCCCACGGAAAGCCCAGCCCAGCGGCACATCCCCTCTTGTCATATGATTCCGTCGTCACTGCGCCCATCAAATGCGATCCCGTCCATAAAAAAAGGCCGACCCCGCGGGGTCGGCCTGGGCCACTAAGGTTGAAAGTACGCTTCAGCGCTTACCCACCACCTTCGCTTGTTCCGGGGCGCGCTCCTCTTTCTTCACAACGGACAAAGGGGACGGCAAGGGCTTGATCGAAGGCCCAGTGGTCGCGGAAGGGATCGGCCTGGAACCAACCGACACCGGACTTGAGGTCGCTCCAGCCGGGGTCTTCATGGCGGGTGTCGAGGTCCCTTGGGAAGCGGCGCCGGAAACCGCCTCAACCTTTTTCACCTCTGCGGCCGGTTCCGGAGTCGGGATCAGGCCGGTCTTTTCCTTGATTTGCTTTTCCAACAAGGCCGACGTCTCGGGATGTTCCTTGAGGAAATCCTTGGCCGAATCGCGACCCTGGCCCAGGCGGGTCTCGCCCATGGAGAGCCAAGTCCCGCTCTTATCCAGAAGACCCAGGTCCACCCCCATGTCGATCAGGGCGCCTTCCTTGGAGATGCCCTGTCCGAACATGATGTCGAAGAAGGCCTCCTTGAACGGTTGTGCGGTCTTGTTCTTGACGACCTTCACTTTCACCCGGTTTCCGATGAAGTCGGTGCCGGACTTGATCGACTCCACCCGGCGGATGTCGAGCCGCATGGAGGAATAGAACTTCAGGGCCCGGCCGCCGGGCGTGGTTTCGGGGCTCCCGAACATGACCCCGATCTTCTCGCGGATCTGGTTGATGAAGATGGCGCAGGTGTTGGACTTGGACAGGATGGCGGTGAGCTTTCGGAGGGCCTGGCTCATGAGACGGGCCTGGAGACCCACGTGGGCGTCCCCCATATCGCCTTCCAGCTCGGCCCGGGGCGCCAGGGCGGCCACGGAATCGACCACGAGGATGTCGATGGCGCCGGACCGGATGAGGGTATCGGCGATCTGGAGGGCTTCCTCGGCGGAATCCGGCTGGGAAATCAGGAGTTCGTTGACGTTGACGCCCAGTTTGGCGGCGTAGACAGGGTCCATGGCGTGCTCAGCGTCGATAAACACGGCTGTTCCGCCCGCCTTCTGGGCCTCGGCCACGATATGAAGCGTCAGGGTCGTCTTACCGGAGGACTCGGGCCCGAAAATCTCAACGATCCGGCCCCGGGGCACCCCGCCGATCCCGCTGGCCACGTCGAGGGTGATGGCCCCCGTGGAGATGGCCTTGACATCCGTCTTGACCGTTTCCCCCAGCCTCATGATGGAACCCTTGCCGTGGTCCTTCTCGATTTGGAGGATCGCCATCTCGAGCGCTCTTTGCTTTTCAGTCGCCATGTCTTGCTCCCGTATTGCGCGTGATTTCCAGCGGATGAGGCATCCTAAACCGTCCTCGGGTTGTCGTCAAGAAAAAAGTATACGGCTGTATACCTTTCGGTATACAGCCGTATTCCCTTTAAATTCATGGGTTTTTCGGGAAATCGTCCGGGGGAAAAATCCCGGGTTAGAGGAATTGGCGCGGATCCGTGATGCCCAGGTTCTCTTTACTGAAAAAGGGTTCCCCGGATTCGGTCCCGATCATCGATCCGAAATAGCGGTTCTGGGTCTCAATCCATTGGAGGGCCCGGCTACCGGGCTTCTTGAGGAACTGGCTTGCGTAGCAACGGACGGCTTGGATTTTCCGGTCCAGGTGTCCCGTGGTGTCCACGATGAAGGAGGGCTCGACGTTGGGCCGGAGGTGGGAACAAAGGTGGTAATAAATCTTGGGGGCGTACCAGGGTTCGCCTTTCATCGTCGTCTTGACCAGCTTGGCCCAAAAACGGGCCGCGTCCACCAAGGCGCTGGCGCCCCAATGGTCCGGATGGGCGTCCACCCAATAGGGGGCGAACAGGATCCGGGGCTTGGCGCGGCGAATGACCTCCGCGACCTTCCGACGGGCCGGGAGGGTGTCTTGGAGTTCCCGGTTCTTCAGGGGTAGGACCCAATAATCGTCCAGACCCAAGACCCGGGCCGCGGCCTCGGCCTCCTTTAACCGGGTTTTGTGGTTTCCATAGGGGGTCGGTTCCCCGTCCGTCAGGTGACAGACGGCGACCTTCGCGCCCCGGGCCTTGAGGGCCAAAAGGGTGCCACCCATGGCGATTTCAACGTCGTCCGGGTGGGCTCCGAAGGCCAGGACATCGGTTCGAAAGTCCAACTGGGCCGCCGATCCCGGGGCCACCGACTCAAAGGTTCTGGGTAATTTCATGGGGGGGTTCGGTTGGGAGATGGGTGCCGGGAATGAGCGTGACGTTGGAGGCCTGGGGACCCTTGTTGCCGGGGGTGACTTCGAACTGGACCTTTTGACCCGGGCCAAGCGTCTTGAAACCATCCGACTGGATCGCCGAGAAATGGACGAACAGGTCTTCCCCTTCGTCCTGTTGGATGAAGCCGTACCCCTTCATGGCGTTGAACCACTTTACGGTTCCCATCGGCATGCGGTCGGCCTTTCAGTCGGCCGGTCGGTCCAAACAATGGCTGACCGGTCGACCTATTGTAGGTGCCGCCCATGGGGAAAGTCCATCCATACGGCCGGCCTTGCCGCCGTGTGTATGAGGGAGGCCCCCCATCCCGGGAAGTTCCGATGCGCTACATGACTGATCCGGGGCCCTTCCCCGTCGTCTTCGTGTTCACCCTTTTCACGGCCGGCATCAGGGTCATCGAGTACCTCGATAGGACGACTGGGCTGGAGCTCGACTTGTCACTCCCCCTACTCTTCCCTGTTTTTCCGGTTGTTTGTCGGTTTGGGTGGTGGATCAGACCGGTTTGCCCGTTTCGGCCAGGCTGGGTTGGATCATCTGCACTGCAGAAAAACCCCAAAAACGGTGGAAGACCTTCTCGCCCGAGCCGATCGACCGACGTAAAAGGCCCTGGCGAGAAAAAACGGGAAGCGGCCAGATCTCTGCAGGCCTAGCCAGGGTGAGACGCCCTACGTTTGACGGACCGGGACTCAGGCGAGCGCTGGCGGACAGAGACTTGACCGGCGTAATTTTTAGGGAAAGCAACCCATCGGTTACCACAGGCAATTGGACTTCGCTTCGAATCCGTCATCCTGAGCGTTTGTCCGGCATAGCTGAAAGTGAAACCGGAAGGGAATTATACCGATCCCTCTAAACGGCTGGGCCTTTGCCGTTGTGGTTGAAACTGACGGTCGGCGGCCGAACGTCGACAGCTGCCGTCAAATTATTTTCGTACGATAATTTTCGTAATCTTCCGGTCGAGATGGCCGCTGAGGTCGGCGAAATCCACCACCACGACATACAGGCCGTTCGTGAGTACGCCGGCGTCCAACGTCACGTGGCCGGTTCCACCCGGGCCTAAGGTCGAGAACACCTTCTCCCCCGCCACCGTATAGACCGTCACCCTCAGCGTCAGGCCCAAAGCGCCGGACACCGACACGTCCGCCTTTAAGTTAGCGGCCGTCAACACGTTCGGCGCCACCACTGCGTCTCCCGCGCCGCTCCCAGCCGACAACACCGACACCGACTTCACCACCACTTGGTCGTTGCCTTTGCCGTCCCCCACATGCACTTCCACCTGGTATTGTCCATTCGTCACGAAATCCCCGCCGTCCGACCGCCCGTCCCACACCAGCGTCGTCCCGTTCGATAACACGATGCCCAGGGTCTGCGGTGTCCCTGGGTTTGGGATGGCCCCCGGTTGGATCGTGTCTGTGCTTAAAGTGACCGAGGTCACGCCGTCCACCGGACCCGCGCTCTGGCTGAACAGCGTCCGCACCACCTCGCCCGACTCGTTGTACATTTTCACCGTCACCGTCGACAGGCTCCGGTCCACCGACACGTTCGTCGTCACGCTCGTCTCGGCCCCGAAGGAATCCATGTTGTCGATCTTGATGTAGTATTCCCCGTTCCCCACGGGTTGGGCCGAGCCGTTCGTCCCATCCCAACTCCCGATGACCTGGCCTTTCCACACCAGGTTCACCACATCCCCCACGTGGTCGATCACCGCGTCCTGCGACGCCGTCACTTGGTCCACGCTCTGCGAGTATTTCGCCACCGCGATGACCTTCACCACC
>Ga0265338_10004091_pt1 | contig 19980 bp, 19 predicted proteins | sample 42126metaG_FD_193579 | JGI IMG/M metagenome (GOLD analysis project Ga0265338, IMG submission 193579) | Rhizosphere microbial communities from Carex aquatilis grown in University of Washington, Seatle, WA, United States - 4-21-26 metaG | ecosystem: Host-associated > Plants > Roots > Rhizosphere...
CGTCGTAACAGAAGGAGCGGAGCGCCGCCAGGCCGCTGAGCGACTCGAGCTCGCGATCCAGCCGCTTGGTGATGTTGGTGTGCGAGATCCGCAGCGCCTCGAGCAGGATGTCGTCCTTGCGCTCGTAGTAGTGCGACAGAACGCCGGAGGAGTAGCCGGCCTCTTTCGCGATCTCGCGGGTCGTCGCACCGTCGATGCCGCTCTCCACGATCACCTTCCAGGCCGCCTCGGCGAGCTCGCGGCGGCGCTGGTCGTGGTCAACGATCTTGGGCATCTGGACGCTCCGATCCGATCGCCGCGATCATCGTTGTGTTGTATTCGGACGTCCGTCTATAGTGCCCACACTTACCACGAACCCGCGCCGTTGCGCGCGCACGAGGGAGGCTGATCATGGCCACCGCAGTATGCAACGCGGCGCCGATCCCGGCCCGCGGAACGGCGGAGCGCGCGCAACTCGTCGACTTGTTGCGGGTCAAGGCGAAACTGTCCCGCCGCGAGACCGTGCGGCTGACCAGGATCGCCGGCGCCGGCCACTACACGAGCACCTTTTCCGCCGCCGAGCTGTTCGCCGCGATCTACTACGCGCGACTGCGCTACTCCCCGAGCGACCCCGACTGGCTCGACCGCGACCGCTTCATCCTCAGCAAGGGTCACGCCGCGATCGGGCTGTATCCGCTGCTCGCGGACGTCGGCTTCTTCGACCCGATCGAGCTCGACGACTACACCCGGCTCGGCAGCATGTTCGGCGACCACCCGGACATGCGCAAGATCCCGGGCATCGACTTCAGCTCGGGCTCGCTCGGCCACGGCCTGTCGATCGGACTCGGCATGGCGCTCGCCGCCCGGATCAGCGGCCGGGCCTACCGCACGTACTGCATGCTCGGCGACGGCGAGCTGGGCGAGGGCCAGGTCTGGGAAGCCGTGATGGCGGCCGGGCAGTTCCGAGTCGGCCGGCTGATCGCGATCATCGACCGCAATCAGCTCTCGATCGACGGCCCGACCGAGGAGTTGATGGGCGTCGAACCGATCGAGGACAAGTTCGAGGCGTTCCGCTGGCGGGTCAATCGGATCGACGGCCACGACCTCGACGCGATCCTGGATGCATTCACCGATCTCGACGACAACGCGGACGCACTGCCGCAACTGATCGTCGCCGACACGGTCAAGGGCCGCGGCGTACGACGGATGGAGCTCGACAAGAACTGGCACGTCGGCAATCTCGTCGGCGAGGACTACGACGACGTCATGGCCGAGATCGACGGCGGCCTGCAGCCGCTCCTCGCGGAGGTGGGCAAGTGACCGAGACGACCCAGGGCGCGCGCCCGTCGAGCGACTCGCAGGAGATCAGCGAGGTCTTCCGCGGCAGCGCCGACGGATCGACAAAGCTCAAGCCGAAAGGCACCGTCAAGGGCATCGAGGCCGCCTCGATCCCGGCCTTCGTGGCCGGCGAGGAGCTCGCCGACCTCGGCGACCACGACCAGCGGATCGTGGTCCTGACCGCCGACCTGGCCGGCGCCAGCCGGACCGCCGACTTCCAGGCCCGCCACCCGGCCCGGTTCTTCAACCTCGGCATCGCCGAGCAGAACATGATGTCGGTCGCCGCCGGACTGGCCTCGACCGGCCTGCGGCCGTATGTCAGCACTTTCGCGGCGTACGCCGGGTTGCTCTGCTGCGAGCAGATCCGCACCGACCTCGCCTACCCCGGGATGCCGGTCGGGATCCTGGCGCACCACTCCGGGATGAGCCTCGGCTACTACGGCACCAGCCACCACTCGCTCGAGGACCTCAGCGTCACCCGGGCGATCGCCGGGCTGACCGTCGTCAGCGTCGCCGATGCCAACCAGCTCCGGGCGATCCTGCGCGCGTCGCTTAGCCTGACCGGACCGATCTACATCCGGCTCGGTCGAGGCCGCGATCCCGAGGTCTATCCCGAGGTACCGGCCGACTTCGCCTTCGGGCGTGCGATCCGGCTGGCCGAGGGCAGCGACCTGACCTTGATCACGCACGGCGCCGAGGTGCGGCCGTGCCTCGACGCGGCCGAGGCGCTCGGCCGGGACGGCATCGGGGTCCGGGTCGTCGACATGCACACGATCAGCGACATCGATGCGACCGAGGTGTTCGCGGCCGCGAAGGAGACCGGCGCGATCCTCACCGTCGAGGAACACAACATCACCGGTGGGATGGGATCGGCGGTCGCCGAGACCCTGCTCGAGGCCGGCGTGATGACCCGGTTCCTGCGCGCCGGGGTCCCCGACGAGCACGTGCTGCTCGGCCCACCCGCCGGGCTGTACGCCCACTACGAGTTGGATGCGGCGGGCGTCGAGGCGCGCGCCCGCCGGTTCCTGAGCGCCTGAAGGAGACCGCCATGACCGAGCTCGCCAGCCACCAGCGCACCAGGACCCACGACCAGGAGCTCCGCGCCCGGGCCAAGCGGGTGATCCCCAACGGGATGACCGGGCACCTCAGCGTCGGCGCGCTGCCGCCGGAATACCCGCAGTTCTACAGCCGTGGCGAAGGCGCGCGAGTCTGGGACGTCGACGGCAATTCCTACGTCGACATGATGTGCAGCTTCGGCCCCAACATCCTCGGCTACGGCCACCCGAAGGTCGAAGCAGCCATCGCCGCGCAGCACGGCAAGGGCAACACGCTGTCCGGACCGGGCGAGTGCATGGTCGAGCTCGCCGAGCTGCTGGTCGAGCGGGTGGCGCACGCCGAGTGGGGGATCTTCGCCAAGAACGGCACCGACGCGACCAGCCTCTGCCTCAGCATCGCCCGCGCGACCACCGGCCGCTCCGCGGTCGTCACCGCGGCCGGCGCGTACCACGGCTGGGCGGGCTGGAGCAATCTCAAGCCGGACGGCGTCACCGACGAAGAGCGCTCGGTCGTCTACCCCTACACCTTCAACGATCTGGCCAGTGTCGAGCGGGCGATCCACGAAGCCGGCGCGGACAACGTCGCGGCGGTCTTCGTCTCCCCCTTCAAGCACGACGCCGGGCACGACGAGGAGCTGGTGGACCCGGCGTTCGCGGCCGGCGTACGCGCGTTGTGTGACACCCACGGCGCCGCGCTGATCATCGACGAGGTGCGGACCGGCTTCCGGCTACACCACGGCGGTGCCTGGGAGCCACTCGGGGTGGAGCCGGACCTCAGCGCCTGGAGCAAGGCGATCGCCAACGGCCAGCCGCTCGGTGTCGCACTCGGCAACGCCGCGTTCCTCAGCGGCGCCGAGCGGATCTTCGCGACCGGCTCGTTCTGGTACCAAGCCGTGCCGATGGCAGCCGCGATCGCGACCATTCACGCCCTTCGCGACGAGGACGCGATCGCCTCGATGGTCAAGGCGGGGCAGCAGTTCCGCGACGGGATCGAGCAGCAGTCGCGGGTCCACGGGATCGCGGTCAACCAGACCGGGCCGGTGCAGATGCCCAACCTCAGCTTCCCCGGCGATGTCGGTTACGCGAAGGCATTCGCGTTCTGCGGCGCAGCCGTCGAGAACGGCGCGATCCTGCACCCGCGGCACAACTGGTTCCTCAGCGCCGCCCACACCGAGGACGACATCGAGCGCGCCCTGATCGCGACGGACGCCGGCTTCCGGGCGGTGCACGCGCAGTTCGGGAGCGACTGACATGGCAGCGCCGGCGGAGCGGCTGAAGGTCCTGGTCGTGACCGGCGGGCATCCGTTCGAGCTGGAGCCGTACCTCGAGATCTACGCGGCCAACGACGAGATCGACTGGACCCACGTCGAACCACCCGGGGCGCGCGAGTGGTTCCACCCCGACCACGCGGGCAAATGGGACGCGATCGTCTGCTACGACATGCAAGGCATCGAGTTCCGCAAGCCCGAGCCGCCGATCCTGCACACTCCCCCACCCGAGTACGCCGACGGGCTCGCGGCGATGCTCGAGCGAGGGCAGGGCATCGTCTTCCTGCACCACGCGATGTCGGCCTGGCCGACGTGGCCGCTGTGGGCCGACATCGTCGGCGGACGCTGGCACTACGTGCCCGGCGAGCTGCACGGCCAGCACTACCCCGCGTCCGGCTACACCCGCGAGGTCAACCACCACATTTCGGTGCTCGATCCCGACCACCCGATCTGCGCAGGGGTCGGGGACGGCTTCGACATCGTCGACGAGATCTACCTGAACCCGGTGTTCGAGGATCGCGTCGTACCGCTGTTTCGCACCGACTTCGAGATGACGCCGGAGAACTTCTACTCCGGCGAGCTGGCGATCCTGGGCAGCCTGTACGACCGAACCGGGTGGACGCATCCGCGTGGCAGCGGGCTGGTCGGCTGGGTGAAGACCGCCGGCAACAGCCCGATCGCCTATCTGCAGTCAGGGCACGGCCCGGCGGCGTATGCGAACACCTCGTTCCGCACCGTGCTGGCCAATGCGATTCGATGGGTGGCCTCCGACGACGCACACCGGTGGGCACGGGATCACGCGAGTGCGCTCGCCGGCTGAATGACCTGAGCGGGAGAAACATGGAGCTGCCGAGCTACGACGAGTTGCCCGACGCCCCGAAGGGGGGCCGGTCGGGCTGGCACGTGTTCGGGGCCGACGACCAGGTCGGCCTGATGAACCTGCAGACGCCCGACCGGGTGGCCGCCGCGGCGGCCGAGATCCGGCGCGGTGCCGTCTTTGCCTTGAGCGCCGAGGTGCGGATGTTCGACCCGCCGCTATATGGGCGGGTGATGCCGAAGCACCGGCTGATCACCGTGGAGGGCGACACCGGCTTCGACGACGCGCTCGACGACTTCAACCCGCAGTCGTCGAGCCAGTGGGACTCCCTCGCGCACGAGGGCTACGGCCGTAACAGCTTCTACAACAACGCCACCCGCGACGACATCCTGGCGGGCCGGCGCAACTCGATCTCGCACTGGGCCAGGCGCGGGATCGTCGGCCGCGCGGTGGTGCTCGACGTCGCCGCGATCATGGGCGACGACTACGACCCCGGCCAGGCCCGGTCGGTCTCGGTCGACGACCTCGAGCGTTGCCGGGCGACCGCGGGGGTCGACTACCTGCCCGGCGACGTACTCATCCTCCATACCGGCTTCGCAGCCTGGTATCGCGAGCAGGATGCCGCGCGGCGCGCGCTGATGACGAGCGACAAGACCCTGACCGCGGTCGGCCTCGAGCATTCCGAGGCGATGGCCCGCTACCTGTGGGACGCGCACGTGTCCGCGGTGGTCGGCGACAACCCGGCCGTCGAGGTGTGGCCGCCGGACTTCAGCCGCGAGGCCCGGCCGTTCGGCTACATGCACCGGATCCTGATCGGGCAGTTCGGGATGGGGCTCGGCGAGCTGTGGTGGCTCGACGACCTGGCGCGGGACTGTCGCGAGGACGGCCGTTACACCGCGTTCTTCTCCAGCGCGCCGCTGTATGTCGAGGGCGGCGTCAGCTCCCCACCGAACGCGGTGGCGATCAAATGAGCGAGATCGATCGCGCGCGCCGGGAACTCGTCGACTACAGCGGCCGGTTGCTCACCGACGGTCTGTGCATGGGCACGTCCGGCAACATCAGCGTGCGGATCGGCGATCAGGTCTTCATCACGCCGAGCAGCATCCCGGCCGCCGACATGACGCCGGAGCTGATCGCAGAGACCGATCTCGAAGGCAGGGTCGTCGAGGCGTCGACCCGCCCCTCGACCGAACTGCCGTTCCACACCGCGATCTACAACGGCACGGACGCCGGTGCCGTCGTCCACACGCACTCGATGTATGCGACCGCGCTCTCGACGACCATCGACGAGCTGCCGGCGATCCACTACATGATCAATCACGTCGGCGGGCCGGTGCGGGTCGTGCCCTACTGCACGTTCGGCACCGAGGAGCTCGCGCACCGGGTGCGGGCCGGGGTCAAGGACCGGTTCGCGACCCTCATCCAGAACCACGGCACGGTGGCGTACGGCGCCACCCTCGCCGAGGCCTATTTCCGGGCCCAGCTGCTGGAGTGGCTGTCCGAGCTGTACTGGCGGGCGCTGCAGGTCGGCACCCCGCGGATCCTGAGCGAAGCAGAGCTAGCCGATGTGCGCGAGCAGAACAAGCGGCTTCGATATGCGTGGAGCCAGAGATGACGCCGAAGGTGGTCTGTCTCGGCCCGATCATTCTCGACGTCCTGGGCCGGCCCTGCCTCGAGCTGCCGCCGGGACAAATCGGCCAGCGGATCACCCAGATCCGGCTCACCGTCGCCGGCACCGGCGCCGGCACCGCGATCGACCTGGCGAAGCTCGACACCTCGGTCACCCTGCTCGGTGCGATCGGCAATGACGACGCAGGCGAGTTCTTGCTCACCATCCTCAACCGATTCGGCGTCGACGTCTCGATGGTGCAGCGAACCGACGCCGCCCAGAGCTCGGCCTCGATGCTTCCGATCCGGCCGAACGGCGACCGCGGCGCCTACCACGTCGTCGGCGCGAACGCCCATCTCGCGCTGACCCATGAGCTGTTGACCAGGGCGCTCGAGGGTGCGGCGCACATTCATGTCGGCGGCGCCGAATCGATGGGCGACTACATCCTCGAGGACTTCGCGATGACGCTGCGGACTGCCCGCGAGGCCGGCGTCACCACCAGCGTCGACGTACTGGCGTCCGGCTACGAGGACCACCAACGCAGGGCCTTCCGCGCCGCGATGCCGTTCGTCGACTACTTCCTGCCGAACGACCAGCAGATCTGCGCGATCTACGAGGCCGACGACGTCGAGACCGCGGCGACGGCAGCTGTCGCGGACGGCGCCGGAACAGTCGTGGTCGCGTGCGGACCGGACGGTGCACTCGTCGCGCGCGGCGACGAGCAGGTGCGGGTGCCGGCGCTCGCCATCGAGGTGGTCGACACCACCGGCTGCGGCGACGCACTCAGCGCCGGTTTCATCCGGGCCAAGCTAATGGGGTGGGACGACATCGAGGCGGCGCGGCTCGGCTGCACCGCCGGCAGCCTGGTCGCGACCGGACTCGGCTCGGACGCCGGACTCGTCGATCTTGCGTCGACGATCGAGCGCAGCCGCGAGCTCGCCTCCACCGCTTAGCCTGACGGCGTGAACGAGCCGAGCCGCTGGGCGGCTGCGAACCGTACGACGGACGCCAAGGGGTACGCCGCACACTTCGCCGACCTCGAAGCGAGCGGGGTCGACATCCACGGCGAAGCAAGTCTCGCGGCTGCCCTCGTCCCGTCGGGAGCTGCCGTGCTCGACGCCGGCTGCGGCACCGGGCGGGTCGCGATCCGCCTCGCCGAGCTCGGCTACCGCTGCGTCGGCGTCGACAACGACGCGGCGATGCTCGAGGAGGCGCGGGCGGCATCCGACCAGGTGACCTGGCTGCTCGCCGACCTGGCCGACGTCGACCGGATCGCCGAATCCTTCGACCTGGTGATTGCGGCCGGCAACGTCATCCCGTTGCTCGCGCCCGGCAGCGAAGCCGCGGTAGTCGCCGGGCTCGCTGGTCGACTCTCGCCGGACGGTCTGCTGCTGGCAGGCTTCGGGCTCGACGCCGCTCACCTGCCGATCGCCGCCGCGCCGTTCGGCCTCGCCGAGTACGACGAGTGGTGCGCCGCCGCCGGACTCGAGCTCGTGGCACGCTTCTCGACCTGGGATCGGGCGCCGTACAGCGGCGGCCCCTACGCCGTCACCCTCCACCGCCGCGCCTGACCCGCCGGCCTGTCGCGGTCTCCCGTTTCAGCACACAACGACGTACTCGCAATCGCCCACGTCGGCACGTACAGGTACGGCGACCGCCAAAAGGACCGCGTGCAGGCGAGCGTTGTGTGCTGAAACGGGGACCAGCCGAGCTGATCGGCGAAACGCGCTGCCAGGGTGGCGGGAGCGGACGATACTTTCCAGATCAACCCGAGGTCCGGCGAGCTCCGTGCTCGCAGCCTCTAATGCGAGCGAAGCGGAGACAGCCATGAATGCTTCCGGTCATCTAAGACGCCGGGCCGTAGTCGCGGTCGGAGTCGCGTCCGCGGCTGCGCTGATGACCATCGGCGGCGGCGCGGTGGCGACCGGTGCGCCGAGGCACCAGCTGCGTTCGGGGGTGACCCATCGCTCTGCCGTCCCGCTTCGGTCTGCCAAAGCGGGACGGGCGACGGCAGGTGACTTCAACGGCGTGGCCGCGGTTCCGCACTCCTCGGACCTTTGGGCGATCGGAGGCACACCGACCAAGTACGTCGGCGTGACACGGCCGTTCGCGGCGCGCCGGCACAACGGTCGCTGGCAGCGGTTCTCCGGCCTCAACGTCGGCGCGGCCGACGCGGGCGGCGGGTTGTCAACCGTCGCGGTGGGGTCGAAAAGCGCCGTCTGGGTTGGCGGCGACGTTCAGTACAAGAAGACGATCCAGGATCTTCCGGCGGTGTGGCGCCTCAAAGGCAAGAGGTTCGTCCGCGCGAAGTTGCCGAACATGGAGAACGGCGTGGCGTCGATCACCTCGATCTCGGCGAGCTCGGCCAGGAACGCGTGGGCAGTTGGCGGGGCCTACGTCCTGCCGGCCGGCACGCTGGCCGCGTTCCACTGGAATGGCAAGACCTGGTCGACGGTGCCGATGCCGGAACCCAGCTTCGATCAGACCCCGGTCTCGGTCAGCACGTCGAGCACGACGAATGCGTGGGCGACCGACGGCAGCAACTTGTTCCATTGGAACGGCAAGCTGTGGACGACTGATGGGACGGCGGCCGCCGGCGTCCAACTGAGCAGTGTCGCGACCAGCGGTCCGAAACTTGCATATGCGGTCGGTTTCCTCTCGAAGTCGACCGGCGGTTACTCGACCGTGATCATGCGTTTCAACGGCACCAGCTGGACGACGCTCAAGCTCGCCAAGGGCACCGCCGGCGACTCGTTGCGGCAGGTCTCGATCGTCGGGAAGTCAGCATGGGCAGTCGGCACCTACAACAACGTGAAGGCGGACACCTCCTCGCCGGCAATGCTTCACACCACTGGCGGGCAATGGAAGAGCCAGAAGACAGAAGGCGCCAAGTACATTCTGTCGTCGGTCAGTGCGGCCTCGGCCAAACGCGCCTACGCCGTCGGGACCTACCTACATGGCACCACCTACCGGGTGGCCTACACCTTCCTCGACGTCTATAACGGCCATTCGTGGAAGAGCGCGCCCTCAAAGCTCTGAGGCGAACGTCGCCGCCGGCTGTCGGTCATCGCGACGGCCTGGCGTGGACGGTGTCGTGGATCAACATCAACCGAATCGACCAGAAACCAGGTCGCGGTTCGGGCAGCTCCTGCCGGCCCCAGACGAACCCGGTCGCCGTCAACAAAGCGGCGGCGAGCCAGATGATCACCCCGACCGCCAGCACCCAGGGCGTGGATCCCGACGCCCTCACGATGAGGCCTGCGATGGCGACGACCAGCCCGACGTACCCCACTCGGAGGGCCCAGACCGCCATCCTCCAGTGCCGGTTGGACTGCAGCGCGGGCGGTTCGTCCATGTGAGGAATTGTGCGCGCACCACGGCTTCGCATCCAGGGCCATTGGTCCTCGCGCGTTGACCGACCTCGGTCGTGCGACCCTGTGGGTTGCGGCGCTGCTCGCTCGTCAACCTTTGGCAGTCGTCGAGCGTTGAAGGGATATGAGGCGAATTCGCTCGAAGTCCGAAGGTGCTCGGGGTCGCCTACTTGCCGGATTCGCTGCTGTGGCGGTCGTGGTCGGAATGACTGTTTGCAGTGCGGGTGCGACGGTGGCCTCGGCCGCGGTCAGCGCTCACGCGAGCGGGCCGGCGCAGCTGGCGAGACCGTTTGACTTCAACGGCGATGGCCGTCAGGACATGGTCGTGGGTGGCCTGAACGGCCGGCGTCAACGGATCGTCGTCGTGTCGGGTGCCCGGTCGGGCTTGGCGCCAACGGGACGCCCGTTCTCGCTGGCGACGAAAGGCGTCGCGGGCGCTGACCCTGCCTATGCGCCGTTCGGTGTTTCGGTGACGAGTGCTGACTTCAACCGGGACGGATACGCCGACCTGGCGGTCGTGGGCTCGACCAGTTCACGTGGCTTGGGGGGCGGCCAGATCACGATCCTGTTTGGTTCGCCGACCGGACTCCATGGCGTCGGTAGTCACCGGCTGCTGAGCACGGCTGGCATGCGCCTGTTCGGTACGGTCCAGGCCGCGGATGTCAACGGCGACGGCTGGCCTGACCTGATCGATGCAGTCCGCGACCCGGTGCAGTCACCGAAGGAAGCGACCGTGCTCGTGCTGCTCGGTGGTCCACGCGGCTTTTCCCTCGCCCACTCGTACGCCCTGACCGCTCCGAACTTCTCTCGCTGCGTCGGGTGTGCGCTGGCGGTCGGCGACGTCAACGGTGACGGGCATCCCGACGTCGTTCTCGGTACGGCGCGGCACGGCACGTGGTTCTGTCCCGGCACTGCGACCGGACCGAAGAGCTGCCGAGCGATCGGCGCAAGTGCGTCCGAGGGGGTCTGCATCGGGGACCTCACGGGTGACGGCTATCCGGACATCGTCGCGGTCGGCGGCGGACGGGTTGACCTGTACCGCGGCGGACCCGCCGGCCCCAAGCAGCCAGCCCTGATCACCCGGGCCACCCCAGGCATCCCCGGCGGCCGTGGCGGCTTCGTCGCGCCCGTGCTGACCGACCTCAACCACGATGGGCACGCCGACCTGGTAGTGGGAAGTCGTGATCCTGACAGCTTCGTCACGATCATCTTCGGGCGCCGATCAGGCTTCGCCACGCACGGCAATGTCAGGTTCAGCGCCGCCGGCGTGGGTGTCCCCGGCGCAGGCAATCTCGCCGACCGTTTCGGTGGCGGGATGAGCACGTTGGACGTGACCGGCGACGGTGACAAGGACCTGCTGATCGGGGACACCAATGCGGCTCACGAGTACGGGACCGTGACCCTGCTGCTCGACACCCGCCGCGGGCTCGTCATCACCACACACGCCCGCAGCATGACCATGTCGTCCCTGGGCGTCACCCACCACGGCAGGAGCCCGGACTTCGGCGATCTGATCGGACAACCAGCGAGCTCACACCTCGCCGGATAGCGTGCCGTCGTGCGAGTGAGAGGCCAACCCGGTTCCGGGGTGGATGAGCCGTTCGCCAGGCTGCGACGACTGAACTGGCTGAGCACCGTACTGTTTCTTGTCGCGGTCACGGCGATTGCACTGGTCGGTGGTTCCGGTTGGTCGTGGCCGTTCTTCCTCTGGGGAGTCGGCGCCGGAATCCTCACGGTCGCCTGCATGCGCGGGATGCTGCGACTCGGCTATGCCCTTATCCCGCTGACCCCGGAGAAGGTCGCACAGTCCAAGCAGAGAGTGCGCGAACGCTACCGCAGCCTCTACGTTTCAACCTTCGCCTTTGGCGTCGGCGTCGGCGTGGTCGCGGCCAGCTTGCGATCAGCCTGGCCGGACATCCTGCTGACTGCGGCAGCGGTGCTCTTCCAGCTACCGGCGCTCATCATGCTGCCTCGAGCTCGCCGGCGTGCGCGGCCTCCAGCATCAAGTGAGTGACAGTCAGCTGGGCGCACGCCCGGTGTAGGCGAGCAGGCGCTGTTGCGGCGTTGAGTCACCATCCAACGGGACCTCGGGCTTGAACATGCCCTTGCGCTGCTCGTCCGTAAACCGGCCGTGGATCACGTCGTACGCGGCTTTGGCAAGACCGTCGGGCATCGTGTCGTCCTGCCCGGTGGAGCGCGCGACATCCCATCCGTGCACCAGCTGATCGGCGAACGCGATCCCCAACGCAGGGCCGGTCTTGTCGATCATGCCGTCCTGACCGAAGACCTCAAGGATCTGCAACCGCGCGCTCTTGAAGTCCCCCACCGGGTCGTCGCTGAGCAGGTCCGCCGGGTCGGGGCTCGGCAGCGAAGCGTCCTTGCCGAGTGCGGCATTGACGAAGTACTGCTGCGTCTCCAGCATGTGGTTGAGCAAGTCGCGCAGCCGCCACTCGTCACACGTCGTCGCCGTGTCCAAGTCGGTCGTCCCCGCAACTTTGTCGGCGGTCCAGTCGCTCGCCTGGCTGTACAAGATCAGCAAGTCGGAATCCATGATCGCTCCTCTCAGACCCGCTATACCCATCCGACCATGAGTCTGCACCGCCGGCTCAGCTTCCCCGTTTCAGCACACAACGCGGTGATCGGAATCGCCCAAAGCGGCGGGGACCGGTACGGCGGCGATTGAAAGTTCCGGGCGCTGGCGAGCGTTGTGTGCTGAAACGGGGTACGGGCGGGCGGACTCAGAGCTTCAGGTCGTTGCCCACTGCGAATCCGTGGCGCTCGCCGTCGGCGAGAAACGCGCCGACCGTCTCGCCGAGCTCGGCCACCGTCCAGGTGTCGCCGGCGGCCGCGAACGAGCGATCGAGCGACGGTGCCTTCATCACCCCGACCTTCCCGCCGTACACCACGAACACCTGACCGGTCACGTGGTCGGCGCCGCGGGTGCCGAGCCAGACCACCAGCGGTACGACGTGCTCGATCGCCCACGGGTCGACCTCGTCGCCGTCGGGCGCCGGCGGGAAGGTGGCCTCGGTCATCGCGGTCCGGGCCCGCGGCGCGATCGCGTTGGCCCGGACGCCATAACGACCGCAACCGTGCGCGACCGACAGCGTCAGCGCCGCGATCCCGGCCTTCGCGGCCGAGTAGTTGGGCTGGCCGGGCGATCCGAACAGGAACGCTTCCGACGCGGTGTTGACCACCCGTGCCCACTGCGCCTCACCGGTCGTCTTGTTGCGATCGCGCCAGTACGCGGTCGCGGCCTGACACGTCGCCGCATGGCCCCGCAGATGCACCCGAAGCACGGTGTCCCACTCCTCCGCGCTCACCGAGAAGATCATCCGGTCGCGCAGGACCCCGGCGTTGTTGACCAACACATTGAGATCGCCGTACGTCGCCACCGCCCGGCCCACGAGCGAAGTCGCAAAGTCCCAGTCGCCGATGTCGCCGGGCGCTGCGACCGCCTCACCGCCGGCCGCGGTGATCTCGCCCGCGACCGACTCCGCGGCCGCACCGATGTCGTTGACGACCACCTTCGCGCCGGCCGCCGCGAGCGCCAACGCCTCGGCCCGGCCGAGCCCGACGCCCGCACCGGTGACCAGCGCAACTGCGCCAGCCAGCTCGTCGCCGGCAAAGAGCGGCACCAGCGGTCGGCTCATCGGTCGGCACCGAGCATCAGCGCACTGGTCGGCACGCCGGTGCCTCCGGTCACCAGAACGTGCGCCGCGTCCGGCACCTGGTTGACCGACGTACCGCGCACCTGACGAACCCCCTCGGCGATTCCGTTCATGCCGTGCAGGTAGGCCTCGCCGAGCTGCCCGCCGTGGGTATTGATCGGCAGCCGGCCGCCGAGCTCGATCACGCCGTCGGCAATGAAGTCCTTCGCCTCGCCACGACCGCAGAAGCCGAACTCCTCGAGCTGCGGCAGCACGAACGGGGTGAAGTGGTCGTAGAGCACCGCAGTCGCGACGTCGCCGGGCCCGAGCCCCGAGGTCTCCCAGATCTGGCGCGCGCACGTGCTCATCTCCGGCAAGCCGACCAGCGACTCGCGGAAGAACGACCGCATCATCTGCTGGTCGTCGGCCATCCCCTGCGCGGCGGCTTCGACCACAACCGCAGGCTTCGCCAGGTCGCGGGCCCGGTCCAGCGTGGTCACCAGGATCGCCTGGCCGCCATCGGTCTCCTGGCAGCAGTCCAGCAGATGCAGCGGCTCGACGATCCACCGCGACGCCTGATGATCGGCCAGCGTGATCGGCTGGCCGAAGAAGTGCGCCGCGGGATTGGTCGCGGCGTGCTTGCGCGCGGCAACTGCGATCCGGCCGAAGTCCTCGCTGGTCACGCCGTACTCATGCATCATCCGGGTGGCGAACATCGCGACCCACGACGCCGGTGTCAACAACCCGAACGGCGAGGTCCAGGCGAACTGCGCCGACTCGGCGGTCTCACCGGCCGGCCGATCCTGGACACCGGCACCGAAGCGCCGGCCCGACCGCTCGTTGAACGCGCGATAACACAGCACGAAGTCACTGACCCCGGCCGTCACGGCCATCGCGGCGTACTGCACGGTGGCGCACGGCGCACCACCACCGAAGTGGATTCGGCTGAAGTGCGTCAGCTCCTTGATCCCGAGACCGCGCATGATCTCGGTCTCGGGATTGGTCTCCATCGTGAACGTCGACAGGCCCGACACCTGCTCCGGTTCGACCCCCGCGTCCGCGCATGCAGCGACGCAGGCCTCGAGCGCAAGCTGCAGCTCGCTGCGCCCGGAGGCCTTCGAGAACTCGGTCGCGCCGATCCCGACGATCGCCGCGCGACCCGCGTAGGCGTGCCGGGTCATGAGGGCAGCTCCAGCTCGACCGTGCCTTCGATGTGCGGACCGAGCTCGTTGCGGGCAGCGACCTCGACGGTGACCCGGCCGGATGCCGGGTCGACCGAGTGCACCGAACCGGTGAAGGTCAACGGCAAGTACGGGTACGCCGGAGCGCCGAGCCGCACTCGCAGCGCCTTCACCAGCGCCTCGGGGCCGGCCCAGTCGGTGACGAAGCGCTGCATGAGACCGAGCGAGGTGTTGATGTTAAGGAAGATGTCCGCGGATCCCTTGCGCCTGGCCAGGTCGCGGTCGTGGTGCACGTCTTGGAAGTCACGGGTCGCGAGCGCGCCGGAGACGATCAGGGTCGGCGTGACCGGCAGAACCCAGATCGGCAGCTGGTCACGCGCGCCGAGCGAGTCGGCCGTCATCGTGTCCGCGCGGCGCGGGGGTGTCTCCGGGCGGAACTGCGGCAGCGTGATCGCGCCTTGCGAGTCGGTCGCACCGTCGACCAGGGCCGGGTGACTCTCGAGCCAGTCGACCTCCATCCGCATACCGATCCGCAGCTGTTCCGGGGTCAGCCCGACCAGGTCCGTGACGATCCGCGGTCCTTCGTCGAGCTCGATCAGCCCCACCGGCAGCGGGTAGCGAAAGCCCGGGACCTTGGGATGGTGGACGACGCTGAACGAATAGAGCTGACCCCGGCCGCCGGCCACGACGTACCCGAAGTCGAAGCCACCACAGGCACTGCAGCGCGGCACCGGTGGCAGGCTGCCCATCCCGCAGCCGTTGCAGACCGGGATCCGCAGCTCGTGGTCCCGATAGCCGGCCCAGATCACCGCGTTGTCCGCGTTGATCGCCGGCCGCGGCCGCAGCGATGGCGCGGGATCCGGAGCAGCGCCCGACTCGGCGGTGGGCGGCGCGACGCCCGTGCCCGGCTTGAACTTCAGGATGCGGAACAGCAGATCGCCGACATGCTCGTCCGCGTCCGTCGTATAGCGGTGCCGGGTCGTCAGGAAGTGCCCGGCGCCGAGCGCGGTCTGTTTCTCCGCGGTGACGTCCTCGAGCGACTGCACGTTGTGCAGGACCTCGCCCGGCCGCAGATAGCGCTCGAGCACCAGCTCGCTGTTGACCGCAACAACTCCGACGAAGCCGGCCGCCTCGAGCAACTCCAGCACCTTCGACCGGGGATCGGCGCCGCGCCGCGACGCTCCGGACTGTGCGGGCAGCCCGGCCCGGTCCCAGATGTCGAGGGTGGCCGGTGGAGCGACCAATCCGCCGTGCACGCTGCGGGCGGCAAAGGACGGGTCGGAGTAGCTGGGATTGCCGTCACCGATTGCGTCACACCAGTCGGCGATCGCGGCCGCGGTGATCGGGTGCCGGGCGACGTGCACCGGACCCTGCTGACCGACGAACTCGCGCAGCGCCGTGACCAGCTCTGCCGAGGTCATTGACCGCTGAATCCCTTCGTCACCGTGCGCCGGGTCGGTGTCTGGCCGCGGGCCTCATCCAGGCATTTACATTTCGAGTCTCGTACTAATGTATCTCCCACAATGCAGCTCGACGACTGCGCGGAAGAGCGAGCTCTGCGCGCCCGGTTGCGCGACTATTTCACCACCCTGGTCCCGCCCGACACCGCCGATTCGCTCGGTGCGCCCGGCGAGAACGCGACCGCGTTCCGTACCGTCGTCCGTCAGCTTGGAGCCGACGGCTGGCTGGGGTTCGGCTGGCCCACCGAGTACGGCGGCCAGGGCCGGTCGGCAGCCGAGCAGTACATCGTCTTCGACGAGATCCAGCGGGCCGGTGTGCCGTTCCCGTTCGTCACGATCAACACGGTCGGCCCGACGATCATGCGATTCGGCACCGACGAGCAGAAGGCTCGCTTCCTGCCGCCGATCCTCGCGGGTGAGCTGAACGCGGCAATCGGCTACACCGAGCCGTCGGCCGGCACCGACCTTGCGTCGCTCCGCACCACCGGACGCCTCGACGGTGCCGAGTGGGTGATCAACGGCAGCAAGATCTTCACCTCCGGCGCCAACCAGGCCGACTACATCTGGCTGGCCTGCCGGACCGAGCCCGACGCCGACAAGCACGCCGGCCTGTCGATCATCATGGTGCCGACCGACTCCGCGGGCTTTCGCTGTACGCCGATCGTGACCGTGGGCGACATCGTCACGACGACGACCTACTACGACGACGTCCACGTGCCCGCCGGCAACCTGATCGGTGAACGCGGCGGCGGGTGGCGGATGATCACCACGCAGCTCAACCACGAGCGCGTCGGCCTGGCCGCGCTCGGTGGCGCGGCGTGGCAGATGTGGGCCGAGGTCGGCGCGTGGGCCCGTCAGACCCCGGTCAACGCCGGCTCGAGCGAGACGCGGGTCGGTGACCTGCCGTGGGTGCGCGCCGACCTCGCCGACTGCTACGTGCGGCTCGAGGCGATTAAGCTGATCAACCGCCGGCTCGTGACGGCAGCCGCATCCGAGACGCTCGCACCCGCCGATGCCTCGACCGCGAAGTTCTACGGCACCGAGACCCACGTCCACGTCTACCGCAAGCTGCTGGGCATCCTCGGCGCGGCCGGATGGCTGCGCGGCGACTCCCCCGGCGCCGTACTGCAGGGACGGGTCGAGCGGGCCGGTCGCAGCGCGCAGATCAACACCTTCGGCGGCGGGGTCAACGAGGTGCAGCGCGAGATCGTCGCAGCAAGCGGCCTGCTGATGGCGCGGCGGGGCCGATGAGCCTGGAGCCCGACGAGACCCAGCACCAGCTGCGCGAGCTGGCCGCCCAAATTCTCGCCGGCCGCGGCGCGACCGACCGGATCGCGCAGATCGAGTCCACCGCGGACCGGTTCGACCGCGAGCTCTGGCACGAGCTCGCCGTCGCCGGCCTGCTCGGGGTCGTCGTCCCGGAGGCACTCGGTGGGCTCGGCTTCGGCTCGGTGGAGCTGGGCCTGATCGCCGAAGAGCTCGGCCGGGTGGTCGCGCCGGTGCCGTTGATCCCGACCATGTGCGGCGCGCAGCTGATCGCGGCCATGGGCGATGCCGACCAGCGGAGCCAGTGGCTGCCCCTGGTTGCCGACGGCTCGGCCGTCATCGCGCTCGCCGCACCGCAGTCGGTCACCGCGATCCGGCGCGACGACAACCGGATCACCGGCGAGCTGGTCGGGGTCGCATGGGCGCACGTCGCCGATCTGTTGCTCATGCCGATCGACGACGCGGTGGTGGCGATCGACCCGGCGGCCGAAGGTGTCTCGGCCGAGCGCGGGGCGACCACCGCTCGCGAGGTCGCGCTCACCCTGCACCTCGACGGCGTGGTGGCCGAACAGATCGGTGCCGACGGCGCGGCCACCTGGCTGAGACATCGATGGCTGGCGGCGCTGGCCGCGCTGCAGGCCGGCATCACCGACGCCGCGCTCCGCATGACCGCCGCCTATACGTCCCATCGCGAGCAGTTCGGCAAGCCGCTGTCGACCTTTCAGGCGGTTGCGCTCAAGGCCGCCGACGGCTACCTCGACACCACCGCGATCCGCTCCTGCGCCCGGCAGGCCGCGCTGATGCTCGACGCCGAGCCGGAGTCCGACCCCACACTCGCTGTCCTCACCGCGGCGTGGTGGGCAGCGGACGGCGGCCAGCACTGCGTGCATCTGACCCAGCACCTGCACGGCGGGATGGGCGCCGACATCACCTACCCCGTGCACCGATATTTCCTGTGGGGCAAGCAAACCGAGCTGCTGGTCGGTGGCGCCTCGGCGCTGCTCGCCGAGATCGGTGACGCGCTCGCCGACCGACCCGACGCCGGCGACGCCATTGCCCTGGACTGACCAGGTCGCTGATGAGCCGGCTCCGGCCGGCGACATCGTCGAGCGGCTGCGCGCGGCCGGCTGCGTGTTTGCCGAGGACGAGGCCCGACTGCTCGTGGCAAACGCCGGGTCGCCGTCCGAGCTCGCCGACCTCGTCGACCGCCGGGTCGCCGGCTTCCCGCTCGAGCACATCCTCGGTTGGGCCGAGTTCTGCGGCCGCCGGATCTCGGTCGCACCCGGCGTCTTCGTCCCGCGCCGGCGTACCGAGTTCCTCGTCCGTACGGCGATCGAGGCAGCGACCGGGATCCGGCAACGGTCGGAGACCCAGGCCGAACCACTGCGGATCGTCGACCTGTGCTGCGGGTCCGGGGCGATCGGCGCGGTGCTCGCCGATGCCCTCGCTCCGGTCGAGCTCTATGCGGCCGACGTCGATCCCGCGGCGACCCGATGCGCCCGCCGCAACCTCGACGGGATCGGCACCGTCGTCGAGGGTGACTTGTTCGATCCGCTACCCGACAACCTGCGCGGGGTGGTCGACCTGCTCGTCGTCAACGCCCCCTACGTGCCGACGGACGAGATCGAGCTGATGCCGCCCGAGGCCCGGTTGCACGAGGCCGGGGTGGCGCTCAACGGCGGCGGCGACGGCCTCGACGTGCACCGCCGGGTCGCCGGTGCGGCGCTGAGCTGGCTGCGGCCGGGCGGCGAGCTCCTGATCGAGACGAGCGAGCGCCAGGCGCCGACCGCGATCGAGCTCTTGGCCGGCAACGGGCTGGCCGCCCGCGCGGTGTCCGACGAGCTGCTCGACGCGACCGTCGTCGTCGGGGTGAAGCCCGAGACCTCCTAGCGCGCGACCGCTGCCTCGAACGCGTCGAGCTCGGCCAGCAGGTGGTCGGCCATGGTCCGAAGGTCCGGCATGAACTCCCGGCAGGACTGGATCCCGATCGAGAAGTTGTCCTGGTAGCTCCACGCGGTGAGATTCAGGCCGAGCACCCGGCTCAGCGGCCCCATCGACCGGACCGCGACCACCGGCGCTCCGGCGAGGGTCAGCGGCGGCGGGCCCTTCACATTGGAGACCACCGCGTTGAACAGCGGCCGCTTGGCCACCTTCTCGACCACGGCGAGCGTCTTCAGGGTGACCTTGCCGAACAACAGGTAGTAGTCCTGCCACACCGCGAAGAGCTCGATGTCGCCCTTCGCCCACTCGCGCGCCGCGTCGAGGCTGGCCTTCACCGCCGCCAGCCGTTCGATCGGATCAGCGATGTCGGTGCCCAGCGCGACATACCAGTACGACGTGCGATTGCCGAAGTCGTCGATCTCGGACGGCTGCCGGATCGACACCGGATGCGCGACGTTGAGGCACTTGCCCGGGGTCTCGCCGTGGGCTTCGAGATAACGCCGGATCGCGCCGCCGCACACCGTCACGAACAGCTCGTTGACGGTGACGCCGGCGGCCGACTTCAGCGTCTGGATCCGCGCGAACGGCACCGTGACGTCGACGTAGATCCGATCCGCGAGGGGCAACCGGTTGAACCGGGTGGACGGACCTGACATCGGGTTGACGACCGGCACGCCGGCGGCCTTGCGGGCGCGGTTCTCCCGGGCCGAGCGGACCGATCGCCGAACCACCGCAGGCAGCTGGCGATACAGCCGCAGGTGCGAACGCATCGCGAATCCGACCAGCGCGGACCGCGAGGGCGCCGGCTCGGGCCGGTCGGGCACCGGCGGGAACGAAAGGTCGGCGCCGCTGTCGAAGGCGAGCTCGAAGAACCGGACGCTGGCCTGGCCGTCCATGACCGAGTGGTGGATCTTGAAGACCAACGCCACCTGGTCGTGCGGCAGACCCTCGACGACGGTGAGCTCCCAGAGCGGCCGGTCGCGGGCCAGCTGCGCACTCGCGATCCGCGACACCAGCTCGTCGAACTCCTCATCGCTGCCCGACT
>Ga0265338_10004092_pt1 | contig 19977 bp, 19 predicted proteins | sample 42126metaG_FD_193579 | JGI IMG/M metagenome (GOLD analysis project Ga0265338, IMG submission 193579) | Rhizosphere microbial communities from Carex aquatilis grown in University of Washington, Seatle, WA, United States - 4-21-26 metaG | ecosystem: Host-associated > Plants > Roots > Rhizosphere...
TTCGCCTTCGGCAGCGCGATCGTCGCGGGCCCGCCGCCGCCGCGGAGCGCGCCGCGGCGGGCCACCACCGGGCGGCCGTTCGGGGCGTCGAGCGTCACGAGGTAGAGGTAGTCGACGTCGCAGCCGAACTGCACCGAGACCGGCTGCGCGGCCACCGTCGGGTAGGTCAGGCCGGTCGCTTGCACCTCGGAGGAGACGCCGGGGCAGACGAGCGCGCCGCGTTGCGCGCTGGTCGCCGCGGTGGCGACGGCCGTCGTCGCGTCGCTGAGCGCGCCGAGCAAGACACCGGCCACCTGCCCGGCGCACGCCAGTGACGAGATCAGCGCGGCGCTCGGTGCGGCAGGGTCGTCGAGCAGCACCGGCGGCGGCAGGCCCGTCACGGCCGTGAGCGACGACTGCACCTGCGGCAGCTCATTCATCGTCCAGAGCCCCTTGCCGGCAGCGGGCGCGGGGTGGAAGGCGACGACGTCGGGGGCGATCGCGCCGAGCGCCGCGAGCGTCGCCTTCGGCGCCAAGGTGCCGTCGAGGGCGATCCCGACCGGGGCATCGGGCAGTACCGCCCGCACGGCCGCCTGGATCTCGTTGAACGCCGCGGCGTAGTCGCTTGCCGTCGCCGTAGTCGGCGCGGGCGCGAGCACGAGCGACTGGAGGCTCGGCGTCTGCTGCGCGAGCGACGCCGCGTACTGCGCGAGCGCAGCGCGCCCCGCATCGTCGGCCGGAAGCGGAGACGCGTTCAGCTCCAGCACGGTGCCGATCCCGGCCGGCAGGCTTTGCAGCGCAGCGACGAGAGTCGGGTCGGGCGCCGTCGCGCCGGCCGGCCACACGACACCGAGGCGCGCGAGGTGGAGGCCGAGCTTCTGCAGCGCCGCGCCCTGCGACGGATCGTCAAGCGCGGCGCCGACGGCGAACGACGTCGTGGTCACCGTCTTCGTGGCAGCTTGCGCCTTGCGTGCCGCCGTCGCCGTTCCGGCTGCGGTCGCGCGCACGATCGGGAGCGCGTCGAACGACGCATGGTTGCCGGCCCAGTCGGTCGCGCTCACATGCACGGAATAGATGCCGGGATGCTTCGGCTCGCCCCACGTGAGCGTGTGCCAGCCTCCGCCGAGCGACATGCGCTTCGTCGGTCCTGCTGCCGTGTTCGCCTGCACGGTCGACGGCTTCGAGAGCCAGAAGCGAAGCGTGCCGAGCGAGCCGTTCGCAAGCTGGAACGCCGGCGGCTGCTTCTCGTATGCAGCGATCCTCGTCGCCGCGTCGGCGAAGCGCGGGTCGCTCGGCGCGAGCTTCTTCAGAAGTTGCACGACGAACTGCTGGTAGTCGAGCGGCGACGGCTCGTCCGGGAGCGAGTAGTACGTCCAGTAGCCCGTGTCGAAGCTCGGCAGTGTCGCCGCGGCGGCACGTTGCATGCGCGCGGCGAGCGCGGCAGCGTCTGGATCCTCAGCGGTCGTCGCATACGACTGCAGCGAGACGACGGCTTGCAGCTGCGCGTTGAGCACGCGCAGCGACTGGAACGAGTAGAGGCGAATCCAGGGGCCGGCGGGAACGCTCGTGAGCAGATGCGCGGGGATCACGCGGTAGGCGGCGTGGGCTTCGCGCATCAGCGCAGTCGCCTCGTCCGGCACGAGTGCCGCGGTGCGTGCGAACGCCTGGGCGGCGACGGCCTGCGCCATCCCGGAGAGCCACGGCGCACGTCCGCCCGCGTAGTTGAAGAAGTACTCCCACGCGATCCCGCCGCCCGGCTGGTAGACGCCGCGCTCCATCAACGCGTCGGCGAGCCGCTGCGCGCCCTCGGCGTCGTTCGCAGCGACGCGCGCGTTCAACGCACCGAAGTCGGCGAGCGGGTGAAACTCGAGACACAGTCCCGCGAAGTAGCGGTAGACGAGTCCGTCTTCGTCGGTGATGTCCGTCTTCGGCGCAGGCGCGTAGTGCTTGGCGAAGTAATCGTCGTTCGCTTTCAGCTGGCCGATCAGCGTCAGCGCTCGTGGCTCGGTCAAGCGGCCGCTGAACGCCGCGAGCTGGCCGAGTGCGATCACGACATGCTCGCTCCGGCCGCTCGGCAACGTGCGGGCGAGATGCGCGGCGCGGCCGATCTCGGCGCGCCCGGCAGCTGCAGTCGCGCCGTCGATGTGTCCCGCCGCGACCGCGAGCTTGATCGCCTTCAGCGCATGCACCTCTCCAGGCACGGGCGTCGTGGCCGGCGCTGCGCCCGCAACGGCAAGCGCGGCCGTTAGGCCGACGATGACTGCGAGAACCTTCACCCCACCATGCACCGACGACGAGATCGCGTCGTGGTTAGTTGGCTGCGTCTTGCTCCCACTTGTCGAGAAGTTGCGCAACATGGCGCCGTTGTGCGTCGTTGAAGGACATCAGTTCAATGATTCGACGCGCTTCCGCAGGGTCATCGTTGGCAATTGCAGCCTCGAGCCGCTCTCGCTGCGGCGCAGGCTCTCGCAACTGGCGGCGCAGCCAGCGTAGGAGCGAAACGGTCGTCGATCCGCTTGTCACAGCGTGTGCGTCCAGATGCCGTAGCGGCGATCGGTGACGAAGCCGACGCGCGCATAGAGCTGCGGCGCACCGGTGGGATTGCTCGAGTCGACCTTCAACCCGACCCGTTGCGCACCGCGGGCGGCGTAGGCGTGCAGCCCGTGCTGCAGTAGCGCCTTGCCGAGTCCCCGTCCGCGCATGCTTTCGGAGACGACGATGTCCTTGACCCAGCCGTTCGAGCGGTGCTCCTTCCAGTAGAGCGCGCAGGCGACGAGCTCGTCGTCATGTTCGGCGAGGAACCAGAGCGCCGGATCGAACTCGTCGTGCTGTGTCATGAACGCGAGCCAGCCCTTGTGGCTGAGCGTGACGTAGCTCTCGTCCCAGCCGGAGTACGCGGCGTCGAGCAGCGCGTGCACGCGCTCGCCGTCGCTGTCGGTGTACCCGCGCACGGCGACATCGTCACTCCACTCCGGCTCGGGCAGCTCGCCGTCGATCGTCCGCCACATGCGCCACACCTCGCGGTCGAGACTGAGACCGCGTTGTTGCACGAGCTCGTACAACGGTTCGTCCTGCGGCACGGCCGTGATCGCGACCCGGTCGAAGCCGCGCTCGCGTGCGCGCAGTTCGAGCGCCGAGAGCAACACGTCGCCGGCCTCGACGTCGACCGCCGTGATCGACGCGTCCTGGTCTTCCCGGAGCGACGCGTGCCCGACGACACGGTCTCCCCGGCGCGCGACCCAGGAGTCGGTTCCCGGCACCTCGAGGTCCTGCCGAACGTACGCCGGCTGTTGCTCCGACACGCCGAACACCGCGCGACTGCGCGTGTCGAGCAGCTCGAAGACCTCGTCGAAGTCCTCTCCCAGCCAGGGGCGAATCTCCAACACGGGGCAACGGTACTCTGCCCGGGAGCGCCCCCATCGTCTAGTGGCCTAGGACGCCGGCCTTTCACGCCGGTAGCGCGGGTTCGAATCCCGCTGGGGGTATTCCAACAGCTCTGCCTACAGCTCTGGATTGGCCCGGAGCGTGGGCGCACGTACCGCCGTCTTCTGTCACGGACAGTCGAGGGCGAGGTCGTTGAGCACCTTGAGCGGTGCCTGGCCGCAGCCGACCGCGGATGAGCCGTAGTCCACGATCTTCCAGATGCCGCGGACGCGGTGGAGCAGCGCGACCGCGCCACCGACTCCAGCTTTCCAGATGGAGTCGACGACCGCATAGCTCGTGTCGGTCTTCGACAGCCGAACGTCCTTGACCGTCACGTCGCAGGGCGTGTTGCCACAGAGCTCGTGCAGTGTCGCTGCGACGATCGCGTAAAAGACGGTCGCGGGCGGCCGAACCGAGATGCCCGCTCCACCGAGCTTCGCGATCGAGAACTCCTGAACGATGCCGTGATCGACGCTGATCAGCACCTGCATGCGAGCCCCGCTCCAGACGAAGTAGCGATACCAGTTCGACGACGAGCTGTCGTAGGTGAACCCATGCCAGCGGTAGACGCACGAGCCGTGATTGCGATGGCAGATTCCGAGCGGCATGCGGTAGCCGACGCCGAAGCCGCTCGCGGCTTTGTAGTACGGCGTGTCGACGTCGATGTCGTTGACATGCCCCGAGCGGTCGTAGCTGACAAAGACGTGGCCACCGTGGAGCGCATAGGCGCGGCCGAACGACCAACTCGCGTGAGGGCGTCCGTAGTCGTACTCGACGCGAGCACGTGTAAGTCCGATGCCGATTCCTCCGACCTGATGCCAGGGGATGATCAGCGGCGGATCGGAGGATGCTGCGGAGGAGACGCTTGGCAGCATCGAGGCGATCAGGAACGCCGAGATCGCAGCGAGCAGGAGCTTGGTCATGGGCTCACAGTAGGACGGAAACCGGGCCGCGACAGCGGGCAAACTGCCTAGCCCCAGCCGTACACCTGCCCGCACCGCAGCCGTACACTCAGCTGGGGCGGTAATGGAGATCGCTGGCCACGACAGGGCTAGCGGTTATCCAGAGCTGTTCTATTCCGTACAGCTCTGCCTACGGCTCTGGATTGCGCGAGGGCTGTAAATAGAGCAAAGCCCTGCATAGCGATTCGAACCCGGGCTTAGGCGCGCGCGACGCGCGCGACGAGCCGCACGACTGATCGGAGGTCGCGGCTCAACCCGACGCCCAAGAGCCATGCCCATGTCGCGATGAACGCGATGATCGCGCCGCCGATGTCTCCGAGCCAGAAGTAGCCGGTGCCGATCGCTAGCGCGAGAAGCCCGACGGGGGCGCAAGCGATGGCGATCCGTGCCGCACGGCCGATGGGAAGCGCCATCGCGCCAACGCCCGCTGCGAACGGAACTCCGAGGACGACCATGAAACTGACCGCAACCACTACGCGCATCGTAGGCGGCCGGCGCTCCGTGTCTAGGTCCGTTCTGGCGTCATTCGAGAACGCTCGCCCAGGTCAGCGCGCTAGTACTGGCATGCGGCAACGCCGATCTTCGTCCAGACACGCAAGTCATCTGGGGCCGCCGCTATGAGGAAAGCAGCCTGTAGTGGCGGTGTCCCCGCCTGCATCTTCGCCAGGGCGCTCTTGAACACCGTGACCTGCTTCTCTTTGTCGGCGAGGCCCTCGCGAACGAGTGGGGCGAGGGTAGCCGGGGGTGTCAGGCGCTTGAGGGCGGCGATCTCGGTCTCTTCGATCGTGATCATGCTCTGCCAGCTCTTGATGACGACAGCGGTTTCTCCGTACTTCGGCGTCGGCAGGGCTGCGGCGGCATGTTTCGCCACCGTGCAGAGGCTGCGTGCTTTGCCTCGGTAGGCAGAGGCAGTCAGAGGGTGGGCCGCAGATGCCGTTGCTGCAAGGGAGCTCCCAGCAACCGATGCCGCGAGCACGACGCAGAACCACAGCGGACTCCTGATCATGGGGTGGCCAGCCACTGCAGTTGGCATCGGCAGAGGCACGATGCGGCTTGAGGCGCTCTGGTCGGGATGCACTCCGGAACGCTGACCCAGGCCAGAAGGTGGCCGCTGGCGACATGGGCCGTCTCCGGGTGTCCTAGCCGCCGCGGCCTGGGGATTGCTGCAGCCGATGATCGGGTCCGGCTTGTTCAGCCTGGGTGGCCACGAACTCCGCTGCCCCCTTCGTGAGCTTAGCGCGGCTCAGGGTGCATTGACGAACCTCGCCTAGGTGAGTGCCTAGACTCGCGCAATGTCTCGCAAGCGCGTTGCTGCGGCCACCTTCGGCCTCGCCGCGATCTTCTTGGTGGCCTCCGAGATCGCGATCCACGAGTTACCAGCGTCATGCGGCGAGGTAGGACGGCCGAACCTCGACTGGGTCGCGCGGCTCGCACTCGTCACGGTCGGAGGCCTTTGGATCGCCGCTGTCATCGCGGCATCGGGCCGATGGCGTGCGATAGGAGCGGACCGGACGCTCGCCGCAGTCGCTCTGCTAGAAGCCTGCGCAGGGATCGGTCTGCTTCTCTACTACCGGCATCACACCGGTTGGTACGACCACTGCGGATAGTTCGGCTCGGGGTGCGTTGCTGAACGCTGGCCCAGCTGAGGGAGCGTGGGCAACCCGACGGTCGTCATCTAGGCTTTCGACTTGTCCGTTGGGTCCGAGTCTGATCTTGCTGGCCTCCGCGCGGCGGGAAAGGTTGTTGCCGAGGCGCTCCGAGCGATGCGCTTGGCTGTCAGAACTGGGGTAACGACGGACGAACTTGACGAGATTGGCGCAGCTGTCTTCGCGAAATACGGGGCGCGGTCTGCCCCTCAGCTTGCCTACAACTTTCCCGGTGTGAACTGCATAAGCGTGAACGACGAGGCGGTTCACGGAGTCCCCTCTGATCGAGAACTCGTCGACGCTGATCTGGTAAAGATCGACGTGACTGCCGAGCTCGACGGATACATGGCGGACGCAGCAGTGACGGTCTGCGTTGGCACCGTCACCTCCGTTGCCATGCGGTTGGTTGCGACCGCCGAACGCGCGCTGGCTCGTGCGCTCCTGGTTGCGCGAGCTGATGTGCCACTGAACGAGATCGGGCGAGCGGTTCAGTCTGAGGTTGAGGAAGCGGGATTCTTCGTGCTCCCTCAGTTGGGCGGTCACGGCATCGGGAGAACGATCCACGAACCGCCTTCCGTTCCGAATTACTTCGTCGCATCCGACAAGACGATTCTCACGGACGGGCTGGTGATCACTATTGAGCCGATCATCTCCGCAAGCACACGGCGGTGTGTCGGCCCTGGCGATGATGGTTGGACGATCTCAACCGCCGATCGCGGCCTCTCTGCCCATGTGGAGCACACCATCATCATCAGGACGGCGGAAGATCCCATCGTCCTGACAGCCGCGTAAGCTCACTGTCCGGCTCAGGGCACATTCCCGCGCATGCGCATCTGAGACGACTCCCCCGCGACGTCAGTGAGTCCGACGACGTTGTTGGACCTGGGCGAGCGACCGTCTGGAACGTTCGGCCCCGCGAGAGGTGGCGGGCGGCGTTGTCGCTGTGGCTCAGCGGTTGTGGTTGACGACCTCGACGTTGTGTCCGTCGGGGTCGAGGACGAACGCGCCGTAGTAGCCGGGGTGGTAGACGGTGCGCTCGTCGGGACCGCCGTGGTCGTCGTAGCCCGCGGCGAGCGCGGCGGCGTGGAACGCCCGCACGGTCGCGTCGTCCTGCGCGGGGAAGGCGAGGTGGACGTGCTCGGTGAGCGGCCGCTCGTCGTGGACGAGCGAGAAGCGGTAGTCAGGGCCGGAGAGCCGCACGCGGTCCGGCGTGTCGTAGGTCAGGCGGAGCCCGGCCTGCGGGGCGATCGTCGTGTAGAAGCGCCGGGAGACCTGCGGGTCGCGGACGCGGATCCACAGGTGGTCGACGTTGCCGACGGGTGCAGCCTCATCGAAATCGCCACAGACCGCTTCGACGCTGTTGCCGTCGGGGTCGAGCAGGAACGCGCCGTAGTAGGTCGGGGCGTACTGCGTGCGCGGCCCCGGAGCGCCGTCGTCGCGGTAGCCCGCGTCGATTCCCGCCCGCCAGAACGCGTCGACCTGCGCGCGATCGCGGGCGCGGAAGCCGACGTGGAGCCCGCGGGTCACGGGGTGCTCGCTGTCCGTCGGCCCAATGTCCCAGTCCTCCCACTCGACCAGCCGGGCGTCCGCGTAACAGGGCTCGGCGCCCAGCGTGGAGAGCACGGTGCGGTAGAAGCGCTCGGACGCGGCGAGATCCGAAACGGCGATCCCTATATGGTCGAACATCCCGGCGAGGCTACCGCTGCGGGCATCCGTCACGCCCGGGACGAAGCGCGGCCGCCTCTGGATCCAGCCAGCTCCCGGGTGTCATCGCGAGCACTGGCTCACCAGAGCGACCTTGCGCCGGGAGGCGAGTTCGGTAACCATCCTCTGTGTGCGCTGGCGGCTGATTCTTGTCGTCGCTTTGGCAGCCTTCCTGTTGGTGTCGCTCGACGGGTTCGCCGCTACCAACGTGCACCTGGCGCGTTTGTCAGAGAGTGCCTCGAAGCAGCCTGCGCTCGGGAAGATTCAGTGGCTGCTTCGTCACGAACCTCGCGGCGAATCGTTGGCGAGCGCGGGGCTTTCGGTGGGCTCGACCGCTGGTTCGCATTGGCAGCCGGTGCGCTTTGCTCGGGCGCTGTCCCCTGCCCCTCGCAGTGGCTGGCAACTCGCGGTGTCATTGATCGGGAAGCGGGGCCGCAACATCTGTCTGACGATCTACGACGGCCGCAGGAACATCGCTGGTGGGTGTGCGTTTGGCAGCCTGCTTCGACCCTTTAGCTCGATGACAACTACAAATGGCGATCAGATTGCGTTTGCAGGACTCGCGAGCGACGGGGTGGCACGGCTGGCCCTTGTGCTTGCGAACGGGAAGCGACTCCCGGTTGCGCTCCTTGACAACGCCTTCCTCATCGTCCGTCCATTGTGGGGCCAGAACCCCCTGCGCCTGATTGCATACGACCGGGCTGGCGCTCCGATCGGTGGAGCACGAGCTTCGATTCCGAAGCTGGGCTAGTAACCGAGTCACCCGGACAGGCGATCCCCGTCGGGTGTACTCGGCAACACTCGCGTAGGCGACTGAGTGGCCGATCGGAGTGCGATCATCGGCAGATGCGCGCAGCCACTGTGGAGTCACGTTGGGACGATGAGTACCGCGGAGGCCGATACGAGGGAGAACCGCCCATTGTATTCGTGCAGGACATCATCGACGCGGCTCGGATCCATCGTCCGCCGACCGACGTTGGCCTTTACATCGGCTGCGGGAACGGGCGCAACTACGTCCCCCTCGTTGAGGCGGGTCTAGACCTCGTCGGGATCGACGTATCGCGCAGCGCTGTGGAACAGCTGTCGGCACGGCTGCCGGACCGCACGTCGCGGCTCATTCACGGGGACGTGTCGGCGCTTCCAGAAGGTTCAACTTTCGGGACGGTCATCGGCATTCAGGTTTTCCAGCACGGGACGGAGTCAGAGGCGCAAGCCCACGTTCGAGCGGCGATTGATCTGGTGGTGCCTGGTGGACTCTTCTGTGTCCGAGCGAACGCCGTCGGTACCGAGATCGAGTACGCCCACACCGTGCTGACGCGGAGCACAGGGTTCGGCTTGACGATCAGGTACGACGAAGGCCCCAAGCGCGACCTTGTCATCCACTTCTTTGCCCGCGACGAGATCGAGCGACTGGCCGACCACCTCGTGCCGATCTTGCCGCTGCGGATTCACCGAACGCTCCGTCAGAAGCCCTCCGATGGTCATTGGGATCAGTGGGAAGGGATCTGGCAAATGCCTCGCTGACGTTCGACTCGTCAGGGTGCATAGCGGAACGCTGGCCCAAGCCACCATCCTCGGTGCGCCGACGATCTAGGGTGCATTCGGCGATGCGCCTTCTGATTGTCTTTGCATGCGTGCTGGTAATCGCTGTCGCGACACCGGCGGTGAGCCGGAGCGGAGGGGTGGGGGGTTGTCGCAGCGAGCAGCTCCGTTTGTCAGTCAACTCGCAGGGCGAGAACACGACGGCCTGGATCGGTGTCTCGATCCGTAACCGCGGACGCAGCTGCAGTCTTGGCGGTGTGGTGACCTTCGACATCCTGGGTGCTGGACGCCTGCTACGGATCGCCGGAGACCCGCTCCGCGTCCGCACGTCGGGACTGCTCGGCGCAGATGGGACGCGCCACATTCGCTCCGACTGGTCGAACTGGTGTGGAAACCGCTCGGGCCTGACGCTTCGGGTGCAATACGCAGCCCGGACAGTCGCCTCCGTCTTCACCTACATGCCTGTCTGCCTCAATGCTGCTCAGCCGTCGCGGCTGGTCTCAATCCCCTAATTCGACCGGCGCCGCTGCTGCGAACCGCTCCACGAACGCCAGGATGCAGACGGGTGGTTCATGCCGGAGGCAAGAATGGGCTGACCCGGAGCGTCGAGCCGGTGCCGTGGGCGGGTCTCGCGTTGCAGAAGGGAGCTGCCATCGTGTCGTGCATCGTCGTCGATAGCGGTGTGGGTTGGCCAGGAATGCGAAGCTCGATCGTCGGGCTGAAGCTGCTTGCTGACCAGGGCGTCGGGCCGCACCAGTTGAACCACTGCAACAACACCGTGGTTCGCTGACTCGGCTTGAGCAGATGCACACTCGTTCGCCAGCGGGGGTTCATCTGGGCGAGCCAGCCCGGCGGGAACGGTGTGTGCTTGATCGCGAGTGGACGTTTGTGCCAGAGGATCGAGACTGCCGCCTTGTCGGGGAGCGTGCAGGTGAGGCTGCTCGTGTTGGTGAGCGTCAGTCCGCCGAGCTGGCTGCCCGTCGCGCCCTGGAAGTTGGCGCTGCCGTGAAGGTCGGGCGCGCCGCAGACGGGACGCTTGCTTCCGTTCAGGTAGGGGAGCAGGTTGCCCGTCGCGCCGAGCTGGGCGGTCGAGACCGGGCTCTGCCCGACACCGAAGTCGGTGTCCCGGCCGGTGCGGGCGTCGAGCACCTCGGTCGCGACTGTGCCGTGCACACGGCGACCGGGCGCCGGTCCCACCTGCCCGGTTGTGAAGCTGCCGGTCAGCACGATCAGGTAGACCGGTTGGTTGCTGTTCACGGTCGCGCCGGAACTCGTGTGCGTCGCCGCCTGGCGACGCGTCAGCACGTACACCGCCGAGCTCGGGCGAGGATCGCCGAGCCCGACCGCCTCACGCTTGGCCGCCGCCACGACGAACGCGGGCGGCCGCGGCGGCGTCGAGTGCGAGGCAGCTCCGGCCGCGGCCACGACGAGCGTGGCCAAGCTCAGCAGCGATGCGACCAACACGAGCCCAGAACGGCCACTCATCAGGTGTGACCCTACGCCGCCCATGTACGCAAGCGATCAGCAGGCTGTTCAGGAATCGCGGATGTTCAGGGGTGGACGAGCCGGATGTTCCTGACCAGGGCTTCGTCGAGCCTGAGCGTGCGCGGGATGCCGTGCACGTCGTGGAAGCCGACGCCGTAGGTGTGCTGTCCCACAGTCCAGATGAACACCACGTGGTGGGCGAAGGCGCTGCCGTCGTTGGTTGCCTGTGGGACAAAGACGGCGCGTATTCGCCAGCCGTTGATTGTGAGCAGCGTAAGCCGTTTGACGCGTGCCTTTGGATACCAGGCTGGGCCGTTGACGAGCTTCGCATCGTTGCGTAGCAGTGTCGGCGAGGCGGTGATGACGAGGTGTTCGTCTGGTGTCGTGCTCGACCCGACGACCCAGCCTCGCCACGACTTCGCGCACCCTCCAACCCCACCGGGGCCGATGATCTGCAACGTACAACCAGTCGGGCTATTCATGCTCGGTTCTGTCAGGCTAGCCGGTACTCGGGTTGGGCAGGGGACGGCATAACCGACGGCGCGGGCGGTCTTGTGGCAGTCAACGATGAGGCTCCTCGACGCCGCGACGAAGTTCGACCTGCTTGCTGACACTTCGGTCGTTGTCGGTTGCATAGAGCTTGCTGAGTGCGACCTGGCGCAACCCGCGGTCGCGGACAACGCCACGGTGACGGCTGCCACGGCGAGCGTCCTCACGGCTCTACTACGACCACGGAGTTGCTGCGAGTCCAACACGGATCGAGCTGAACTCTCGTCGGCGGGTTGAGTAGGCGGCGGGGCTAAACAAAGTCGGGCTCCGCGTGATCGTATGGTCAGGTGCGGAAGAGAGATCTGATCGCTGAGCTTGAGCTGCTCTATCGCGGGCGCTATCGGCAGTTTGTGCGGGTCGCGACGGCGATCGTTGGTGAGGACAGGGCGCACGATGTTGTGCAGGAGGCGTTCGCTCGTGCGATCAGGTCGTTGGACTCCTACCGCGGCGAGGGAACGGTGGAAGCCTGGTTGTGGCAGGTGCTGATCAACGCGGCGCGAGCGGTACGGCAGTCGCTAGTCGCGACGTCCTTGCTCAACGAACGAACGGAGGGTTGGACGACCGAGAACGGTCACACGGACGATGGCGTCCGTGCGTGGGTTGTTTCGTTGCCTGAGCGGCAGCGGCTCGCTGTCTTTCTCCGCTACTACGCCGACCTTGACTACCGCTCGATCGGCGAGGTGCTGGGCGTCGAGGTCGGCACGGTCTCGGCCACGTTGAGCGCTGCGCACACGTCGTTGCGTCGCTCCTTGAAGGAGGTCTCCCGTGATTGACGTCGAGCCGCTGATCATCTCGGGTCTCGATCGGCTCGTTCCGCTCCCGAGCGGCGAGCGGGCGAACTGGCAGGAAGTCTTGGCGAGCGCAGGGGTCGCCTCTCGTCCGCGCTTCGCGCGCAAGCGACTCGTCGTTGCGGCGGCGTGTTTGGCGGCGGTGAGTGCGATCGTTGTCGCGACGCCGGTGCGGGCCGCGCTCGGGCACGGGTTCGAGACGTTCTCGACTTGGCTGACCGGGTCGCCGGGCAAGCCATCATCGCCTTCTGTGCAGAGGGCGTTTGATCGGGCGACTCGGTCTTGGGCTGGGTTCCCGGAAGGGACGAAGTTGCGTCGCCTCGTTCAGACGCGGACGGGTGGGATGACGTTCACGTTGTACGGGTTCCGTGCCGCTGGGTCACTCTGCCTGCGGCTGGTTGTGACGGGGAGCGTCTCGGCGCGAACGTTTGTCTGTCCTCCGCTCTCCGCGCTTCGCGGTAGCAATCAGCCTGGGCTCGTCGTCGCCGCGAACGAGGCCGTCGGCATCACGCGTCAGTCTGCGAGCGGGCCTTTCTCCTTCGTCGAACCGAAGTTCGTTGTCACTTTCGGGGTGGTCGCCGATGGGGTGCAACGCATCGAGCTCGGAGGCAGCGACGGAACGTCAACGACCGCTCTCTTGAACGGGGACACGTTCCTGGCCATCGGTAAAGGCTCTTCACGGGTCACCCGCGCCTGGGCGATCGCAGGCAACCGCCGTGTCGCGCTCCCGTTGATCGCTGGCTCCTCTCCGTCCGGACTTCCGCAGGTCACCGGCCCGCAGTTCTCGGTTAAGGGACCGGCAACCGTGCAACGGACCGTTCATGGCGGCGCGATTCGTTGGCTCGCGCGACGCGAGCCCCGCGGCGCAGCCGTCCCTGGCAGCGTCCATCACATCGTCGGAGTCCTCCCGGACGTCATCTTCCATCGCGAGATCACCCCTGATCCGTCTGCCCCCGAGCGGATGGTCGTCAGTGTCCGGCCCGTGGGAGCCGCCTACTCCGGCGCTCACCTCCGTAACAAGCTGCAGGTTTGCGCGGAGGTTGTCGGCGGGCGGTTCGCAGGTGGCGGCGGCTGCTGGCCTGCAGGTCGGCTCTTCTCGACCGCGCCCTTCAGCCTCGGTCTCCTCAACCAACCCGGCGGACAGACGGTGACGATCGCCGGACTCGCAAGCGACGACGTCGCGAAGCTCACGCTCTATCTCGGCACGGCCCGCGTCGTGGAGGTGCCGTTGCACGACAACGGCTACATCACGAGCGCAGCGAAAGCCGACTACCCGGTGCGGCTCGTCGCTTACGACAGCGCCGGTCGAGTGATCGGCATCCAGACCCTGCAAGAAAGCAGTCACACGAATCAAGCCTTCCCACAGCCCGTTGCGAACGCCCAGTGGCACAGTCTGCTCCGAACCAGCGCGGGCGAAGTCTTCCGCGCGCGATCGACTGTCGGAGGCACCTGCTACGCGATCCGCGTTGGCGTCGTGACCAGCGGACCGACCTGCGAGTCGCCTCCAGCGGCGAACGAACTACAGCTCGGCGTCGGCTGGAGCAAACAAGGGGCCGAGGTCACCGGCCGCGTCGGCTCCGCCGTTTCGCGTGTCCTCATTCATCTCTCCGACGGCAAGACACAAACGATCTCCCCGATCCGTGGCTACATCCTCGCGGCCTTGCCACCGAGCGCCGCCACCGGAAATCACAACCCGGTGCGCTCGATCACTGCAGTTGCAGCAAACGGTCGGACGATCAAACAACCGGGCAGCAACCTCAGCGGAGGATCCGGACCGATCACGCGTCTCTCACCTACTGCAATCGCGATCGGTTCGAACTCGGCGACGCACATTTGTCGAGTTACGCCTGAGTCTCCTTCACTCCGCGGCTACACCGTCGGGACTCACGTGCAGTACCTCTGCCAGAACCGAGCCCTCAGCCTGATCGGCCGATCCACCCCGCGCAGATCAGCGAACTGGGCGAGCCGAACAATCTGGGCGAAAGGCCCGATCACGGCCCTCACACCAACGACAATCTCGCTGCGGAACACAAACGCGCCAGCAGGAACATCCGCCGCAACGATCACCTGCGCTCTGAAAGAAGACTCGCCGAAGACCACCAACTTCCACCGCGCCGAACGCATCCAAGTCTTCTGCTCGCGTGGACGGCTCACGGCGATCAACCGTGAAGTCCCATAGCTGTCCAAGTCGCACGACTGCCCAGGCCATCGCGTGTGACGCCCGCCAGACGCGGCGACGTATGACAATGCGATGAAACGCGTTCACCTCGCAGCGATCTCCTGCTCGATTGCCTTCGTGGTCGTGCTGGTTGGATGCGGAGCCGCGAAACAGAGCGGTGTCTTTGCGGTCAAGAGTGGCATGACCAAGCAACAAGTTCAGAAGATCGCAGGAACGCCCTACCGCGCCGGGCCGAACTGCCGGCAGTACCACGCCAGCAAGAAGAACACGAGCATCGACGGAATGCGCTTCTGCTTCACGAACGGCCGTGTCTCGCAGATCCAGACCGCCATGCACCTCTAGCGACCCTTGCAAATCCCTTGCCGCTTGCACCTGGCTTGTTCGCGACGCGGGTCTTATCGTAGTCACGTGAGCTCGGTGAACAGGTCGGTTGGGAGATGCGCTGTGCTCGTCAGCGCGGTCGTCTTGGCCGCTGTTTTTGCGGGCGCTGTGTCGAGCGCGAGCGCTCCCGTGATCGGCACGAGCCCGACATGGTCACCGGACGGGACCGAGGTTGCGTTCGCGTCTTCGTCGGTGGATGGCTCGACCTATCGGCTCGTGGCAGCGTCCACTTCCGGCGGCGGGACGCTCCGAACGGTCGCTTCGGGGAAGGTCGCGGACGGGTGCTGCGATCCGGTGCTCTGGAGTCCGACGGGCAGGATCCTTTTCGACTCCGGCCTCAGCTTGTCGAGCGTGCCGTCCAGCGGCGGCAAGTCAACTCGGTTAGCCACCAACGTCTCGTGGTTCATCCTCTCGCCGAACGGCGAGACGGCTGCCTTCGACGGCCCGCAGGGACACTCGCCGTCCGGGATTGGACTCGTGAACGTGAGGGGCGGAAAGCCGGTTCTGGTTCCGAGGCCTGCGAACTCGGGCGACTCCATTGACGGCTTCTCTCCGGACGGCACCGAGCTCGTCTTCACGCGAGGGCTCTACTCGGCGAACGGCGCACTCCAATCGGTTATGAAGATCGTCGAGCACGTAGGTGGCGGCGCCCCGGTGCCGTTGAGCAAGAGCGGACTGATCGGAGCGTCCTACCTGCCCTCTGGGGCCGCCCACGAGCAGTGGTCGCCAGACGGACGCTGGATCGCGTTCGCGCTGCTCAGGAAGCTGGAAGTCGTAAGCACCGGTGGCGGCGCGCCTCGCATTCTCGCAGCAGACATTGGCCCGGACGGGTTCTCGTGGTCGCCGACCTCGAAGGAGCTCGCCTGTGTCTGCGGCCCGAGCCGCGAGCAGTTGCGGTTCTCGACCGTCACCCTGCAAGGCAAGCGAACCGTGCTTTGGACGAACCGCTCGCTGCACTTCGTCAGCGTCAACAGTCAAGACCGGCCGCAATGGTCGCCAGACGGGTCGAAGCTCGCCTTCACGGCCCGCGTCGGCCCCGGCTATCCCCCGATCCAAGTCTGGGTGGTCGGCGCCGACGGACACGGACTGATCCGGATCGCCTAGACGTGGCCGGGGGTGCGGCTTCGCATTGGCAGAAGCGCACCGCATCGCGGCCAGGAACTGGTCGTCAGATCGCTGACCGAGCTAGCGCGGCGCAGTTGCCGTCGCCTCGCCTCGGAGCCAGGCGACGTCGGGCTCCCAACCATCCACCACCGTCCCAAAACCACGATCCCGCGCGAGTCGCTCGGTGTCCCGGAAGAGACGTTGCTGCTCGGCGATGTCACCGCTCGCAGCGATTGTCTGCAGGCGCGGAAGCAGTACGGCGGCAGCCCAGCCCGGATCCCCGAGCGGTTGCTCGTCCAGCTCCCAGCGCAGGAACTTGTTGAACGGTCGCACGCGCTCGTGGATCGCGAACAGCGCCGTGAGAAACGGCGACAGCGACTCGGCAGCGTCGAGCTGACCCTCGATGATCAAGTCGCTAGCCACGTTCTTCGCGGAGCGGTAGTAGGAGTTGATGTACGCGTCGAGCGACCGTGCTCCGAGCCCGCGCGCCTCCTTGGGCGCAAGCGCACTCTTCGCCGCGACGATCTGCGCAAGCCGTCCGTCGGTCTTGTCGACCACAACCCGCGCACGGACGTAGCTGTACCGATCCCATTCGTCGTCGGCGCCAACCAACCCGACCCGCTCGAAGTCGCTGATCGCGTGAACTACAACCTCCACCGGCCCACCACGGGGATCGCAGTAGCTGTCGGTCGCATCCGCCACGGCGCCGTCCGAGACGACCATGCGGACGTCCCAGTCGGAGTCGGGCCGGGCGAAATGACCCCGACCGCGCGACCCCGTCAGAACGAGTCCGAGAACTCGTTCGTCGGCACGAGCGGCACCAACGAGCCCGTCGAAATCCCAGCGCGTCACCGGAAGAAGGATAGGCACGCGGCCCGTAAGGCATCGCAGCGGCTCGCGCTCAGTTCGCGTCGAGCGAGACGACCCACCGGTTCTTGGGCAGGCGGAGCAGCAGCCGTGGCGTGCCGTCGTTCTCGCTCGCGTAGATCTGGCTGTAGTTGGCGCGGTAGATGAAGAGCTCGCTGCTGTCGTGGCCCCAGTCGAGCTGCTCTCCCGGCCCGAACCGATGCAGGATCGTTCCCGTTGGGGAGACGGTGAGGATGTATCCGCCGCTTGCGGTGATCCCAAGAGCCTTCGAGTCGGGCGACCAGCTATTCAGGTTCGTCGGGTTGACGCCCTCGACGATGCGCGTGTGCCCGGTCTGTTTGTCGATGATCCGCGCCAAGTGGTGGTCCTGGTCGACGTAGGCCCAGTAGCGAAGGTCGTGCGAGATGTAGGGCGCGTTGAACCCCTGTGCCATCGAGGTGCTCCAGAGCGTCATCGTCTTGCCGGTCGCCGGATTGAGCGTCCGCATCGAGGCGCTGTTCACGCGTGCGTCGGTGTAGACGAGCGCGCCGCCGGGCGTCCACCAGGCCGGTGCGAAGACCCGTTTCGGATTGGTCGAGCCGACAAGCACGGTCGGGGCGCTCCCGTCGATCGGCACAAGCTGCAGCTGGTTGCCCTTGGCGCCCGCTGAGCCCACCGCCAGCGAACGGGAGTCGGGAGACCAGGTAAAGCTCAGCTGCGCGCAGGTTTGGCATGCAGGGACGAGCAGCCGCGGGCTTGACCCGTCCGCGCCTTCGACGTGGATGCCGGTTGGATCTTCCCAGGCGATCGAGGCGTCGTCGGGTGACCAGTGACCCCAGGTGCCGTAGTGCGCCGTCGACAGCACGCGCAACACGTGTCCTGACCGGTCGATCACCTCAAGGCGTGCGCCGACGGTGCCGGTCCGGGGCGCGATGAACACCACAAGTTGTGTCGCCTGCTTGGCGACCGCTACCGAGCCGGATGCCGTGGCGGCCATACCGACGGCGGCCAAGATGACAACGGCCAGGAGTGCCAACGAGACGCGCGTCCTCACGGCTGCAGAGTGCATCAGCGCCAGCTCAGGTTTCCGACTGCGCCGATGTCGTGCGTGACCTGCGTCAGGTTCTTGCCGCTCACACCGATCGTGTAGACCTCGCCGATCCCGTTTGCGTCGGTGGCGGTAAGGGCGAACCGGGTGCCGTCGGGCGACCAGGCAAGCCCCTGCACGTCGACCCCCGGCGTCAGCAGCGACCCGAGCGCAATCGGCTTCGAGTTCGAGCCGACGATGACGATCGAGGAGTGTGCGTCGCCGTCAGCTTGCAGATAGGCGAGACGGCCGTCACGCGACCAGGCAAGTGGCCCACCCGTGCCGTCGCTCTTCGCCACGATCTGGGTGGCTCCGCTCGCCGGGTCGAACGTGTTCACGGTCGGCTTGACCGTGTTGGTGACGTAGGCGATCTGCTTCGGCCCCCAGACAGCGGGCGGCCAGCCCGCGACATGCAGGCTGCTCGCAGCTCCGCCGCCCGCAGGCATGACATACAGCGTCGGTTGCACATCGAAGCCGCTGCGTAGGAAGGCGATCTGCTGGCCGTCGGGTGACCAGCTCGGGTTCGTGTCGAACCGCAGCGTGTCCTGGTCGGCATGGAAGGTGAGCTGCTCTGGCGTGCCGCCCGCGGTCGGCACACGCCAGAGGGTCGAGACGCAACCGTCACAGCGCTCCGAGATCTGCTGCTGCACGTAGACGACGCTGCTTCCGTCCGGCGAAATGCTGGGCTGGCGCTCGTCGGTCGGCGTCGCGGTCAGCTGGCGCAGACCGCTGCCGTCGGGGTTGACGGCGTAGATGTCCGCAGAAGGGTCAGAGCAGGCGCTCTGGTAGACAACCGACTGCGCGTGCGCGATCGCCTGCGTCCAGACCGGGTACTCGTCGCCGCAGATAGGTGCGGTCGCCACTGAGCGTGCGGCGGCGGAGCTCGGCGGCTGGATCATCAGACTCGTGGTGGGCGAGCCGGGTTGAACCTGCTGCCAGTAGGCGATCGACCCGTCGTTGAGGAAGATGCCGTTGTAGTTCGCAACCGCCGCAGGCAGCGGCCACAGCCGCTTGTGCGCGACGTCGTAGCCGATCCAGCCGTTGTCGCCGAAGAGCAGAATGCGGCCGTTCTCGACCCAGCTGATGCCGTAGTTGAAGGTCATGTTCGCGGCCGTCAAGTGAGCAAGGCGCGCGTCGAGGAACGGCTTCCCGATCCCGCCGTGGCGCAGCTGAAGTCGCTTGTCGTTCACCACCGCGAGCACGGCGCCAGAAGGCGACCAGGCGAAGGGCTTCCCCAAGTACGCCGTCACCCGATGGCCGGAGCGGTCGTAGACGCCGACCGTCGTGCTGTCCGCGTCGACGGCAAGCCGATCCGCCTTGCCCCACGCGGGCGGACCGACACCGACCGCGCTCCAGAGGCGTTTCCCGTTCGGGCTCACGACATGGACCGTCTCGTCGTTCGTCGTGTAGGCCAACATGCTGCCGTCAAGCGACCAGCTGGGACCACCGACCTCGTTCGTCAGGTGGCGAACAAGAACACGCCACCCGGCGGCACCCCACACGTAGAGACCGCCCTCGCCCGGGTTGCTGCCGTTTGCCGCGAGAGCGAACTCGCGACTGTCCGCCGTCCAGGCAAACTGCGCGGCGAGCCCGTCGTGCGGCGTCGCGACCCAGAGAGACGGCGAGACACGCCTGCGTCCGCGGCCGTCCGTCCCGACCAGGTAGACGGCAACGTGGCCACCGCGCATGCTCATGAACGCGACGTGTTTGCCGTCTGGCGACACCGCCGGGTCGGCGTCGAGCGCCGGACTGTCGCTCAGATCGAAACGCGTCCCATCTTGGTTGACGCGATAGATCTCGCCGTTCACTTGCGGTGAACGGTTCGCAGCGAAGACGATCTGCGACCGAGCAGCAGCCTGGCTCGACCCGGCGGCGGAGTTCGCACACACCGCCACCAGCACCACGCCGAGCGAGCCCGCCGAGATCCAGAACCTGTTCATCCGAGCAAGACAGTAGGACGATCCCGGGGCTGCGCACAGCCTCTCCCGAGAAACATTTACCGCTGGGCAACAGGTTGAACGCTTTCTCGTCAGGTTCCGCGGTCAGCGACGGAACCCGTGACTCTCTGCCCAGGTCAGCGTCCGGCGCTGCTGCAAGCTAGGCGTCTCTCGAACCATGACTTGGCGCGGCCTTCACGGACAGTCGAGGGCGAGGTCGTTGAGCACCTTGAGCGGTGCCTGGCCGCAGCCGACCTCGGATGAGCCGTAGTCCACGACCCTCCAGACGCCGCGAACGCGATGGAGCAGCACGACGGCGCCACCGACTCCAGCTTTCCAGATGGAGTCGACGACCGCATAGCTCG
>Ga0265338_10004093_pt1 | contig 19971 bp, 18 predicted proteins | sample 42126metaG_FD_193579 | JGI IMG/M metagenome (GOLD analysis project Ga0265338, IMG submission 193579) | Rhizosphere microbial communities from Carex aquatilis grown in University of Washington, Seatle, WA, United States - 4-21-26 metaG | ecosystem: Host-associated > Plants > Roots > Rhizosphere...
TCGTCGGCCGCCACGCCCGCGGGCTCTGCGTGAACACCTGCATCGACTCGGCGCCGATCGCGGCGGCGCGGTCGACCGCCGTGTGGATGCCGCCCGAGGACGAGACGTGTGCGCCGATGAGCACGGCTCCGACGCTAACGCAGCCACGCCTCGAGCAGCGCCGCTTCGTCGTCGACGGCGCGCCGGGCGGTGCGGGGGAGGGGCGCGAACGGGGTCACGGTGACCGTGCCCTTGCCGTCGGCCGACCAGGACCCGGCCACGACCCCGTCGACGAGGAAGGTCTGGGTGACGTCGCCGTTCTTGGCGATCACCGTCTTCCGCAGCTCTTCCGGCAGGACGCGCCGCCGGTCGGCGTGCGCGAGCAGCGTGTTGTCCCACTTGGGCAGGAGGCGCACGGGCGCCGGCGTGTCCGCGGGCGGCAGCGGCGCGCGCGGGAGGTCGAGCAGCTCGCGGCCGTTCTCGTCCCGGAAGCGGCGCAGCGGCTCGAGCACCTCGAGCGCCGGGGCGAAATCGGTCACCCGCAGTCCGGACCAGTCGGCGATGTCCGCCCGCGTCGAGGGGCCGAAGGCGGCGAGATATCTCCGCACGAGCTCTGCGCGTGCCGCGATCGTCTCGACCGGCGTCGGCTCGGGATGGGCGGAGTAGACGGCGAGCGGGCGCGCCGACCAGAGCGCGGTCTCCTGCACGTGGAGCAGGTGGGCGTGGCGGCGGACGGCGTGGAAGATGCGCCGCGCCTCGAGGCCCTCGTGGCCGTGCTCCTGCTCGAGATGCGCGAGCGCGTCGTTCATCGTCAGCGTGCCGCTCCCGGCGAGGCGCCGCATGCCCGGAGCCGCCTGCAGCGCGTGTGCGAGGTGCGTCTCGTCGAACCAGGTCGGCATCTCGCGCAGCGCCGCCCAGAAGATCGGGTAGTCGCGCGCCGTGAGCAGGTGGAGCGTCCCGCGCATCACGGTCGGCTTGACCACCTCGCGGCGGAGCACGGCCTGCTCGAGCGCCTCCCGCCGGAAGCCGGCGACGCGCGACCAGAGCCCGACATACGGCGAGGGCGGCCATTGCGCCTGCAGCCCGGCGAGCCGCTCGATCGCGGCGAGCACGCCGATCCGCTTGCGTTCGAGCAGCAGCTGCCGTGCGAGCGTGGCGCGGTTCAGCTCTCTCAGCGTCAGCGTGCGCATCGGCCCTCTACGCTATCGAGGTGACCGTCCGCGTTCGCATGGCTCCGAGCCCGACCGGCTTCCTCCACATCGGAGGCGTGCGCACGTTCCTCTTCAACTGGCTGTTCGCACGCGGGAACGGCGGAGAGTTCCGGCTGCGGATCGAGAACACCGACACGAGCCGCGAGGTCGCGGACGCCGTCGAGCAGATCCAGGGCTCGCTGCGCTGGCTCGGGCTCGACTGGGACGGGCCGGTCACCTTCCAGCTCGACCGGATGGACGACTGCCGCGAGATCGCGCAGCGGCTCGTCGCCGAGGGGAAGGCGTACGAGGACGAGGGCGCGATCCGCTTCCGCATGCCCGACGAGGGCGTCACCGGCTGGGACGACGTCGTCCGCGGCCACGTCGAGTTCCCGAACGAGAAGCTCGAGGACGTCGTGCTCGTCCGCTCCGACGGGCGGTCGACGTACAACTTCGCGTCGCCGATGGAGGACGTCTGGGACGGGATCACGCACGTGATCCGCGGCGACGACCACGTCTCGAACACCCCGAAGCAGCTGAACATCATCCGCGCGATCGGCGCGGAGGTGCCGGTGTACGCACACGTGCCGAGCGTCTTCGGCGAGGACGGGAAGAAGCTGTCCAAGCGCCACGGCGCCGTGAGCGTCGAGGAATTCCGCAAGAACGGCTATCTCCCCGAGGCGCTGATGAACTTCCTCGCGCTGCTCGGCTGGGCCCCGGACGGCGAGACGACGATCATGAGCCGCGAGGAGCTGATCGAGCGCTTCAGCCTCGAGCGGGTGAGTCCGAGCCCGGCGCAGTTCGACTACGCGAAGCTCGACTGGATGAACGGCATGTACATCCGCGCGCTGCCGCTGGAGGAGTTCGCGCACCGGCTGATCCTCTATCTCGGAGAGCAGGGGTACGACTGGGACGCCGGGCTCGTGCTCAGGACGGCGCCGCTCGTGCAGGAGAAGATCCAGCGCCTGGGCGAGTACCCGGCGTTCGCCGGCTTCTTCTTCCACGACGTCGACCCCGACCCGGCCGAGCTGGACGGCGGCGGGCCGATGCTGGCGGCCGCCCGGGAGGCGCTGGCGGAGCTCGAGCCGTTCGCCGCACCGGCGATCGAGGCCGCGCTGCGGGCGGTCGCGGAGCGGCTGGAGCTGAAGCCGAGGCAGGCGTTCCAGCCGTTGCGGGTGGCGGTCACGGGCTCGCGGGTCTCCCCCGGCCTGTTCGAGAGCATGGAGCTGCTCGGCCGGGAGCAGACCCTTTTCCGGCTTTCTGCTGACTCCAGATAATCTCCCGCGGATGTCCGCAACCGCCGTCAGGGCACCGGCCGAGTTCGAGTCGCGGCTTCAGCAGTACTACTTCGAGCGCTCGGAAGAGAGCCGCGCCGTCCGGGTCGGCGAGAAGGAGGTCTCGGAGCAGGCGGCGATCGTCGCCCGCTTCGCCGATCTCTTCTCGTACGACCAGCTCGCCGCGCTGCGCGTCTCGGAGGAGGCGGCCGAGGGCGACGAGCGGGAGCGGCTCTACCGGCTGCGCAAGACGTGCGAGGCGGGGCTCGTCTCGTCCGAGCTCGCCGAGCAGGAGGACGCGCTCGAGAACGCGATTCTCGGCGCGAACGTCACGTTCAAGGGGGAGGAGCTGTCGCTGCACGCGGCGCAGGCCCGGCTCGCCGTGCTCGACTCGTACGCCGATCGCGACGAGCTGGGCGAGCTCGAGCGCACGGAGTCCGCGCGCCTCAACCCGGACCGGCTGGCACTGCTCGCCGCCTACGAGCGCCTCGACGGCGAAGTGTCCGGCGAGCCGGATCCGGTCGCCCGCAACGAGGAGGAGAAGGCGATCTCGCTCGGAGAGCTCGAGCGGGCGCTCGTCGCCGCCTCCGACGCGACGACGGCGGCCTACGGCCGGCTGCGCGACCACTGGTTCGAGCGGCTGCTCGGGCCGGATCGGGACGCGCAGCCGACGAACGCGCACGTGTACTACCTGCGCCGTCTGTCGCCGTTCGAGTCGACGTACACGAAGGAGCGCGCGGTCGAGGTCTGTCTCGCCACCGTGAAGTCGCTGGGCTTCGACATGACGGCGATCCCGAACATCCGGCTCGATCTCGAGGACCGTCCGCAGAAGAACCCGCGCGCGTGCGTGATCGCGTCGGATCCGCCGGAGGTCGTGCATCTGATCACCCGAGCGCAGGGAGGTCTAGCCGACTACCAGGCGTTCATGCACGAGGCGGGGCATGCGCTCCACTACGCCGGCGTCGACCCGCGGCTGCCGTACACGTTCCGCCGCATCTCGCGCGACCACGCGCTGACGGAGATCTACTCGTACATCTTCGAGGCGGTCACGCGCGAGCCGGGCTGGCATGCGCTGCACTTCGGGCTCTCGGACGCCGAGGCACAGGAGAACGCGCAGGCGACGCTGTTCCTCGAGGCTCTGCTCTACCGCCGGTACACGGCGAAGCTTCGCTACGAGCTCGGCTTCTGGGCGAGCTTCGCCGAGGAGGCGGGAAGCTCGCCGCGCGACTACTCGACGCTGCTCACCGAGGCGACGGGCATCCGCTACGACCCGCGCGGCTATCTCGCGGACATGGACGCCGGCTTCTACTCCGCCGACTACCTGCGCGCGTGGATCCGCTCCGCGCAGCTGCGCCGGCACCTGATCCGCGAGCTCGGCGAGGACTGGTGGCGGAGCGCCCACACCGGCGAGCTCCTGCGCGATCTCTTCGCCGAGGGCACGAAGCCGACGAGCGAGGAGATCGCCGGCCGGCTCGGCTTCGAGCCGCTCGACACGGCTCCGCTCGTCGCAGACCTCTCTGGCGCGTAAGGCGTTCGCGCTACCCACATCGCGCCCTCACCGGCAGGACTAGAGTGGCGTCATGCACTCGCGCCGGCTCGGGAAGACGAACTACGAGGTCTCCGAGATCGGCTTCGGCGCCTGGGCGATCGGCGGCGACTGGGGCGAGACGGACGACGGCGAGTCGCTCGCGGCGATGGAGGCGGCCGTCGACGCCGGCGTCACGTTCTTCGACACCGCCGACGTCTACGGCGACGGCCGCTCCGAGCGGCTGGTCGCCAGGCTTCTGCGTGAGCGCCCCGAGAAGCTCGTCGTCGCGACGAAGTTCGGCCGCCGCGCTCCGCAGCAGGAGGTCGTGCACTACTCGTACGAGAACCTGCGCGGCTGGCTCGAGCGCTCCCTCACCAATCTCGGCGTCGACGCGGCCGAGCTCGTCCAGCTGCACTGCCCGCCCTGGGACGCGTACTACACGCCGTCGGTGTTCGAAGCATGCGACCGTCTCGTCGACGAAGGGCTCATGCGCGCGTACGGGGTCAGCGTCGAGAGGATCGAGGAGGCGCTGAAGGCGATCGAGTACCCGGGCGTGACGACGGTGCAGATCATCTTCAACATCTTCCGCCAGCGGCCGGCAGAGCTCTTCTTCGAGCAGGCGCGCCTCCGCGACGTCGGCGTGATCGTCCGTGTGCCGCTCGCGTCCGGTCTGCTCACCGGCAAGCTCGGGCGCGACACGGTCTTCGCGGCCGACGACCACCGGACCTACAACCGGCACGGCGAGCGGTTCGACGTCGGCGAGACGTTCGCCGGGGTCGACTACGAGGTGGGGCTCGAGGCCGTTGAGGAGCTGCGCGCGCTCGTCCCCGAGGGGGCGACGCTCGCCCAGCTGGCGCTGCGCTGGATCCTCGGCTTCGAGGCCGTCTCGACGATCATCCCCGGCGCGAAGACGGCCGAGCAGGCGCGCGCCAACGCCGCCGCGTCCGACCTGCCGGCGCTGTCCGGCGACGCGTTGCGGAAGATCGCGGACCTGTACCGCGAGCGGATCGCGCCGCAGGTACACCAGCGCTGGTGACGGGTGGTTGGTAGGCTCGGCCGCATGACCAGTCTTGGGAAGGCACTTGCAGCCCTTGCCGCCGGGGCACTGGCGCTTGTCGCGGCCGGCGCCGCTTCGGGCGCGCCGCGCGCAGCCGCGGCCTCGTGCGGGAAGAGCGACCTCTCGCTCGTCAATTCCGGCACGCTGACGATCGGGACCGACAACCCGGCGTATCCGCCGTGGTATGCCGGCGGCAGCCCGAAGGGGTCGAAGTGGAAGATCAACGATCCCTCGACGGGCAAGGGCTTCGAGTCGGCCGTCGCCTACGCCGTGGCGAAGCAGCTCGGCTTCTCGAAGGCCGAGGTTTCGTGGACGTACGTGCCGTTCAACCGCGCCTTCGCACCGGGCAAGAAGCCGTTCGACTTCGACATCAACCAGATCTCGTTCACCCCGGCGCGCGCGAAGGTGGTCACCTTCAGCAGCTCGTACTACGACGTCAACCAGGCGGTCGTGGTGGTCAAGGGGACGAAGATCGCGTCCGTCAAGTCGGTGGCGGGCCTGCAGCCGTTCAAGCTGGGCGCGCAGCTCGGGACGACGAGCTACCAGTTCATCACCTCGCAGATCAAGCCGTCGCAGCAGCCGGCCGTCTATCCGCAGAACGCGGGCGCGGTACAGGCGTTGAAGAACCACCAGATCGACGGTCTCGTGGTCGACCTTCCGACCGCGTTCTACGTCACCGCCGTGCAGGTGCCGAACTCGACGATCCTCGGGCAGTTCCCGACGAAGGCCGGCGGTGAGCACTTCGGCATGGTCTTCGGCAAGGGCAACCCGCTCGCCACCTGCGTCGACGGAGCGATCAAGAAGCTGCGCTCCAGCGGCGCGCTGAAGAAGATCCAGCACGCGTGGCTAGCGAAGGCGACCGGCGCGCCGATCCTGAAGTAACGGCCGCGCGACGCTCCCGCGTCCTCGCCGTCCTGCACGGAGGCGGGGGCGACGCTCGCCGCGTGGCGATCGCGCTGCTCTCGACCGTCGTCTTCATCGTCGTCGTCGGCGTTGCGATCACGCACGCCCCCGGCTGGCACGAGGTGCGTCGCACGTTCTTCGACTGGGGCTACTTCAAGGCGTCGCTGCCGGAGATCTCGACCGCGTTCCTGCTGAACTGCAAGATCTTCTCGATCGCGGAGTGCTTCATCCTCGTCTTCGCGCTGTTCCTCGCCGTGCTGCGCAGCCTGCCGGGCCCCGTGTTCTTCCCGCTGCGCGCGCTCGCCATCGTCTACGCCGACTTCTTCCGCGGCGTGCCGACGATCCTCGTGATCGCGATCCTGGGGTTCGGCGCGCCGGGGTTGCAGCTCAAGGACGTGCCGACGTCTACGACGTTCTGGGGCATCGTGGCGCTCGTGCTCGTGTACAGCGCGTACGTGTCGGAGGTCTACCGGGCGGGGATCGAGTCGATCCACCCGAGCCAGGAGGCGGCGGCGCGGTCGCTCGGCCTCAGCCGCTGGCAGACGCTCCGCAAGGTGATCCTGCCGCAGGCGGTACGGCGTGTGATCCCGCCGCTGCTGAACGACTTCATCGGCCTCCAGAAGGACACGGCGCTCGTCGGCACGCTCGGCGCGATCGAGGCGTTCCAGCAGTCGTCGATCGACACGAACGCGACGTTCAACTACACGGCCTATCTCACCGCCGCGTTCCTCTTCGTCGCGATCACGATTCCGCTGGCGCGCTTCACGGACTGGCTGATCGGGCGCGACCGGCGCCGCCGCCAGGCGGGAGGCGCATTCGCGTGAGCGGTGCGCTCCACATCGACGGCGTGTGCAAGTCGTTCGGCAAGAACGCCGTGCTGAACGGCATCGACCTCACCGTGAACGAGCACGAGGTCGTGTGCCTGATCGGGGCATCGGGCTCGGGCAAGTCGACGCTGTTGCGCTGCGTGAACCTGCTCGAGCCGGTCGACGCGGGGCGGATCACGGTCGACGGCGAGGAGATCACCCGGCGGACCGTCGACGCGAACCGGATCCGGCGGCGGATCGGGATCGTCTTCCAGGCGTTCAACCTCTTCCCGCACATGGACGTGCTCGCGAACGTGACGCTCGCGCCGCGTCTCGCCCTCGGCCTGAGCAAGCGTGAGGCGGAGGCGCGCGCCGCGGAGCTGCTCGGCCGCTTCGGCCTTTCGGACAAGCTGAAGGAGTATCCGGACCGGCTCTCCGGCGGCCAGCAGCAGCGGGTGGCGATCGTGCGTGCGCTGGCGATGCAGCCGGATCTGATGCTGCTCGACGAGGTGACGAGCGCGCTCGACCCGGAGCTCGTCGCCGAGGTGCTCGACGTGATCCGCGAGCTCGCCGAAGGCGGCATGACGATGGTGATCGCCACGCACGAGATGGGCTTCGCCCGCGACATCGCGACGCGTGTGTGCTTCCTCGACGCCGGCGTCATCCTCGAAGAGGGGACGCCCGAGCAGATCTTCAGCACGCCGAGGGAGCCGCGGACGCAGCAGTTCCTGCAGCGGATCGTGGAGGCGCGGCGCCTTTGACGCCTGTGACGCCTGAGGAGCTGACGGAGATCCAGGAGGAGGCCTCGCTGGCGGGGCTCGGGCACATCTTCCCCGCGGAGAGCTATCCGTTCCCGCGCGAGGCGGTGCTCGAGCGCTGGCGCACCGCGACCGACACGATCTTCGCCGATCCCGACGGGCTCGGCTTCGTCGCCGTGGCGCCGCCGTGGCTCGACGCGCTGTATGTCCGCCCGGCCGCCTGGGGCACCGGCGTCGCCGACCGGTTGCACGAGCGCGCGCTCGAGGCGCTGCGCGCCGCCGGCGTGGAGACGGCACGGCTCTGGGTGCTCGAGGAGAACCGGCGGGCCCGCCGGTTCTATGAGCGTCACAGCTGGTACGCGGACGGCTCGACGCGCGAGGTGCCGTTCCCGCCGCACCCGATCGACGTCGGCTACTCGCTCGCGCTCGCGTAGCGCCAAGCAGCTGACGAACGCCATCGGCGTTTCGCACCGGTTTCCGCCGATGGGCCGGACCGAGCTTGTGCAGGGCGATATCACCGTCGAGACGGTCGATGCGATCGTGAATGCGGCGAACCGCTCGCTTCTCGGCGGCGGCTAGGCGCCTGTCTCTCAGCCAGGGGCCTGATGTGGAACTCGTGTCCTCTTGCGCCCGGCGCCGGCGAGGAGCAGCATTCGTTCCATGAGCACCGCGTCGGACCTGCGACAGCGTGTCCTGAAGTTGCGGAGCAGGTTGGACGTGTTGCTCGAGCGGCGCCAGCGGGCCGCTCGTGTGCACAGTTTCGCCAGGGCGCGACGGGACGCGGGTGTCACGCCTCTCGGTGCGGACGCGCCTCTCGGCGCAGATGAGATGGGGCAGCTAGCCCGCGACGAGACGGCAGGCGACGCAGAGATAACGGACATTCGGCGAGAGATCCAGTCGGTCGACGACGAACTCGAGCGGGAGCATGGCAGCGGCCTGAGAGCCAGGGCGAGCCGGATCCGGTTGAGACGTCGCTGAGACGATTTCGCCCGCGGCGCTTTCGAGGCATCCGCGGCACCTGTGACCCGCTTGACCATGCGGTTTCCGCATTGCCTGGCGGGTCTGAAAGGCGCATACGGGATTCGAACCCGTGCCGCCGCCGTGAGAGGGCGGTGTCCTAGGCCACTAGACGAATGCGCCTTGAGCAGCGGGGAAGTGTAGCGCAGCCTTCTCAGGCGGTTCGGCGTACGAGTCGTGCCGCCAGACCGACGACGAGGACGGCGGCGACGGAGCCGAGGGCCGTCCAGGCGAGGCCGTCGCCGGCGGACGAGGCGGCAAAGCCCACCACGGCGGCGGCGGCGGCGAGGCCCGCCAGCACGAGCGCGCCGAGGGCGAGTGCGCGCTGCAGCACGACCTCGCGCTCGGCGGCGATCGCGTGCCGCTCGTCCAGCGACCACGCGGCCAGCTCGCCGCAGAGCAGCAGGCCGGCGGCCACGAGCGGCGCCGCCTCGTCCACCGCCGATCCGTGCACGTACAAGGAGATCGTGTACGCGACGCCGAGCATCGCGAGCGCCCACGGGAGCAGGTCGTCCGTGCGGCGGACGAGCACGAAGGCGAGCAGCACCGCGCCGAAGACGCCGACACCAGCGACGAGGGCCGCGAACGACGGCACCCGGGCCGCGGCATACGCGAGCACGCCCGCATAGACGAGCGCGGACGACGACGCGAGCGCTACGCGCGCGCGGGCCTTGCGTATCGCCTGAATGCCGCCACCTCCTCCAGGGGAACGTTGAGCGGGACGCCGTCGAGCCATTCGACGACCGGCACGCCGGCCTGCTCGTAGCGCGCGCGCAGCGACTCGCGCGACAGGCGCCACAGCCGGTACGACAGCTGCGCGAGCTCGTCCTTGCCCGGCTCGATGAACGGCACGGGGGAGACCTCGATCACGACGAGGTCGAAGCCGCGCGCACGGAGGTCGAGCAGCGCCGCCGCCGAGCGCGGGTCGAGCAGCGGCGAGAGCGCGAGCACGAGCGCCTTCGGCGGCAGCGTCCGCGGCGGCAGGACGTCGACGCCCTTCGTCGCGAAGCTCAGCACGATGTCCATCTGCAGCAGCGAGTCGACGATCCGGTACAGCTGACGCGTGCCCGAGGCCGGCAGCAGCCACGAGAGGTAGCCGCCGAAGCTGACGAGGCCGACGCGGTCCTTGCGCTGCAGGTAACGGTGGGCAAGTGACGTCGCCGCGCGCACGGTCAGGTCGAGCGTGCCGCGCCTCCCCGAATGAACGTCCGCGAACGTGTCGAGGAAGAGCACGACGTCGGTGTTGCGCTCCGGATGCTGGTCGTTCACCCAGAGGCCGCCGCGGCGCGCGCTTGCGCGCCAGTTCACCCGTCGCACGCGGTCGCCGGGCTCCCACTCGCGCACGTCCGCGAACTCGATCCCGTCGCCCTTCGTGCGCGAGACCTGGTTGCCGATGTACACCTGCGTCTCGAGCGGCGGCAGCAGCGCGTGCAGCGTCTCGACGCTCGGGTACACACGCAGCGGCGCCTGCCCGCCGAGCCGCGCCTCCCACGAGTGGAAGCCGAGGCGGTCGCGCGCGCGCACGAGGATCGGCCCCACCGCGAACGCGCCCCAGCGCTTGCACCGGATCGGCAACGTCAGCGTGCGCGGCTCGCCCGGAGCGAGCACGACCGCGCGCGGATTCCGGGAACGTGCGCGGAGCTCGTTCGGCAAGGGCAAGAGGACGTCCACCCGCTCGCTGCCGCGGGCCGACCGCAACTCGAGCGTGGCGTCGACGTCCTCGCTCTCCAGCGCGCGCTCGCGGTCGAGCACGAGCGTCGCCTTGATCTCCGGGTCGCGCGCGATCGCGGCGCCCGCGACGGCCGCGAGCGCGAACGGGGCCGCGAGCGCGACGAGCTCGACCCGGCCGGCCGCAAGCCCCGCGATCAGGGCGATCGCCGCGAGTCCCGCGTACGCGGCGAGACGCGGCGAGACGATCCGGGTCATCCGGCGGCTTGCAGGGCGTCCTCGGCGGGCGGCGTCGGCACGGCCTCGAGCGCTTCGGCGACGACGTCCTCGCCGCGGATGCGCTGCACCCACAGCTCCGGCCGCAAGGTCAGCCGGTGCGCGAGCGCGGGGATGGCGACCGCCTTCACGTCCTCCGGCACGACGAAGTCCCGTCCGGCGAGCGCCGCCTTCGCGCGCGACAGCTTCAGGAGCGCGAGGCTGCCGCGCGGGCTTGCGCCGACGGCGAGCCGCCGCGAGGCGCGCGTCGCGGTGACGAGGTCGACGATGTAGCCCTCGATCGACTCCGCCACGTGCACCTGCTCGAGCGCGCGCTGCATCTCGACGAGCGTCGCCGCGTCGACGACGGGCGACAGCTGCACCTCGTCCTCGCCGCGCGCGAGCCTGCGCGCGAGCATCTCGATCTCGTGCTCACGGCTCGGGTAGCCGACGCCGATGCGGATCAGGAACCGGTCGAGCTGCGCCTCGGGCAGCGGGTAGGTGCCCTCGTACTCGATCGGGTTCTGGGTCGCGAGCACGGTGAACGGCGGCGGCAGCGGCCGCGTCTCGCCCTCGTTCGTCACCTGCCGCTCCTGCATCGCCTCGAGCAGGGCGGCCTGCGTCTTCGGTGGAGCGCGGTTGATCTCGTCGGCGAGGAGAAGGTTGGTGAAGATCGGTCCCGGCAGGAACGTGAACTCGCTCTGGCGCTGGTCGAAGATCGACGAGCCGGTCACGTCGGAGGGCATCAGGTCCGGCGTGAACTGGATGCGCGAGAAGCGAAGCGACGTCGCCTGTGCGAATGAGCGTGCGATCAGCGTCTTCGCGAGGCCGGGGTAGTCCTCGAGCAGCACGTGCCCGTCGGAGAGCAGCGCGAGCAGGATCAGCTCGAGCGGATCCCGCTTCCCGACCACGGCGCGCTCCACCTCGTCGAGAACGCGCCCGGCTCGATCGCGTACCTCGGCGAGGTCCATCAGAGCCGCTCGAGCGTGTCGACGAGGCTGCGTATGCGCCGCAGCGGCAGGCCCGGCGCGTTGCGGTCCTCAGGCGCGGGCCGGTCGGGGCGCAGCAGCTGCCACGCCTCGTCGCCGAGCAGCGCGCGGGCGGCCTCCGGCCTCCGGTCGAGCTCGACGTTGTGATGCGCGGCCAGCCGCGCGGCGGCGGCCTCGCGGAGGATCGGGAGCAGGCGCGTGTGCATGTGGGCCGCGTTGGCGCTGCCGAGCGTGATCTCCCGCTCGGTACGCACGAGCTCGGGCGGACGCACCGGCGACTCGTCGTCGCCGCGCAGCGCGTGCTCGAACTGCGACGCGGCCTGCCACTCGGATGCCGCGCGGGTGAGGCGGGTCAGGGCGGCGAGTGCGATCGCGGCGAGGACGAGCACGTACGCGGCGAGGATTGTGCTCACCGAGACGGGTCGCACGCCGAGGGCGACGACGAGCCCGGAGGTCGCCCCGGCCCAGAGCGTGAGCAGTCGGCGCCGCTCCGTTCTCACGCGGCCTCCTGCTCCTGGTGCGGACGGCGCAGCTCGTCGCGAACCGTCGCCAGCGCGTCGATCGCCTCGTCCCTCATCTCCGGCCCCGGCTCATGCTGGCTGAACTTTGCCCATTCGAACAGCGCCGTGAGCCGGGAGACGGATGCGCCGCTCGTGTCGAGGGTCCGGAGCGCGCGCTCGACGTACTCGAACGGAGCCTCCGACGGCGCGCGGGGGAGGCCGGCGCCCGCGAGCGCCCGCTCCATCCGTGCGTAGGCGGCGATGATCGCGCGGCGCAGGTCCTGCTCGTTGCGCAGGTCGTCGAGCGAGAAGTCGAGCGCCGCGGAGACCGCCTCGCGGGAGCGGAACCCCCACGGCTTCGGCGGGCGGCGCTGCCGGCGCGCGGCGAGCACGAGCCCGGCCGAGCCGGCGAGCAAGGCCGCCGCCACCGCCACCTCGTCCCAGCGCAGGCGAGCGCCGCGCGAGGTGGGCGGGATCGTCTTCGGCGTCACCTGCTGCGCGCCGGGCCGGCCGGCACGCGCCTCCAGCTGCTTCAGCCGCTGCTCGAACTTGCTGTGCAGGATCAGCGTCGCAACGACCGCGGAGAGCCCCAGGATGAGCATCGAGCTGAAGACGTGCCAGTGCCCGCGGCGCGGTTGCGACTCCCCGGGGCGAGTGGTCGCGAGGCCGTAGAGGAACGCCAGGAGCACGACCGCCGCGAAGATGACGACCGTCGTGAAGACGTAGTCGAAGAAGGTCGCGGTCGGGCCGGCTCCGCGCGAGGCGGACAGCGGCCGCCCGTGGCTGGCGATGCCGGCCAGGACGAGGAGAACGGTGACGCCGAGGGCCAGCGGCAGCAGCCGGCGGGCTTGCATGTGCTGAGTGTCGCATCGCCGGGGTGCGTAGATCGCCGCAGCCCGCCTAGGCACGCCCGCGGATGACGCTCGGACCGGCCTACTCGACCATGGGAGCCGAGGAGAATCGATTGGTACTTCGGCCAAGCCGTGTACTTCCGCCGCCACGCCCGGAGAGCCACCCGCGCGAATCGCTTGCGCTGCTACTCCGAGGATGGCGCCCGCAACGCGTGCTCCGCGCGGATGAGGAGCGCGAGCTCGCCCGGCTCGTCTCCGAAGGCGACGAGTCCGCCCGCAACACGCTGATCGAGGCGAACCTCCGCCTCGTGGTGGCGATGGCCCGCCGCTATCAGGGCCTCGGCCTGCCGTTCCCGGACCTCGTCCAGGAGGGGACGGTCGGCCTGATCCAGGCCGTCGACCGCTTCGACTGGCGCCGCGGCCGCCGCTTCTCGACGTACGCGGCCTGGTGGATCCGCCAGGCGATCCGCCGCGCGCTGACGAACGACTCGCGCACCATCCGGCTGCCCAGCCGGCTCGTCGCCAAGCAGCTGGCCACGCGGCGGGCTGCCGCGGCGCTGGAGGCGCGCCTCGGGCGCACCCCGACCGCGGCCGAGATCGCCCTCGCCACCGGCTTCGACGTCGACGCGGTCGCTCTGGCCGAGCGGGCGCCCCTCGCGGCCGCCTCGCTCAACGAGCCCGTCGGCAGCGACGAGGGCAGCGCCCAGCTCGTCGACCTGCTTCCCGACGCGACCGCGCCCGACCCGGTCGACGAGGCCGAGGACGCCGCACGCGCCGCCGCGGTACGAGCCGCCGTCGCCGAGCTACGGGAACGCGAGCGGGAGATCGTCGAGAGCCACTTCGGGATCGACTGCGAGGCGCACACGCTCGACCAGATCGCCCAGGAGCTCCATCTTGCGCCGGAACGCGTCCGCCAGATCGAGCAGCACGCGCTTGCCACGCTCGCGCGCCAGCTCGAGACGGAGGACGGGACGTCCGAGCAACAGCGACAGGCCCGCTGACGCGGCCCGGCACCGGCTCAGGGAGGGGGGAGCCGGGCCCGGCCAGCTCGGTCCGGAGACGGCGATCGCGAGCGGTTCCAAGGACGGCGTCGGCTTCACCGAGTACCCGAGCTGTGTCGTGTTCGCGAACGACGTCGGCTCCTGGACGATCTACAAGGTCTGCAAGGAAGAGGTAGCAGCCGACCTCTCGCAGCGGTGAGGCGTCGGGCCGGGCTACATCGCGACGCTCGTCACAGTCGGCGGCTCGCGTCTCGTCGACGACTTCCGCGTCCGCGACGCGTCGGTCGACGCGAAGATCGACAACCCGGGCAACCTCGGAGCCACGCACGGCGGCCTCGGCACGTTCGAGGTGCAATACGTGCGCGGGCAGCCCGGCGCGACGGTCGGGTCGAACTTCTGGAATACAAAGGGCGCGTTGAGCGTCGTCGACCCCGTGACGGGCGCCAAGTTCCCGCTCGGCGGCACGGGCGTCCGCTCGACGTGGGGGATGCTCAACGGGCGCATGTGCATCGACTCGCAGGGCGAGGGCGTCTACGACGTCACGACCTACACCGCTGCCCCGGCGAAAGGCGCCACACACAGCATCGACTACGAGATGGACGTCTGGATCCGCGAGCGGAGCGACGTCGCCACGGGCTACGGGCCGCTGCCCGGCTCGAGCTCGCAGCACCCCGGCGACGCTCATGCCCTGTTCGAGGTGAGCTACTACTATCGCTTCTACCCGAGCGAGGTCGGCTCGCTGATCGTCGTTCGGTCCTTCCGGCAGGACCAGGGGGGTGTGCCGATGGTGAAGGAGCCGAAGATCGCCGCGGAGCTCCGTGCCAACGGCCGCTTCACGGAGATCGACGTCCTGCGTCCGAACAGGACGGTGGCCACGGCGGCGACCCGCGGTCAGCCGGAGGCCCCGAAGGCGATCCTCTTCACCCGGCAGGCAGACGACCCGAGCCGTGTGGTCGCCCGCTGGGGCGTGCACGCGCCGAACCAGGCCGACCGCTGTCCCGGCGGCTGCTTCAGCACCTCGATGCGGGCGATCAGGATCGCGCGCAACCTGCCACCGGCGAAGAACCCGTTCACGAGCGTCGCCGATCCCCTGGCCGACTACTCCCGCCCGCTCTGGCAGAACGGCGCCTACGGCCTCGACGGCTGGGCGTCACGCTCGCCAGGGCGGGACAAGGCCTACCCGTGCGACACGACGAGCGACGACAAGGTGACGACGTGCAGCGCCGACTACCCGACGAACGTGCTCGACGCGCAAGGTCATCTCGTCCACCACGCGGGTGACCCGATCTACCTGAGGCCGTACTACCATCACCCGCCGAAGTTCACCGACGCCGAGCAGTCGCGCGTGAGCGCGTTCGCCCGAACGTCGATGCAGGACGCACGGCGGTGGGAGCTCGGCGGCTGGAAGCCGGACAACGTCGGCGGCGGCGACGATCCCGACGGCCCCTTCTCGGCCTCGTTTGTGCTCTTCAACGGCTGGGAAGGCGGCCGCGGCCCACAGGACTGCGAGCCGCTCGAGGTCGCGCTCGCGCCGGGGGTCGAGTCCTACGGCATGGTCGCCCGCTACACGCTCGGCGGCCCGTTCGCGCTGCTCGGGGGCCAGCCGACCAAGTGAGACGGGCTGTTGTTGCCGCGCTCTGTGCCGTCGCCGCCCTTGCGGCGACGGCACACGCCGGTAAGGACACGTTCCCGGGCGCGAACGGCCAGATCCTCTTCGGCGTCCAGTGGCCGACGAAGCTCGACTTCGGGGATGTGAATCCGGACAACCTGCGCTACGAGGTCTGCGGGGTCGGGCCAGGCACGGCGTCGCGCCGCTGGACCGTGAGCCAGCAGGAGGTACTGGCACTGAACGCCGTTGCGGCGCCCGGCAGCGCCTTGCTTGCGGTGACGAGCCTCGCGATGTATTCGTGGGTCGGTTTCGTCGATGCGACACACCGCCTGCCGAAGATGGCTCGCTCGGACTTTGGGGGCGCGGCCGGCTGGTCGCCGGACGGCCGCTCGCTGCTGGTGAGCGTCGACGGCGCGACGCCGCAGGCACCGGCCCAGATCGGCGTGTTCGACATGCGATCCGGCGTCGTCACGCCGCTGGCGTCCCAACCGGTGGACGCGCTCGAGCTCAACTGGTCGCCGGACGGCAGCCGGATCGCCTTCGTCTCGGTAGGCAGCGGCTCCCCCCAGATCTGGGTGATGGACGCCGACGGCGCTAACCAGCACGCGCTGACGTCGGGTCCGGGCCAGAGCAGCGATCCGAGCTGGTCGCCCGACGGGACGCGGATCGTCTTCAGCTCGACGCGTGCCGGTGCGCCCGCGCTGTACACGATGGCGGCCGACGGCAGCGGCGTCGCTCCCGTGGGGACGGGCGTGCCCGGCACCTCGCCGGTCTGGTCGCCCGACGGATCCGAGATCGCCTTCGCGCGCAGCGATTACCTGCACGTGGTCCGGCTCGACGGCAGCGGCGATCGGCTCGCCTATCCCGGCCCGATCGAATGGGGGCCGAGCGACTGGGCGCCACGGAGCTCGCTCCCGCCCGGGCCGCCCTGCCTGCGCTTCGCGACCGGTGGCGGCGGCCGCATCGACGGGACACGCTTCGACGACGTCGTTCTCGGGAGCGCAGGCGCCGACCGGATCGCGCTCGGCGCCGGCGACGACCAGGCGATCGGCGACACGGGCGCCGACACGATCGACGGCGGCCCGGGCGCCGACTGGATCGAAGGCGACCAGGGCCCCGACACGCTCACGGGCGGCCCCGGAGCCGACCACCTGTTCGCCGGCTTCGTCGACGTCGCTCTGGAGCGCGCCGGCGCCGACCGGATCGCGCTCGGCGCGGGCGACGACCAGGCGATCGGCTACGCGGGCTCGGACACGATCGACGGCGGCCCGGGCGCCGACTGGATCGAAGGCGACCAGGGCCCTGACACGCTCACGGGCGGCCCCGGCGCCGACCACCTGTTCGGCTACGCGGGCTCGGACACGATCGACGGCGGCCCGGGCGCGGACTGGATCGAAGGCGACGAGGGCTCTGACAGGCTCACGGGCGGCCTCGGCGCCGACCACCTGTTCGGCGGTCCGGGCGACGACACGATTTATGCGCGCGACGGCGTGCGCGACTGGGTCTCCTGCGGTCCCGGACGCGACACGGTCTACGCCGACCGGATCGACGTGGTGGCGCGCGACTGCGAGCGCGTCAGGCGGGGCTAGCCTGAGCGGCTGCTTCTCGAGCTGCGGGGCAGGGACTCGAACCCCGACTACCTGATCCAGAGTCAGGCGTCCTACCATTAGACGACCCCGCAACGGGTCGAGCCGCAGTGTAGCGGGCAGTTCTGGCTAGATCTCGAGCCGGTACATCGGCACGAGGCGCTGCTCTGTCTCCGTGTCGATGTGCGCGACCACCTCGACGTACGGCTCGAGCCCCGAGCCGCGCAGCTTCGCCTTCAGCAGGCCGTCGACCTGGAAGATCCCCGACGAATTGTTCATGCGGATCTCGATCAGGACCGGCCGCTCCTCGCCGTCGCTGATCGTCACGTCCTCGATCGCGGCGGCCGACAGCGAGTGCATCGAGACGCGGCCGCGCTGGAACGGGATCCGCGAGCGGCCCTTCGCCATGTCGAGCGCGTCGGCGACGCGGATGATGCCCGCCTCCACCGTGAACGGCTCGCCGTCGGCGCGGTGGCTGATGATCGCCTGCAGCACCTCGGAGACGACGACGGTCAGGTCGGGGTCCTCGTAGATGCCTTCGAGCAGCGGGTAGAGCTTCCGCTCCGCGAGGAAGAGGCTGAAGTCCTCGTGGCCGTGGCGATGGATGGACATGCCGCTGTCGTGGAGGAGCGCCGCGAGCGTGACGACGATCTCCGAGTCTTCCGGCGTCATCCCGTAGTCGCGCACCATCGACGGCTCGACATGGTGCTTCGTGAGCTGGCGGAGCAGCTTCAACGCGATGTTCGTGACGATCTGGATGTGCACCCAGGAGTGGTCGTTGATCTGCATCCGCGCGACCGCGTTCACGTTCGCGACGTGCCACCACGCCTTCAGCTGCTTGTCGTCGTTGACGCGCTCGATCAGCGTGCGCAGCTTCCGGTTGCCGCGAACCGGCACGTTGATCTTCATCCGCGCGATCGCCTCGCTCGGCGTGAGGCGGGCCTCCTCCTCGGGTGCCGCGGCGGGCTCCTCGATCGGCTCGGCGGGCTCGGTGTCCAGCGCCATGCGAAGAAGTCTAGGTCGGAGAGGCTGAGATCGCGGTTTGTGCGCGCGCAAGTTGTGGTGTTTCGCGGATTTGGCGCACGAGGACCGAACACATGCTCGAACCGTGGGCGTCGCGCTGGGAACGGCGCTGCGCCGGCGGCCGGAACGAGCACATGGGCCGTCGGTGGGGCCGGGTTACCGCTGGATCGTGCTTTCGAACACGACGGTGGCCATGCTCATGGCCACGTTGAACATGTCCAGCGTGATGATCGCCATGCCGGCGATCTTCCGCGGGATCCATCTCGACCCGCTCGGACCGGGCAACTTCAACTACCTGCTCTGGATGTTGATGGGCTACATGGTCGTCACGGCCGTGCTCGTCGTGAACCTGGGCCGGCTCGGCGACATGTTCGGCCGGGTGCGGATGTACAACCTCGGCTTCGTCGTCTTCACGGTCGCCTCGATCCTGCTGTCGCTCGTCTGGAGCACGGGCCCGACCGGAGCGCTCGAGCTGATCGGGTTGCGGATGCTGCAGGCGCTCGGCGGGGCGATGCTCATGGCGAACACGGCGGCGCTCCTCACCGACGCCTTCCCCGAGGAGCAGCGGGGTCTTGCGCTCGGCCTGAACCAGGTGGTCGGACTGGCGGGGACCTTCATCGGGCTGATCGCAGGCGGACTCCTCGCCCGCGCCGACTGGCGGCTGGTGTTCATCATCAACGTGCCGGTCGGCCTGTTCGGGACGGTCTGGTCGTACTGGAAGCTGCGCGAGCTGGGGCAGCGGAGCATCGCCCGCATCGACTGGCGCGGCAACCTCGCGTTCGCCGCAGGGCTGACGCTCGCACTCATCGGCATCACCTACGGCATCCGGCCGTACGGCGGCCACACGATGGGCTGGGAGAACCCGTTCGTGCTGACGACGGTTGCGGTCGGCGTCGCGTTGCTCGCGTTGTTCGTCGCCATCGAGCGGCGGACGGAGGAGCCGATGTTCCAGCTCTCGCTGTTCCGGATCCGTCCGTTCTCTGCCGGCAACGCCGCCGGGCTGCTCGGCTCGATCGGCCGCGGTGGCCTGATGTTCATGCTCGTGATCTGGCTGCAGGGAATCTGGCTGCCGGAGCACGGCTACGGATTCGCGCGGACCCCGCTCTGGGCCGGCATCTACATGATCCCGCTCAACGTCGGTTTCCTCGCCGCCGGGCCCGTCTCCGGCCTGCTCACCGACAAGTTCGGGGCGCGCCCGTTCGCGACCGGCGGCATGCTGCTCGCCGCCGCCACCTTCGGTGCGCTCATGACCTTGCCGGTCAACTTCCACTACGTCGCGTTCGCGCTCGTAATCTTCACCAACGGCGTTGCCTTCGGCCTGTTCGCAGCGCCGAACACGACCTCGATCATGAACAGCGTCCCCGCGCGCCATCGCGGAGTCGCCTCCGGCATGCGCGCCACCTTCCAGAACGCCGGCATGCCGATCTCGATCGCGATCTTCTTCTCGCTGATGATCGTCGGCCTGAGCAGCCGCGTCCCGCACACCATGTTCATGGGCCTGACCGCCAACGGCGTCCCGACGGCGACGGCGACGAGGCTGGCCCATCTGCCGCCCGTCGGCTATCTGTTCGCGGCGTTCCTCGGCTCGAATCCACTTCACTCGCTGCTCGGGCCGAAGGTGCTCGCCGCCCTGACTCCGGCGCAGCAGGCGCACCTGACCGGCCGCGCCTTCTTCCCGTCGCTCATCTCGGGCCCGTTCAAGCACGGGCTCACGATCATCCTCACCTTCTCGATCGTGATGTGCCTGCTCGCCGCCTGGGCCTCGTGGCTCCGCGGCGTCAAGTACATCCATCACGAGCCTGAGCCTGCGGCCGCCGAAGCGGCCGGCCACGACTGAGAGCGCGCCTGCGGGCGCGGGCTCGTCGCGCACGGTTGTCATCGTCCGCCCGACCTGTCATGACTCAGTCCATGGACGCCCATCCGGTCAGGCTCGTCATCGAGGACGACCTGAGGAGAACCAGGCTCACCGTCTTCTTC
>Ga0265338_10004094_pt1 | contig 19971 bp, 18 predicted proteins | sample 42126metaG_FD_193579 | JGI IMG/M metagenome (GOLD analysis project Ga0265338, IMG submission 193579) | Rhizosphere microbial communities from Carex aquatilis grown in University of Washington, Seatle, WA, United States - 4-21-26 metaG | ecosystem: Host-associated > Plants > Roots > Rhizosphere...
TGCGCGGCGATGCGCTGGATAAACGCGAACGTGCTCTCATGGTATTGCGTGATGTATTCGTGACGCTTGTACTGCGCGCGCAGCTGGAACTCGAAATCGACACCGTCGCCAAAGCCGTAGTGTCGCAACGTCTCCGTGATGATTTCCTGCACTGACTGTTTCTGGAACAGGCGGCTCTTCTTGCCGCGCGCAAGATCGGCCGTGCGCGGCTCAATCACTAGCTTGTAGCGTGTCTCGTCCGCCGATGTCTCGAACTGCACAAACTGCGTGACGACCCCATGTATCGTGCGCGCAGGCGGCATGTCGCTGAACTTTTCTGCATTCTCACCAAACATATGGCGCAGCTGCTCGGCATTCGGATCGATCGGGTCGATGATGAATTTCGCCGGCCGCCCGAGCACTTTCTCTATTGGGATATCGGCAACGGGACTCGTGAATTCGACCTCATAGCGATACAGCTCGCTAACCGCATCATGGCCCGTAAATTTAAGCACCGAGAACGGCGCCGGATGCGGCGCGAGCTTGACCTCATAAGCCTGAGACGGCAAAACCATCGACCCCATGAACAACTCCCTTGAACACCTACGACCACAGAGGCAACAAATCCGAGACGTCTATCACCACGTCTCCAAGCGCTACATCAGGCACTACCGATCAGCCTTTGCCCTAGGCATCTGCGACACCAACGACAACTCAACATCCATCCCTTCCACCTGAAAGTGCGGGACGATAAATAGCTTGATACGAAAATACCCTGGGTTATCCTCAATATCCTCGACCGTGACCCTCGCCTCGCGTAGTGGGTGCGACGCCTGCAACACATCGCCGGGGTCCTTCATCTCCGTAACAAGACCCCTGATCCAGTTGTTCAGCTCAAGCTCCAGCAGACGCCGGTCCTTGGTCGCGCCAATGTTTTCACGCTGGATAAGCTTCAGATAGTGCGCAATATTCGAAAGCAGAAGAATGTAAGGCAGCCGCGCATTGATGCGGCTGTTCGCGGTCGCCTCCTCGCTTTCGTGGGTCACAGGTTTCTGCACCGAATTAGCCGAATAAAAGCAGGCAAAATCGTGACTTTTGTAAAACGACAACGGGATGAATCCCAAGCTGGCGAACTCGAATTCACGCGTCTCCGGGATCAGCACTTCGGTCGGAATTTTCTGCTGGGCACCGATACCGAGTCCATACCGATGGGCCGGCAACCCATACACGTTGCCGCCAGCCTGCGGCCCGCGGATCTGCACGCACCAGCCGTTGGTGGTGAAGCTGCGTACCATGTTGAGTGCGAACGCGAACGACGCGTTGACCCACAAGTACCGGCTGCGGTCCGCGCTCCTGACAGTCTCCTGGTAGTTGAACGAACGCACAGACGCGTTATGCACGCTGTACGGAAGACGGCCCAGTACCCGAGGCATCGTCAACCCCACATAGCGGGCGTCATCCATGGCTCTGAAACCGTTCCACCTGGTGTACTCAGGGCGATCGAAATAGTCATCGATGTCCGGGATCGCAACGACCTCTTCCATCGACTGCTTGCCGAAGAACGCCGGCCCGACGGAGCCGATGAACGGCATATGCGCCGCCGCGGCCACCTTCGAGATATTTCGCAGCAGTGACACGTCCTGCGGAGAATTGGTGAACTCGAAGTCACTGATGATCGCGCTGATCGGCTCGCCTCCAGGCGTGTCGTACTCCTCAATGTAAGCCAGGCGGAACAGGCCGCTTTGGGTGACTTCTGGCGCATCCTCGAAGTCGCGCATCAGGGCATCCTTCGACACATCCAGCACTTCGATGCGCACATTTTTACGGAAGTCCGTGCGTTCCACCAGCATCCTGAGGCCGCGCCAACGACTTTCCAGCGCCTGAAATTCCGGCGCATGCAGCACCGCGTCGAGTTGCTCGCCTATCTGTTTGTCGAGCTGACCGATGTGGAAGTCGAGCAGCGATTTGTCAAAATTATCGGCTGGCTTGCCGGTCTGGCCGACCAGATCAAACAAGGCACTCACTCCCTGATCATCAGGCCGGCCAGTCGAAGTCTTGATCTGCGCAAGTTCCTCGCGCAGTTGCTGCGAGAGTCCGTCGCCTTTGAGAATTCTCTCGAACTCACGGTCGAACGTGTTGTTGTCGAGCGGGTTCGACTTCACGTCACGCAACAGATTGCGCATCGCCAGCATTGCCTGCAGTTCCGGGATCTGGCGGGCGACCTTTTCCGGTTCGAAATCCCTCATCGATCGGAATCGGAAGCTCAGCGACACAGGGGGCTCGGAACCTCCATGGGCAACTGGGTTCGCCCCCACGACATTCAATTCAGGCGACAAATCCGATAACACCGCCTCAAAATTTGTCATATCGATATTGATCTTCTTACGCCGCGCAAGAGCTGCTTGTTCCTTGCCCGCACTGAAGTCCCCGGCGACCAACAGTTTGAGGGGCAAATCGACCTTCGTCCGTGATCCGCCCGTGTTCAGATCTAAAGCAATCGAAACCCTCGATTTCGGAATTTCTCGCTGGAATCTGTCCATTAGTAGTCCTTTAAACAATAAGAAATACAGGGTTCTTTTGAACGGGTCCCGTTCTATTCTTCGCGATTTTTTCGCGCCGGAGCCGCACTCATCGGGTCCATGCTCGATGACGTTCTCAGCCGTCTCATGGTTCGGCCGTTACTCATTCGACTTTCCATCGCCGCCCGTATTAAACACGGCACCGGCGCATTAAGTCAAACAATCTTTGCCGGCGATCCGTCCTGAATATCGTCAAAATGAAATCGCGAATTTTTGAGAAAAAACCACGATTCTATCGATCGCGATAAATGCTCAATCACCTTGTAATTACTGAATTTTTTAACCAGACGATTCTTATTTTTCGGCAGAACATCTTCACAAATGTTGATCTTTTAGATCACACAAATTACATTTTTATCTCATAAAATCGTCGCAACTCTATCTCTAATATTTTGCATTCCAAATCAATAAAAATAGGTATACGAACACAAGAGTCCGCGTATAAAATCCGCAATCCATAACCAGCAACAACAGACGAACCACACCCATGCGGATCGACAAACCGCTTTGGCACGAGGGGCTCATCCTCAGCCAGCAGCATTTCCAGCAGCAGGAACGATGGACGGATTTCGTGCATCGGCAGTTCGCATCTGTCGCGATCGCCGAGCCTTGGGGAGCGTGTGAAGTCCGGATAGACGAGGAAGCACTCTCAAATTGGCGCCTGAAACTCACGAACCTGAAGTTGCGCTTTCCGGATGGAACACTGATAGACACGTCAGTCACCGATGTACTACCGCCGGCACGAGATCTCACGCAGGGGCTACCGGCGGATTTACAAACCATCGTCGTGCTAGCCGCCCTACCCCTTGTGAACGCGACAGGCAGCAACTGCCGTTTCGATGAGACAACACTCTCGCGTCCGCGCCGTTCGTACCGAGAATTCGTCAAGGTCACAGATCTAAACGGCGTCAGTGAAGCGGAAATGGCCGCTGAACGTCGCGCGGTGAGGCTGCTTTTCGACTTCGAGCCACAGGCAGACGACGCGGTGTGCGCAATCGCACGTCTCACGCGCGGCGCGGGCGGCCAGTTCCAGGTCGATCATCGCTATGTGCCGCCATGTCTCACGCTGGCCGGCCATTCGCTGCATGTCGAACGCGTGAACCGGCTCGCCGATATCCTGCAGGCCAAGAGCATTGTGCTGGGCGCACGAAAGAGTGAGCATATCGACGCCGTCGCAGAATATGGCATCGCAGACGTGTCGCTGTTCTGGTTGCTGCACTCCATACACACGTACTGGCCGCAACTGCGGTTCTTCGCGACGCACCCGAACCAGCCGCCCGAACGTCTTTATTCAACGCTCGCGCAACTGACCAGCGTGCTGATGACCTTTTCGACCAGTTCGCAGCTTGCGGACCTCCCGCCCTACGACCACGCGCGCGCCGATGAGATTTTCGCGAAGCTCGAGACGCTGATCCGCGATCTGCTTGACGCAATCATCCCGTCACGTGTGGTTGCCATCGGGCTCACGCGCAAGAGTGCGACCACCTGGACAGGCCAGTTCCTCGATGAACGGCTGCGTTCCGGCGCCGACTATTACTTGTCGGTCAGCGCCGCACTCACGCCTTTTGAATTGGTCGAGCAGTTGCCGAAACTATGCAAGATCGGCGCTCCCGACGACGTCGAGCAGCTTGTCAATTCCGCTCTCCCCGGCATTCCGCTGAAGGCGGTGCAGCGAGTACCCGCGGCCATTCCGGTGCGCTTGGACAATCACTACTTCGCGCTCGACGCGAGCGCGCCGGCCCACGCGAGAATGCTGGCTGCCCATGCCTGCCAAATTTACCTGCCGGGCAAAGTGCCGGAAGCCTCACTCGAACTGTATGCGGTGCTGCGATCATGACCTCTTTCGTGGACTATGCGCCGGGCGGAAATCGCCATGCTGGCACCGGCATTCGCGATCTGCTGCGCGACACCGCCGTGCTCGTGACGACGCTCTCGCCGGGCGGCAAAGACGTGTCGGTGACCGCATTACGCCAGCGGTGCCATCAACTGATGTCCGAATTTTCCGCCGCGCTCGAACACCGCGGCGTGACGGCTGACGTGCGGGAGGATGCGCTCTATGCGCAGTGCGGGCTGCTCGACGAAGCAGTGCTGCGAGCGCTACCGATGGACGACAAACCCCAGTGGGATGCACACCCGCTGCAAGTCGAGCACAATGGCCGTCATGACGCCGGTGAGCGCGTATTCGAGCGTCTCACGCTACGCATGCGCGAGACATTGCCCAACGTGGATCTGCTCGAGGGCTACGCGGCGATCCTTGGACTCGGCTTCATGGGTCGCTACGCGTGCGATGGACCGGAACAGCGTGCTTCTCTGATCGCTACGCTTGACACCGAACTGGCGAAGTTTCGCCCCGCTGCAATGCGGGGTTTCGTCGCCGACCGCAATGGCTGGCGTCTGGCGGACTGCTTCTACCGACTCTCTCCGTGGGCAATCGCCGGATTCGCCTGTGTGGCCGCCGCGCTCGCGTACCTGACCTGGAGCCACACGCTCACGGTTGAGCTCGCGCATTTGACACCCTCGCTGCCGCACACCGCCAAGTAAGGAACACATGCCGACACTCTACGACATGCTACGTGGCCATATCGATGGCGTTCCCCTCTATACTTACGACGAAAAGACACTCGAAATCCTCAGCGTCCAGCAGAACATCAAGTACATACTCAACACGCGCGCCGGCTCGCTCAAGCACCTGCCCGACTACGGCCTACCCGATCTCACGAACATCTACCAGGCATTACCGGCATCCGTCCATTGGTTGAAACAGCAGATGGAAACCACACTGCTCGCTTACGAGCCGCGAATCCGGTCGCTAGACATCGATCTGGACGACAAGCCGGACCCCGGTCTGAAGATAAGCTACGTGATGATCTGCCACCTGAGGAAGGCAGGACTTGTGCGGTTCGGGACATATTTCGAGCCGCCGGGTCGCGTGCGGGTGGAGCGGCGGGTTCAGGCGGATAACGCTCATCCCTGACAAGCCACTGCGACACAGCGGGACGACCCACGGACACCGGCATTTTGAACGAGCGCTGCTCCAGGTTCTGCGTGTCGTCGAGCAAGACGGTCTGTCATAAGCGGCGCATTCAAATGACCACTCATACCGCAGACCGCGTCATCCGCTCCAACATATCCAGATCGGTTTTCATACCTGAAGTCTCACGTATGCGCATCAGGATCTCGCGCTTGAGCTCCGTGAATTCGGGCGACAGCTTCATTTCCGGGTTGCGTTGTTGCGCGAGCGGCACCTCATAAATCGAATCGATGCGCCCAGGCCTGGGCGCCATCAATACCACCCGATGTCCCAGGTAGATCGCTTCCTCGACATCGTGAGTGACAAACACGATGGTCGTCTTCTCCAACGCATGGACATGCCGAATCAGGTCGTGCATCACTTCGCGCGTCTGCGCATCCAATGCGCCAAACGGTTCGTCCATCAGCAGGATGGCAGGCTTGCACAGCAATGCACGCGCGATCGCCACGCGTTGCTGCATGCCCCCCGAGAGCTGATTCGGATAAGCGTTTGCGACAGCGGTCAGCCCCATCGAATGCAGCAGCGCATCGGCGCGACCACTCGCCACCTCGACATCGCTGGAACTCAGATTTCGCTGGTTGACCTTCAAGCGCCGCGAAAACCGGATGTTCTGCATCACCGTCAGCCACGCATACAGGCTGTAGTTCTGGAACACCATCGCTCGGTCCACTCCCGGCGCGCTGACCTCGCGGCCGTCCACGCGCACCGCGCCGCCGTCGCTGGTTTCGAGTCCGCCCAGAATGCGCAATAGCGTCGACTTGCCGCATCCGGAAGCGCCCACCAGCGTAACAAATTCGTTGGCATGCACTTCGAGGTTGATATCCGCGAGCGCCTGCACTTCGCGCGCGCCCTCGCCGAAGTATTTGCATAGCCCGGCAACCTGGATTTTATGTAGAGAGTCGCTCATCGTTTTGCCAGCCATTGACCAAAGCAGATGCGGTGGAGCAGGCGAAACAGTTGATCGATCACCAGCCCGATCAAGCCGATCAACAGTATGCCCGCGAAAATCTTGTCGGTTTGCAGATAGCGTTGCGCTTTCAAGATCGAATAGCCGAGACCGCTATTGGCCGCCACGAGCTCCGCCACCACGAGATAAGTCCACGCCCAGCCCATCGTGATGCGTAGCGTATCGAGCACCGCCGGCTTGGCGCACGGAAAGATCACCAGCCGCACCAGCTCTTCGCGCGAGGCACCCATGGTCTGTGCGGCTTCGATTTGTGCGATCGGCACGAAGCGAACGTTCTCCGCGATCATTAACACCATCTGGAAAAACGTGCCGATGAAAATGATGGCGATCTTCGCGCTTTCGTCGATGCCAATCCACAACATCACCAGCGGGATAAACGCCACCGCCGGCATGTAGCGGATGAAATCCGTCAACGGCTCCAGCATCGCTCGCACCGGCGCGAACGTACCGATCATCAAACCCAGCGGCACCGCAAATAGTGCGGAGAGAGCCCACCCGGCGCAAACCCGATAGATGCTGATACCGATATCGCTGGACAGCCCATCGCTGCCCCACCACGTCGCGAGTCGACGCACCACATCGAGGGGGCCGGGCATAAAAACCTTGTCGACTATGCCGGAGGCGGCCAGCGCCCACCACGCGAGCAAGGGGATCAGCAAGCCGAGCACCGCGAACAGCAGATAGGTCGAACGGGGCATTTCGCCACGTACGCTCCAGAGGGCGCGCTTCGCACGCGCAGCGCGCGGTCGCAGCGGCTCTATCGCGTGGCGTAAGTTGTGTTCGAAAGTAGACATCACGGCTCCTCTACAGTGTTCATCAAAGATTCGGAGCGCGGCAGCCCGTCCAGCGCAGCGCCGGTGCGTGCATCGAAAGCCGCTTGGCCTTCTCGCCACGGCAAGGTCGAGAGACTGACAATCCAGCGGGCTCCGTCGGCGCGGCACACTTCGCCCAGGGAAATCTCAAAATCGAGCCACGCACGCGCAAGCTCGATGCCCACCGCCGGATCGCGCACCGCCTGTGCGAGACTTCTGCCACGCTGCGCCACCAGCGCCGCCTGCGCATCGGGCGAGCGCGCCCGCGCCAGCATGAAACGGTTGCCGCAGCGTGCCACGAACACCGCAGACGGCGCGCCGCCGGTCTCCAACGACGCGGTAGCCATCGGTAACAAACCGGCCGTGTACGCCTGTTCCGGTGAAAGGCGCAGCGCCCACACGGTGCCAACCGAATCAACCTCACGTTCCCAACGCTCGTGATACACCGCCTCGATGCCGTCTTCCAACACGATGTTGGGCGTCTCGAATCGCATGGCGCCGATGTCCTTCGACGCGCTGGGCGCGCTGTAGTCGATCTGCCGGCGCCAGGTGCAAGACTGGGCAGTCATGCCGGGGCCGTTGTCCACCACCGTGACCCCGGCAAAACCCATCTGTTCGCCCAAGCCCGCCAGCTCGTCGCGATTGAGCTCGTCGATACAAGCCACGGCGGCATACGATAAGCGACTGGACGGCACACGTATGTCGATATGCAGGCGCGCCGTCTGCATCCAGAACACGCGCGTGTCCTCATCGCGACTGCCATTCCCGCCGACCAGTAAAGTACGTCGCCATAGGCCGCGATAAGCCGCAGGCACGGTTGCAGGGCCAGCGCCCTGCTCCAGCGCAAGCTGCAGCACAGCGGCCGGCTGCGCCGCTGGCATTAAGCTATCCGGCGAGGTCATCAAGCTTGCCATGCCGGTCCCTCGCACAAGCGGCGCCAAAACGCCATATCGTGATTCGGCCAGATCGTCGCACCGGTTTCATGACCCAGCGCCTTGAGCTTGCGGATGCTGGCGAGCGCCAGATCCTCACGGTCGTTCCAGCAATTGCCCGGCGCAATCTCGTCTTCAAGGTTCTCGGTCAAGTCGGCCGCATCGCCGGCGAGTATCAGCGGTTTGCCTTTCGGCAATTCGATCCACAAGGACATGTGCCCGGCGGTATGCCCCGGCGTGTTGATCGCGCGCACGCCGGGCGCCAGGTCATACTCGTCGCGCTGCAGCCGCCAGCGGTAGTCGGCGGCGAAATCATCCTGGAAGTAAGCACCGTCAGCCTGTGCGCGTGCCGCAGCCAACTCGTCCTGATGCACGTGAATATCGCAACCGCACACATCGCACAAACCCCCGGCGTGGTCGAAATGCAGATGGCCGATCATCACCACATCCACGTCGGCGGTGCTCAAGCCAAGCCGCGCCAGGTGCCCGGGCAAGCGCTGCTCCTCGGTCATCTGTGGCACCGGCATGGGACTGGGAGCCGAGGTGTAGTAGCGCTCGCGCAATGCCGGGTCGCTTATCTTGCGATAGTCGCAACCGACGTCGTACAAAATGCGGCCGTTACGCGTCTCGATCAAATACGCGAGTATCGGTGCATCGATCGCCGTGCCGGCGCCGCGGTTACGCGTGGATATCGACTTGTCGTAGCGGTGTGTGGCTGTCAGCAACGGCCACATTCTCAGGACCTGCGTCATGCGATTTTTCCTTCTGGTTTAGATGCTTGCGCTACACCGCGGTCAGGAACGACACACCGACCGCGCCATAAAAGTCATCGGCCTGCTTCTGCGAAATGTCCATCACGCCGTAATCGCTCGACAAGATGCGCCTCACACGATGCCGATGAAAACTCGTCAACAAACGCGACATCGGAATCACCTGACTGTCGTCGCTGCCGTAGAGCTTTAGGTGCGCTGCAGGCAGGCGGTACCACGGCTCGATCGGCCGGTCGTGATGCGCGTTGTGATACGGAAAATTCAACAGCAGCAAGTTCAGCCATGGCAAGCGCACCGAGACCAGGTTGGAATACGTATTGCGTTGCTCGTAGGCATGGTCGCGCACCTTGTCGTTCGGGATCGGCGCGCCATCCTCGAGCACCGCGTAAGCATCGTACGTATGCTGATAGGCATCGGTGAAGCGCAGCACGCTCACACAGATCAACCACGCCAGCAGATAAAGCGCCACCGCCTTGAGTGAAATCCAGGCGAGGACCGCGAACAACACCGCACGCACCGCAAGGACTGTCACGATGCGGCGACGCTGAGCGCTGCGCGCCGCCGATTGGAACGGTGCAGCCATGACGTAGCCGTGCATGATCAGTTCGACCGCCGGGAAATATGCCCACTCAAGCGCCAGAACCGCGTTGCGCATCCAACGCGGCAAGTGCAACAGGAATGCCTTGGCATCGAAGGTCAACACGTCGGCGCGATCGACATGGTGACGCATATGCTTGCGCCTGAGGTCGGCGAACGGCGCGTAGCAACTGCCGTTCAACCAGGCCAGCCAGGTGCCGAGTCGAGCATTGGCCGCCGCGCTGTGGAACATCGTGCCGTGCGCGGCTTCGTGCAGGAAATACGCACCGATGATCAGTGCATGCGCGAGCAGCAGTGTACCGAGCACCGCAGCCCACCAGGGCTGCGTGAGCAACAGCACAATGCCGGCGGCGAAACCGCCGAACGCATACGCTAGCCCCAGCGTGTTCGGCAGCAAACCATCGCGATATCGATAGACCGTCGGCATGGCGTTTACTTCGCGAGCTCGGTGACGAACTGGGCGTCGATCGTGGTCTCGACCGCAGGCACGGCGGCAATTTGCCCCTTCTTCTGCAGTAAGGAACCGATTACGGCGCCGCTGGTGAAGTACGACTTGGTGGTCGGGCCTTTGACGAAACTCTGCGGCATCTCCTTGGGCGGGATGTTATAGACCCCTGCGAGCTGCGCCTTCACGTCGTCGGCCGACACACCGAGCGCCTTGCCGATGATCTGGTCGGCTTCCTTCGGATGGCTCTTCATATAGGCCAGGCCGTCTTCGTACGCTTGCATGATCGCCTTCACTTGCGCCGGATGCGCGTCGATAAACGGCTGGTCGAACACCAGCACGTCGGCAATCAGGCCCGGCGCATTGCGCGACGAATAGACCACATGGAACTTGCCCTTGCTCGCGGCAAGGATCTGCGAAACGTTGGGCTCATAGGTGACCCCAATCGGCAAGCTACCGGACACCATGGCAGCCGGAACCGCTTCCGGCGTCATGTTGACCGAGTCGATATCGTGGTCGCTCATGCCGTTGGTCTGCAACGCATAAGCGAGCAAGAAGTCCGAGGGCGAGAGGGGGTTATACGCCACTTTCTTGCCCTTGAAGTCGGTCACCTTCTTGATGCTCGAGCCGGCGACAATGGCGTCCGCACCGTCCGAGAAGTCGATCGGCATCACCACCTTTTGCTTCAGGCCTTTCGCATCCGAGCCGATCACTTGGTCGTAGGTCAGCATGGCGCCGTCAAGCGCGTGGCTTTCGATTGCGGCGGGCAGCAAGCCGGGGTCGGTGAAGAACTGCAACTCCACCGATACACCATATTTCTTATACATGTCGAGCGCCTGAGCGACGTAGAACGGGCCGTAGCCTATCCAGACCACGGTGCCGATCTTGAGAGTCGCGGGGGCCGGTGCGGCTGCAGACGCGGCGGGTGCGCCGAGCCACGTTGCGGCCAGCAAGCAGGATGCTACGGAGAGTGCAGACAGAGTCTTCTTGAACTTGAACGACATGCGTAGGCTCCTAAAAGGGAAAAAGATCGCGGGAGAGCGCACTATGCGCATCTCCCGGGCTTTTATCCCTCCGTGGAGCCCCGTTGTTGAAGCGGAGCCGGACTGCTCTCGGACCAGCATTCGCGACGGCCTGTGCGAACCGGAACCCTAGCCTTCCTATCAGTTATTGAGCTCGACGCTCATCCCGTGACGCATGTCATTTAGCATGAAGCGTGCCAGAGCATGGCACGCTCGCGACGCACTTCGTGACAGCCGCGCTAATCCGTGCTTGCCTGGAAGCGCACGGCAATTTGTGGGTCGTCGCGCACAATCGAGGCTCGGCACGACGGGCACGCGATCGGGCATACCGGCCCATTTCCGGTGCAGCGAATGGCACGCGAGCGGGCATGTCCGGTCGCGCTGCAGGTTGCGATATCGCGTCAAGCGCAGGCCGAACGCGAAAAGCAAGCCCGTGTGATACTGGATGGAGGCGCAAGCGGAGAGCGCCGCGAAATTCGACCAGGAAAACCTATGCCATGCGTGTTCGATAAACAGAGTAGATCAATCCGCGCCGCAATCGGCAGCGCATTGCTGCTGGCGTCCTACGCCGCGATTGCCCAGACAAGCACGCCGCCCTCATTACAACCTGCCGATGCGCAGCATAGGGTTGTTTCCCTGTCCGCGTCCGGTGTGCAGGTCTATGTGTGCAAGCGCGATCAGACCAATCAATTGACGTGGACGTTCAAGGCGCCGCTAGCCGATTTGTACGATGCATCCGGCAAGCTTGTCGTGAAGCACTATGCGGGGCCGAGCTGGGAAGCATCCGACGGCAGCAAGCTGACCGGCAAAGTGCTGCAGCAGGCAGTCAATACGGGGGAGCCCGGCAGTATTCCGCTGTTGCTGTTACGGGCGACGAATGCCGGGGGGCCAGGACTCCTCGGTGGGGCGCGCTACGTTCAGCGACTGAACACGCGCGGCGGTGTTGCGCCTGTCCAGCCTTGCACGCACGAAGGACAGGAAGGTAACAGCCCCTATCTTGCCGATTATGTGTTCCTCGATTAGCGGTGAGTCGTAGCGCGTCCTGTTTGCGGCCTTCTCCCTTCTAATAAGGACGCCGGGGACGACAAACCTCGTAGCGCTACGCTTGTGTCAACGCTTGTTTGAGTCTCGACGCCACACGTGTTGCATCCTTCTCGTCGATGACATTGGCAAAACCCAACAGCAAACCCTGCTGCGGCTTTGCCTTGATGTACCAGCGTGACAAAGGATGCAGGGCCAATCCGGCAGCCCGCGCATGGGCGGCCAGCATGACGTCGTCTTCATGATCGGCCAGCTTCGCCAGTATATGCAAACCGCCCGGCTGCAAATCGATCCGTATGCGATCTCCCAGTATTTCCTGGAAAACGCGCGACGTCACCGCGCGACGTTCTGCGTACAACAGACGCATTTTCTTCAGATGCCTTGAGAAATGACCTTCGGCGATAAAGTCGGCGATGCCTGCTTGAAACAGGTATGGGCAGCCTGCGTTCAAGTTGTACGAAGCTGCCTGAAAACGTGCAACCGCACTGACCGGTGCGACGACGTAAGCCAACCTCAACCCCGGGAACATCGCCTTGCTGAACGTACCGCTGTAAATGACGCGATCATTGCGATCCAGGCTTTTCAGCGCCGGCAACGGCCGCCCTCGATAGCGAAACTCGCTATCGTAGTCGTCTTCGATGATCCAGCTGCCGGCTTTGCCGGCCCATTCCAAAAGCGCCATCCGGCGTTCCAGCGAGAGCGTCACGCCAAGCGGACTTTGATGCGACGGCGTAACCATCGCGAATTTTGCATGCGCACTTAATCGTTTGCCTTCTTCGACCATCACTCCGTTTTCATCGACCGGCACCGGCACGAGCTTGACCGCGGCATTCTGCAGAAACAAGCGCGCAAAAATATAGCCGGGATCTTCGAACCAGAACGCATCGCCGACCGTGGAAAGACTACCTAAGGTCAGTTCCAGCGAGTTGCGCAAGCCGGTCGTGATGAATACCTGTTCCGGCAGACACACCACGCCGCGCGAGACACCCAGATACGTGGCAATCCTTGCACGCAAACTGTCATAGCCGGCCGGGTCGGGATAGGCCAGCCGCGCCGGTTCGCTGCCGCGCAGTCGATGCCCAACCAGCCGGTTCCACACCTTGCGTGGGAATGCATCGAGCGCAGGCAAACCCATCTGCAGCGGCTTCGGTGCCTGGCCGTCGTGATCGACGATAACGGCATGCGCTTGCCCGGCCATTGCTGCGCGAGGTTTGAGCAAAGCGGGTGGCGGCAAGGACGGCGACACCACCGTGCCGGCCGCGCCCCTGACCTGCAGATATCCCTCGTCCGTCAGGATGCGATAAGCCATTTCCACGGTACCGCGCGCGAGATTGAGTTCGGTCGCGAGCGCGCGTACTGCCGGCACGCGATCGCCCGCATGCAGGTTTCCCTGCTCGATCGCCGTCTTGAAGCGCGCGCATATCTGGAGGTACATGGGCAATTCCAGCGCGCGATCGATGCGCAAATCCAGGTCAGGCTTGGCGGTTTTCATGGACTAGTCGTTTTGTCATTTCTTGGCCCTTCTAACACGGCCATGATTTTCGCATACTACACCTCAAGCCAACGCCAATTTCGTTACTTCGATTACCTGACCAAGGAGCTTCAAATGCAAACTCGCCTCGACTTCTTTAATGCCGACAAAGACGCCGTCAAGGCAATGATGGGTGTTGAAAACCAAGTCAACAAAGGCACGCTGGACATTCTGCTTAAGGAACTGGTCCGCCTGCGTGCATCGCAAATCAACGGCTGCGCATTCTGCCTCGACATGCATGTGACGGACGCACGCAAGGCCGGCGAATCGGAACGCCGCTTGGCTACCGTCGCGGCATGGCGCGAAGCCCCATTCTTCAGCGAGCGGGAGCGCGCTGCGCTGGAGTGGACCGAATCGTTGACGTTGGTCGCCCAAAACCACGTGCCCGATGCCGTGTGGGATGCCGTTCGCCCGCATTTCACCGATGCCGAACTGATGGAACTGACGTTACTGATTACGTCGATCAATACTTGGAATCGCTTCTCCATCGCGTTCCGCAAGATGCCGGCGTAATTGCCGGCGGCGCTGGTCGCCACTCACTTTTGGGAGCAATATATGCGGTCTCACGTAGAAATAAAACCCCTCGAAGGCGCCGCCGATCTGGAAGCGTCGTTCTCGGTGATGAAGGAACTGCGACCGCATCTGAGCGATCCGGCGACATACGCGGCACAGATCGCGCAGCAACGCGCTCAAGGGTATCGATTGCTTGCGGCATGGTGCGATGGTGCAATCGTCGGACTTGCCGGCTATCGACTGCAAGACAACCTGATATACGGCCGTTTCGTGTACGTCGATGATCTGGTGGTAACAGCCTCGTCGCATCGCTGCGGGCTCGGCGAACGCCTATTGCAAGCTGCACGGCAACAAGCTCTCGCCTTGCACTGCAAACATTTTGTGCTGGATACCGGTTTGCATATGGCGCTGGCGCAGCGCTTTTACTTCCGGCAGGGGCTGCTCGCACGAGGCATGCATTTCGTCGAAACGCTTACACAGGAATCCGCGACATGAAGCGCATTTTGTTATTGAACAGCGGCCCGCACAGCGACACGAGCCATGGTTATCGCCTTGCAATGGAAGCGATTGCCGCATCGGGTATCGACCGCATACAGATCACCGAACGCGATCTGGTGAGGTCGCCGATTCCGCCAATCGACCGCGATTACGCACTTGCCGTCACCTCGCAAACGGCACACGATGCGCAAGAGTTCGAGTGGTCGGAACGCCTGATCGTCGAACTGGAACAACACGATATGCTGTTCATCGTCACGCCGATGCACAACTTCACCGTGCCCGCCGCGCTGAAACTGTGGATCGATCATGTGATTCGCATCGATCGCACTTTCCACGCGACGCCGCAGGGCAAGGTCGGGCTGATGAAAGACCGCCCGACCTTTGTTCTGGTCAGCTCAGGCGGCTTTCATGCGGGAGAACGAGCGAAACAGGCCGACTTCCTGACACCGTACTTGCGCTATGCGCTGGCGTCGATCGGCATCGTCGATGTGCATTTCTTGCCGCTGCAAGGACTGGTCTTCGGCCCGCAAGCGGTGGCACAGGCAGTGCATGAAGCACGGCAGCAATTGTCCGAGAAACTGGCCTTGACCGTTGCATGCCTGAAGACAAAGTTTGATACGTACAAGCATAGCGTGGCACGGTGAATGAAGAGAGCGTCGAGCGGCAGAATTCTTATCTGCTGCCGGTGGACGTCACTGCGTGTTGCGCACTCGCGCTGGCAGATTCTGCAATGCGTCCAGAAATGCTCTGACCTTGACACTCAGCAGACGGCGCGAGTTGTAGAGCGCCCATATTTCCACGGGCGGCCCCTGCTCTGTGCCCCAGCAAACGAGTCGCCCCGCCGCCACGTCCTGCTCCACGAGCAACCTGGGCAACATTGCCGCGCCTACCCCGGTCAGAACGGCCTCGCGGACCATCAAACCAGCGGGTAGGCCAAAGCAAACCGCGCGGCAATTTGGCACAACACGACGTGCGCGAAAACGATGGGCGCACTGATGCGCAACCGCCCGCGCGACGGGTGCATGTGACGCCACCGCTTCGCCTGCTTCCTGCAGTTCCGCCATCAGCCCTCGCGTACGCTCGTGGAGCGCAAGGCCGTCTTCGGTCAAACGCATCCGTCGCGCGCCCCGCTCGATCAATCTCACGCCACGCTATCGTCGCTTCAATGGAACGAATATTCTGTCTCTAACGGCCTGCTTCGGGCCCCCATCAGAGAGACCATAGCAGCAGCTTGGGCGAAGGAGTGACCGATTTAGATCACTAATAAAATGGCTGTCCAACGGCTTTGATATGATGCCGCATTAAAAAATGCGGTATCAGTTGGAGTTGAACGAAATGTCACGAAAAAGCGAAGGCTCTGATTCTTCTCGCCGTAAAAATGTGACGATTGCTCGCGTCAAGATTATCGCGTATTCGTTGCTGTTTCTCGTCATGCTCGTGTTTGTCATTGGCATTTTTATCGCAAAAATGCTGGCTTCCTGATCGGTCGTGTTGATCGACAGGCGGCGTTCTTCAATGCGCTGTCTCATAGACGTGGCGCCGTCTTGACCTTCCAGCGACTGGAAGGTTCATGATGAATATACGGTCCTTTGATGAGGACCGTGATCGCCCTCCAAGCGATCAAGTTACCCACCTATGGAGCATATTTAGATGAAGGCCAACCGTTTACTCACTGTCCTCTCCATCAACGTCGCAATCGCGTTGTCCGGCATGGCACTCGACGCGAGCGCGCAGCAAACCCGTGCTATGGCAAATGGGGCGATGAACATGCCTGCCGGAAAAATGGGGGTGCCAGCACATGCCGGCGATGCGCCTTCTGCATCAACGCAGGCCTTTGAGAGCAACGCAGCGAAGATGATGAAAAATATGAGCGCCCCGGGATACGCTGGAGATACCGACGCGGACTTTGTAGCGCACATGATCCCCCATCATCAAGGAGCGGTGGACCAGGCCGAAGTCGAGCTCAAATACGGCAAAGATCCGCAAATGAAGGCGCTGGCGAAGAACATCATCAAGGCGCAGGTTGAGGAGATTGCCTTCATGAAGCATTGGCAAGCGAAGCACAACCCGAACATGTGATGCGCGAGGCGGTATGGGCCGCCTCGCTGCCTCGCGAAGGCTTCGAAGGCGCCGCGTCGGGCTGCCACGAACGGCAGCTTGGCTTGATCATCCGTGATGGCTCCGATCGTATTTCCCGATCGTCTATTGCCCGGTCTCCATTAATACTTTCCAATAAAGCGGATCATGTGTCGACCATACCGGGCAATTGCCGGCGCGATTCAGCGAGGGCGGCATTTCCAGGACCCGCTATCGGCATTTAGCGCAATAAGCGAATTCCCGAATAAAAGCAGCCAACAACGGTTTTACGGCACTTTCCTGCTTGTTTTATTTAATTTGAACAAGGTATTACCCCCTTTACAGACTGTATATTGATCGAATATATCGCTGGTTTTTGACAAAGGGTTTAGCGCCGTGCCTTTCAGAGCTCAATTCGAAAATCCTGTTTTACGCCGCGGATGGCTTGAGTGGATATTGCTGGTTGCGGCGCTTGCGCTGGTAGGCGGGGTGTTCACGAGTGTACATTTCGCCGAGGTGAATCGCGTCGACACCGTCGTGCGTGACCGCCTGAATGCCCTGACCAATATCGTCGCCGACGATATCCAAGGTAATTTGGGAACAGTCGATCAGACGCTGGAACGCGTGATGCAGGATTATTTGAGCGGCCCTGACGCGGTGCACTCGCCAAGCGAGTTGACACGGCGCTTGAGCGCGATGCAAATCGCGATGCCAGGCATTCGGTCGTATCGTGTAGTGGATGCCAGTGGTATTGTCATGTCTAGCTCTTTACCCCTCCTGCTCGGTAGAGACATCAGCTCTCGAGATTATTTCCGGGCGGCACGGGACCGGCCGAATATCGACACACTGTATGTGTCTGGCCCACTCCAATCCATCAGGACAGAGCCTGACCTGGTCGTCGCCGTCTCCCGGATAGTGCCTGGTCCACACGGCGAATTTGGTGGCCTGGTGGTCGCTACGCTGGGTAAGGAATTCTTTCAAGATTCCTTCTTGCCGGTCGGCTATGCGCCGGATGCCTGGGGTGTCGTCGTGCATGGCGATGGCCGGCAAATCATGAGTTTTCCAGAACACAACGGCATCGATGGCACCGACCTCAACCGGCCAGGTACCTTCTATAGTCGGCATCGCCAAAGTGGACGCATGGTGAGCGTCATGACTGGCGCGATATACACCACGGGCGAGCAGAGCCTGGTGGTGTTGCGGACCATTCAACCCGCCGCCTTGCATATGGAAAAAGCGCTGATTGTCGGTCTGAGTCGCAAGCTGGACGTGATTGCAAAACCGCTACACAACGAGGCTATTATTTACAGCGAACTTTACATCGCCATCGCGCTGCTTTGCGGCGGTGGCTTGTACTGGCTGCAAAGGCGACGCGCCTACATCAATGCATTGGCGGCTGACCTCGAACGTGAACGGCGGGAAGCCGATGAACAGTCAAGGCTCCATGATGTGCTGCGCGAGAGCGAGGCACGCTTTCGCACCTTGATTGAGGATGCACCCTTGGCAATCGCCATGCTGCGCGGTGGTCATTTCATTTATTCAAATCCACGCTACCGCATGCTGCATGGCTATTTACCCGAAGACGATATAACGGGGCTGCCCTGGAGCGCCATGATCTCGCCCGAGTCCCGTGCGATATTGCATGAGCAAGAGGCATTGATCAATCAAGACTCTCCCGTTGAGCAAATGTTCGAAGCAGAAGGGCTAGGCAAGGACGGCATCCTGATGCCCGTGTCTAAAGCGATTACGCGCGTCAATTTGCTGGACGGACCTGCCACACTAATCTTCGCGCAGGATATTTCTGCCCAGAAACATGCCGAATCGGCCTTGCTGCAGGCGCGCGATGCCGCAGAAGCCGCGAATCGCAGCAAGGCCGATTTTTTGGCCAACATGAGTCATGAGATCCGCTCGCCGCTCAATGCCATTCTGGGTTTGGCTTATCTGCTGGAGCAAGCGCATCTCGATCTTGATGCACATGGCATGGTGCGTAAGATCAGAACCTCAGGGCGCATGCTATTGGGCATTGTCAATGACATCCTCGACGTATCCAAAATTGAAGCCGGCCACCTGGTGCTTGAGCAGGCGCCCTTCCGACTGGACGATGTGATTGGCAACGTCGCGATTACCATGGGCATTGCTGCCGGCGACAAAGACATTCAGTTGATCATCCAGCCTTCACCCGCCGGTATTTCCCCGGTGGTGGGCGATGCGCTGCGGCTCGAGCAGGTGTTGAATAATTTGACCAGCAACGCGATCAAGTTCACTCAAAGCGGCAGGGTTGAATTGAGTATGGTGTTGCTGTCCCAGCTTGAGGACAACATTGTTCTGCGCTTTTGCGTCCAGGATACCGGTATCGGCATCGCCCCCGAACTGCAAAGCGAGGTGTTCTCGCCGTTTACACAAGCCGACAGCTCCACCACCCGCCGCTTCGGCGGCACCGGTCTGGGGCTTACGATTTGTCGCCAACTGGTCAGCTTGATGGGCGGCGAGATCGGCTTGAATAGTGTCCCCGGCGAAGGTAGTGAATTCTGGTTCACCGTGCCGCTGCAATTGGTCGCCAGCTCCGATTTTTCTTCTCCGGACTTGGTTCGGATTGACGCCTTGATCGCCGACGACAATGAAATTGCCTTGCAAGCGCTGAGCAATACCGCTCATGGCTTGGGTTGGCAGGTCAGCGCCGTACGCTCAGGCGCAGCGGTGCTGGCACAACTAAGCGAGCGCGGTGACACGAAGCTGCCCGACATCGTGGTCCTGGACTGGAAAATGCCTGGCATGGACGGTCTGGCCACAGCACGCGCCATTCGCGAACGCCTGCCCGAAACACAATGCCCTATTGTTATCATGGCAACCGCCTATTCGCTGCCCAGTCTGGCCAGTCACGCGGGTGCAGAAATGGTGGATGCCATTCTAAGCAAGCCCGTGACCTCATCGGCGCTCTATAACGCAACGCTTGAGGCGCAGCATAGGAGAGGCACCTCGGTCGGGATCGCACCTCGCGTGCCGCAAGAGACGACTCAAGGCTTGGCGGGGGTTCGCCTACTGGTTGTCGACGACAGCGAAATCAATCGCGAAGTGGCTCAACGGATATTGTGCGAACAAGGTGCGATCGTGTCGCTGGCGGTCGACGGCCGAGCTGCCGTAGATTGGTTGATGGAGCATCCGCACGGCGTCGACCGCC
>Ga0265338_10004095_pt1 | contig 19970 bp, 19 predicted proteins | sample 42126metaG_FD_193579 | JGI IMG/M metagenome (GOLD analysis project Ga0265338, IMG submission 193579) | Rhizosphere microbial communities from Carex aquatilis grown in University of Washington, Seatle, WA, United States - 4-21-26 metaG | ecosystem: Host-associated > Plants > Roots > Rhizosphere...
AAGATCAACCAGCAGTTTTGGCCGCAAAAAAAGCGGTGGATGCTAGTGACCACAGATGTCTTTGGAGGGCTGGTCGGGCCCACCTACGGCAGTGAGGGCGGCCCTTGTTTCGACTGCCTTCTCGATCAGTCTCAGCGGCAACAAGGGGCACAGTACTTTCAAGGCGACTACACCGATTTGATCGCGCAAAAAAACCGCCCTCCGGAAGATTTGTCCGGCAATCCTTTAGCGACTGGTGTTCTGCCCTTCGCCGTTACCGAATCGCTCAAAGCGATCTCAGGACTTTGCAAACCCATGAGCTTTGATGGCTTTTTTAGTTTCGATTTGTTTAATTTCCGCATGAATTACCGGCCGATTCAGCCTTCCGCGACTTGCCCGGTCTGTGGTGGAATCTAGATGCCGCTGCTCACGGACTCCTTTCATTTCTTGAACGGACCGGAGCCGAGCGAAGATGCCGACTACTACTTCGCGACCAAAATTCAATCGGAGTTCTACTGGCGGCGCTTTGAAGAACGTATCCTGGCGTGGGAATCCAACCCTGAGTCGGCGAAAGACTCCTACTCAACTTACAAAGTTTATCAGGGAGCTCCGCGCTTTGAGCTCCAGCCCGACCTCACTTGTTTTAAAAATATAAACTGGGAGAGCGTGGTTCTCAACCGCCACAGCACTCGAGGATTCGGGCGCGCGCCGGTTTCGTTTGCGCAAGTTTCAAATTTACTCACGATGTCCTTTGGTCTCAAGAACCACGGTCAATGGCTAAAAGGGGCGCCTCCTGATGGCGCGTGGCCAAGCCGCGCACTGCCCTCGGGTGGCGGGCTTTATCCCTTAGAGTGCTATGTTCTAGCAATGGCGGTCGACGGCTTGCCGCGCGGACTTTACCATTTGAGCCTTTCTCACGGCTGCCTTTCCCAGTTGCGCACTGACCCCGCAACATTCGATTTCAGAACATTTTGGGGGCAGCACCGATTGTTTGGCGAGCCCTCGGTCATCTTTTTTGTGACTTCGATTTTTGCGAAATCCCGTATCAAGTATGGAGCGAGGTCCCTGCGTTACATTCTACTCGAAGCCGGCGGTATCGCCAGCCATTCCAACCTCGTAGCGGGAGCTATGGGTTTGGATTTTTGCATCGACGGCGGCGGCTATGAAAATAAAATTGAAGAGTTGATCGGTCTCGATCCACGCCAAGAAGGCCAGATCATCACCTTCATGGCGGGACACAAAGCCAAATGACGCCGTCTGAATTTCAAAGTTTAAGAAAAGATCTCAATACCTTTGGAGCTTTAAAATTAATTTTAGGGGGACAGTCGATGTCTCCGGCGATCAAGGACTGCGAAGCGGTTGCTTTTGTGCCCGTTGAGCCGCGCCAGCTGCGGAAGTTCGACATTGTCGCCTTCTATGACCGAAACTCCTTGGTGTGCCATTATGTCAACGCCATCAAGAGCGAACATTGCGTGTGCAAGTCGTTGCAATTTCCCGGCGAAGACTTGGTGCCGTTTGAAATGCTCCTCGGCAGAGTGTCCAGTCATCGGTTGGCTTGGTGGCGAAAATTATTTCTCGGCCTTTTTCGTTAAGAACTGGCCTACCAAATTGCGCCTAGGAAGGGCACCTATATTGCTCCTATTAGTAATCTTATGGAGATCAATTGCCCACAATGTATTAAAGAGTTTGAAACGTCCGAAATTCAGATAAGCGTTCGACGTGCCGGATACTTTCGCCGAAAGTCGGATTCCAAAAGAGTCCAGAGATATCGCTGCAACCGTTGCCAAAAGAATTTTTCTTCAGCCACTTTCCGTGACGAGTACCGGCAAAAGAAGCGGCAAGTGAATTTTCACATTGCGCGGGACTGGGTGTCTGGTGTCTCGCTCAGAAGGGTCGCAAAGAACTACCATCTCAGTCGAAGAACTGTTGCTCGCAAACTCGAGTTCCTTGGCAAAAAGTACTACCGAGATTTTTTGGAGGAAAACAAGATACACGGGAAGGCCTCCATCGTCGTGTTCGACGATATGGAGACCTTTGAACACACGAAGTGCAAACCTCTCTCCATCACTTTGGCGGTCGAGTATAAAACCCGTCGAATATTAGGATTCGAGGTCTCACAAATGCCGGCGAAGGGGCGACTCGCAAAGATCGCAATCAAAAAATATGGCTTTAGACGGGATATGAGGGCTCAGGGAAGGCAGCGACTCTTTAGTCAACTTCAAGATCTAGTTTTGCCGGACGCACTTTTTCAATCTGACGAAAATCCATTTTACCCGAGAGACTTACGGCGAGCCTTTCCCCAAGCGACCCATCAAGCATTTAAAGGGCAGCGCGGTTCGATTGTCGGACAGGGAGAGCTCAAGAAAATTCGCTGGGATCCGCTCTTTTCACTCAATCACACCTGCGCGATGTTTCGCGCAAATGTAAACCGTCTGTTCAGAAAAACGTGGTGCACGACGAAAGTTCCGGAAAATCTCTCACATCATCTGGCTATCTATGCATACTTTCACAACAAATATTTGATTGCTCGCCAGGTAAAGCGCACTTAGGTAGGTCAGTTCTTGGTTTTTTTGAGCGGATAGATATTAATATGAGCGCCCATTTGCCTTTTGGTGCGAGCCGGTCCTGAGAGGAGAAGTGACTTGGGGTCCTCGAGAAACACGCGATAGTAGGCCCGGCCTTCTTCCACGCGAAATTCACCACAACTGGTCGTGAGCAAATTGACAGCGACATTGATTTTCGCACACGGCGTCAGCCCCATGCTTTGCCCAAGTTTAGACCAAGTTTTTTGTATGAGCGTGCTCTCCGCAAGTTTAATGGTCATTTTAAAGTGACGGGAACTACTCGGGGGAATCGCCTCTAGCCGGTAAGTTCCGCGTAGGCGGCGCTCAATAACCGGAGTCTTGGGATCTTTCGGTTCATAGTACAGGTAAACGATCGAGACGTCTTTCGGCGTGAACGTGGCCGTGCGTTTCCAGAGCGCACGGGATTCCACCTTTTGCGGAGCCCCGTCTTGAAACACGCCCTCGAGCTCATGGTTCAGCGCCGCATGCGAAGAGAGAGGTCCGAGTAAAACGCTGAACATCACGAAATATCTAAACATTAAACTTTTCCCGCGCCTTGAGACGCGCCTTAAGCTCCGCAATCTCGCGCTCCATCCTGGCGATCCGGGAATTTTGACCTGTGATCTCGTTCCACATGGTCTTGGCGCCCTCAACCAACACGGCCACCATGTGGCCATACTTAACGCTTTTGAATTCGTCGCCCGGAACCTGAGTGACGAGCTCCGGCAAAACCCTTTCAACTTCTTGGGCAATAAAGCCCAAATCTCTTTCCCCGGAATTTTTCCAACGGAAGCTCACCCCGCGCAATGCTTGGATCTTTTCCATAGGCGAGACCAGGGTTTTAACATCCGACTTCAGGCGTAAATCGGAGTGCGCGCTGGCGCACGAGGAACCGCAGGAGGCACCGCATCCGGTGCCGGAGCAACCTCCGGCCAACGCCACATCTGGCTTGAAGAGTTCGAGGCTCATACTCTCGAAATCGATTTTAATTACGTCGGGCTTTAGGCCGTGTACGCGTGGCGAAGATTCCGTCCGCGCCGGAAGGACTTCCAGAAGCTGCGCCAAAAAAGCCGTCGTTAAAAACCGAGTGGCCAGCTCCGTGAACCGGTCATTCTGAATCTTGAACTGAAGGCGGACAGCTTCAATTACCTCAGAAAGGGTCAGATGGCCGTCGAGGCGCACCAAGAGGTACGCGCCCAAATCCCTAACGGAAAACAGTTTTTGTTCATCTAGATGATAGAGCTGGATGCCACTGTCGCCTAACCGGCGCAGCAAAATCGAACTCTTGATTCGCAAGATTGAGTCGCCGCTGAGAGAATTCACGATCATATAAGCACGCTGTTAATTTCCCTTATCAAAAAGTAGACCTGCTCTGCCGTGAAAATTCAATCCTTGCCTGTATTTATCTAGCGCGGCGTCGATGTCCGTCCCTTCTCTTGCTTACGCCGACGCCGGGCCGATATTGTTGCCGGTAGGAGGCCATTTGTACGCGCAAACAGAGACCATACGCACCTCAGTCCGACAGGTGTGGTTCACCGTACTCGCTAACATGAAATCCCGTTACCGCGGCTCCTGGGCCGGGGTCTTATGGGTTGTGGTCAATCCGTTGATTATCTATGGCGCGCAGAGTTTTGCATTTCACTACGTGCTCCGCCTGCAGGTCCCGAATTATTTCGTTTTCCTGCTCTCGGGCCTCTTGCCCTGGCTCTTTATCGTGCAAAGCTTGGAAATGTGCGCGGGATTATTGGTGAACTCCGGCCCGCTTTTAAAGTCGTATCCAATTCATCCACTGGTCTGTTTGCTCGCGCAAGTGATGGACAACTTCTTTAACTTAGTGCTGCTGCTTTTTATCCTTTTGCCCGCCGTACTCTTGAGCGGCGTTCCCTTTCTCAATATCGTCTTGTTCAGCATACCGCTCTTGGCCTGTTTGATGGCGGTGATAGGACTCAGTTGGATTTTGGCTACGATGCAGGTCTTTTGGCGCGACACCCGGTTTATTTTAAGTTTTGTTTTAAACGTTTCCTTCTTTTTAACGCCGGTGTTTTATCCGCAAAATTTTGTCGAGCCTAAATACCAGTGGATTATTCGACTCAACGTTTTTCATTACCTCCTTTTGCCGTTTCGGGATTTGGCCGGAGCTTCCGTTGACCCGCACTTCGTTTTACACTGCCTAATGGCGTGGACGCTCGGCCTTGTGTTTTGCGGCGCCGCCGCTCTTTATTGGAAGGAAAAGCGGAATGTCGCATTCTTCTATATTTGAGGACGGCCGTACGGTTTTGGCGGAGGTGATCAACCTGAGCCTCACCTTTCAGGTCGCCCGCTATGGCGGAGCGACGGTGCGCGACCGGTTCGTCGAGGCCGTGCGCGGCCCAAAACACGAGGGGTCCGCGCTCGAAGAGCTTTGTGTACTAAACAATATTAGTTTTAATATCAATGAAGGCGACCGCATCGGCATACTCGGCGTGAACGGCGCGGGCAAGACTACTCTCTGCCGCTGTCTCGCCGGCACTTACAATCCCACGCGCGGCGCGGTCCGTCGCCACGGACGCGTCCGCGGCGTTTTCGACACGGCCATCGGGATCTACCCTAATCTCACTGGCCGCGAAAACGCCCGGCTGTTAATGCATTTTCTTTATCCCGAATGCGTGGACCAGCACGCGGAATTAGTCGAAGAGGCGTTAGAGTTTTCCGAGCTCGGCAAGTTTTTGGATTATCCTTACCGGACTTATAGCAACGGAATGCAGGCCCGCTTGTGTTTGTCCTTGATCTCCTGCCGGCCGAGCGATCTCTTGATCTTGGACGAAGTTTTCGATGGGGCGGACCGGTTTTTCAGAGAGAAAATTTCGCGCCGGATCCTATCGATTATTGAGAAGTCGGGAGCGGTGGTCTTCGTCAGCCACTCGGCCGAACAGATTTTCAACGTCTGCAACCGCGTCCTACTGTTGGAGCACGGTGAAATCCTATTTGACGGCGATGTGGGCGAAGCGCTCTATCTTTATTCCCATTCAAAACCTAGGGAAACGGATGCGGAAACGGGTTTAGATCTCTCATAGACCCCGGCCGTTGTTTCAGACCCAGCTTTTCCGGCAGCTGAAACAGCCGCGGATAACCGAAGGGGCGGTGCCGGTGGGCGGCATCAATCGCGATCAGGTCCGGCGAGAAAGCGCGGTAGACGGAAAAACCGGCATAGCGGAGAGCCCGGTCTGAAAGTTCCCGGAAATACAGCCGCAGGCGATTTTTATCAAATTCATTTTGTATATAGGCCAAGCCGGCTTCCGCGCCGCCATTCCCACCCATGGGAAGATCGCGCCAGGAGAGCGGCGAGGTGCCCGCCAACAGTGGGGCCATTGCGGCCTCCATGGGCTGAAAGGCATAAAGATAAAAGTGGTCGACAAAATCCCACACCGAAAGCTCGAAGTCCTCCTCGTAGCGCACTTCGCGCGCCCAAGCCGGCGCTTTGGTCTGCATGATATTTTCCAGTTGCGTCACCTCGGACAAAGCGCGATCAATGGCCCTTATCGGATCGAGATGTGCGGCGGCCGAAACTCCGAACCGATATCCATGCTTCGAGAAGTCGCCGCGTATCACAGCTAAGACGATGGGAATCTCTAGCTCGGTTTGCAGAAAAAAAAGCTTCACTCGGTCAAGGACCGGGCGAAACGGCTGCAAAATTTCGCTCAGCCGCGCGTCAGGTCCCGTGAGCAGCAATGGCCGCGGCGCATTTTTGGTCCACCAATAAAATAGAACGGCGTCGCGCTCGATGAGTTCCAAGGCGGCGCTCAAGCGGGCGTGGGCTGGATCGCCAGCGCAGGCGTTGCCGTTGGTAGACGGCATAAAGTAAACCGGCGCGCCCGATGGCGCGGACCCGCTGAAGTTGAACGGCAAAAGAACTTTTCCGGCCGTGGATTCAAACCAGGCCCAGTCCGTGACTGAGTCCCGCCGCAAATTGTAAACTTCCCCGCGCCTGACCGCGCCCTGATCTTCATCGAAAATTTTAAACTCGGCGGGGTCGAGAGCGGGCAGCCCTTGATCGCGCAAGCCGAGAAAGGTAACGGATTTGAAATCGGGTCGTTCAATAGTGGTACAATGTCGTTCGATGGCCTCACCCATCGCGCCAAAGAGGGCTTGGTCCTTGTTTCTGTGCAAAGACATGCCGTTGCCACGCTGGTATTGAGTCGAAAAGCCGAACATGCGGCCATTCCAATTCCCGAGGGGCCGTACGCTGCCCTCGGCAAATACCCGTGAGAATTTCTGCACGCCGTTCAGCGTTTCGGCGCGCGAATAGTGAATCATGTGGCTAAATTACTGTAGCCGCCATTCATAAACAAGCAATCCGATTGACACCCTCGGAGGATCACAGGAATTATTAAATCGCATTGGGGGCGCGGCTTTGCAGACTCTATCCTTAGCAGCGGGGGCACCCGCCATATTGTCTTACTCCGACCAGTCGTACTGGGCGAGCTGCCCTGTCATTACGAGGAATCTGGCCCGCGCGTATGCCCTTCTTTATCCGGCGGAGAGCTTTTTTCAGATTGGCCGCGACCTGAATCTCATTGAGATCGACCGCCTCGCCGATCAGATCTTCGCTTTTGCTCCGGACCGCCTGATCTTTATTGACGATCAAGTGCCGCATCCGGCGCCGCTATTGAGGGCGATCAAAGCGCGCTACCGCGATTCGATGCCGCCGGTTTATTTCCACGTCTACGGGGACTTTAGTGTTCAGGCGCAGACGTGGCTCGAACTCGAAGACTGTTTGCGGAGCGTACCACTGACTCTCGCTTGCGCGTCTCCGCGGCAGGCGCGGTTTGTCCGGCAGATGTTGCGCGAAGGTCAGGACGTAACACCTGTGATTCCTTTTCCACTCGATCCCAAAGAATTTTCTTTCGTGCCCCAGCTCCGCGACCGGGCGCGGAAGACGTTCGGCATCAATGAAGGCGATAAGCTGATTGTCTACACGGGGCGGATCACCCTGCAAAAAAATGTACTGCGGTTGATTCGCGAATTCGGCCGTTTGGCCGACGGCGGCAGAACGCATTTGTTTCTCGCGGGCCATTTCGACAGCCGCGGCGGGCCCTTCGCCCATTTGCCGTCGGCTCAAGGATGGTATTACCAGGAATTTTTGAAGTGCCTCGAAGAGTTGCCGGAGCGCCGGCGCACGCAGGTGCGCTACCTCGGCCAGTTAAATCAAGAAGAGTTGCTGGCGTTGTACAGCGCGGCCGATCTTTATGCGAGCCTCAGCACATTTCATGACGACGACTATGGCATGTCTCCGGCGGAGGCGCTACTCACCGGATGTCCGGCGCTCCTCAGCGATTGGGGAGGATATTCGGGATTTAACATAGACCAAGATTCGGTCACTCTGATTCCGGCCGAAATTGACAGCGTAGGCCTGCATCTGTCGAGCACAAAAATCCAAGCGGGCCTGCGCGAAACTCTCGGCCGCGGCGAATCGGTGGATATGCGCATGCAAAGAAGCCTTAATTTTCAACGGCACTTTTCAATTCATGGCGTTAGCGAACGTCTTGTTGAGATGCATCGACGCCCGGCCATTCCATTCGCGGGCTTCTCGGCGGATATGCAGACTCTCGCCGACCGCATCCGCCGAATCAATAATTTGGAGCCGGCCTTTCCCGACGGAACGGCGCGCGATTCGGTCTACCATCACCTTTACCGTGAGTATATGATTCGTCCATGACCCAGCAAGAGATCACGGACCAATTGGTTTTGTTTTTGCGCAAAGAAATTTCCGGTTTCGCTGAGAACCGGCCGCTGATTCAGCAAATCGACAGCTTGCAAATTCTCAGTCTCGTAGCCACGCTGGAAGAAACGTTCCACGTGCAAATATCGTCGATGGAATTGACCGGCGAGAGCTTTCACTCGGTCGAGTCACTGGCGCGGCTATTGGCGAATAAACTCAAGCGCTAAGCTTCGGAGGAAGACTATTCCCGCAGAGTTCGGTAGCCCCCTGTGGCTGATGCAGACATTTGAGACTTTCGGTTCGTATTTGTACGCGCGTGCGTTGTTGCTCTTTGCGCGGAACAAATGGGTTTTGTCTTTGCTTTTGGTCTTGGGCGTTGCGGTGCTCGCCGAGCTGACCCAGAAAATGGCGCAGTTGCCGCTGGAGCGGAATTTCAGCAGTAATTTTGAATTTCGCTACACCGTCGTGTTTCCGGTCCTTCTGTTAGGTTTACTCGCTCAACTGATTTACCCGCGGTTTGTGCGCTGGTCCGCACTCACCCTCGGGCTAGTTGTCTTGGCCGTGCAGAGTCTGCCTTATTACGAAAAACCTCCCGTCGCCGCCGTGGTTCTCGCGACCGAGGTTTATCTTTTCGCCTGCATTTGGATCCTGGTTTGCGTGGGAAGACACTGGGCTTGGCGCACGCGCGTCGCTCTCTACTCGCTAATGTTGGTGGCGGCGTTTTTCATGCCGTTGATCATTCGCCACTTCGGAGGTCACGACCACGCCTCCGCGACATTTCGCCTGCTCGTTTTTTTCGCGCCGTTCTTGGTCAAGCCTGACTTCTTTGGCGAAAGCCCCGGAGCCAATCTCAAGGCCGCCGCGGATTTTGTGTTTAGTCCCGTACAAAAGGTCTACAGTTCGCTGCCCGTCCCGCCGGAAGATCTCGGCGGCGCAAACCAAAGGTCCACGGGCGAGCAGGCCGTGCGCGGCCTTTTGTATTTCGCGGGAGGTTTAGCGCTCGGAATGGTTTCTGCCTACTTTCAAGCCGCGCAAAGAGTATTGAGCGCGGATGCTCCGGGATTGCTTAGAGGTTGGCTCTGTTATGTGGCCAACTACTTTTATTACGCCGCGTGGCTCTACCTGGCCGTGGGTGCGGCCGCGTGGACGGGCTGGTCGCTCGCACACCCAACGCGCCAGGCTCTCTTGGCCACAAATTTGGTGGATCGTTGGAAACGCTGGAATCTTTTTTTCTACTGGTTCTATCTCACGTTTATTTGGTTGCCGATCGCGCGGAGAACAAACACTTGGTTCATCGCAACGCTTGCGGTCTTTCTTATAGATTTTGTGTGGCATAATCCCGGCCGGATGAATTCCTTTGTCTCCGGTACCATTCATGGACAAGCGCGACATGTGTTGGGCACCGAATTTCTTTTTTATTTGGGACAGGCCTTTGCCCTTTACCTGGGCTATCGCTTGCGGGCGATTTGGCCGAGCGAAAGCCGGCGATCGGGTTGGATTGGTGTCGGCGCATGTCATGTGATCATGGCCGGACTCTACTGGCTGATTTCTTAAGTCTGGACCTTAGTCCTTACGACGCACGACAGATAAAGTTGTTTTCAAAAATCTTTCCATCGGGCGGGAGGTCGCGGATAATTATTTTAACAAAAAACAGCGGGGTAAATCATGAAATATTTGTTGATCGCAATTCTTCTTCCGATGACGGCATTTGCCGCGCCAACCCCCGACAAGGTTCGCATTTGCTTCAGCCCCTACCGCGAAGAACTTGTAACCGCCGATTTGTTACTCGCAAATGCAAAGGGATTTTTTAAAGAGCAAGGTATTGATGCCGAAATGGTGATTACGGAGCGTCTGCCGGGCAAGGAAAAGGCCAAGGTCAAAGAAGCTTCACGTTTCAATCCCGAAAAAAGAGATCTCTATCTTCCTGGAACGCTTTTAGACGTACACAACGTCATTGAAACTTCGACCGGCGCCTGCGACATCGCCTCCACCGCGCTGGAAAATATCATGTTAGCCAAGATCGCTCCGAACTCGGTTCAGCCCTTGGCAATGTACTTATACGGAAAAAATTATGACACACACTTGTTGGTTCGTGCTGGATCAAAAGTGAAGCAAGTGAAGGATCTCAAAGGAAAGACCATCCGCATCGGCCAAATCGGAACTAGGATGGTCCTCTCCCGCATCTTGAAAGAGGGCGGCCTCACTCTGAACGACGTCAAGCTGGCAATGGCGGCTCCTGACGATATCCCGAAATCTTTGGCGTCCGGCAAATTTGAAGCGGTCATCGCTTACAATCCGACGACGCCGTTGTTGCTAGCCGGCCAAAGCGCGACGATTTTAACTAAAAATATTTACTCGACCTATATGAGCCCTTTTCTTCCCCACTCCACTCTGATCGTGAGCTCAAATTTCAAACAGAACCGCCCCGCCGTGTTCGCGAAATTTATGAACGCCTTTAGAAAAGCAGCGCAATACCTCCAGAAAAATCCGGTTGCGACGGTTGATGCTTTGACTGCCGACAACACCAAGGCCGGACTTGATTTCAAATACGGAGTCTTCCCTCCTTCCACGGTTCAAAAGAGCGCGTCCTTCTTTAATATTTCCGAGCCGTATTACATCGGCGAACCGACGGCGCAGTACACCAACGCGGATATTCGCAAGTCGATTCTGAATTTTCACAATGAACTGGTCAGTGAAGGTTTTCTGACCAGCGCCCTCGACACCAAAACATTGGAAGAGAACCTGCGATTGAATGCGCAATAAGCTTTGTGCTTTAGTTGCGTTCTTTGCCGTTTCAGCATTCGCGGAAGTCAGTGTTACAACCCGGCTGCCCGCGGGTGCTCCGGCAATCCCGGGGTTTGCCGGAGATCCGAAAATTGGCGAAAAAATTGAGCTCGGGAAAGCGCTTTTTTTCGATTCCCGCTTGAGCTCGAATCAAACGCAATCCTGCGCCACTTGCCATGACCCCGAAAAGGCATTTTCCAACGGCGCAGCGACCGCCGTGGGCGCCGACGGCTATGTCGGTGACCGCAACGTTCCCGCCCTGTTCAACCGGGCTTGGTCGACGATTCAATTCTGGGACGGCCGCAGCCCCTCGCTTGAAGAGCAGATTTTCTTTCCCATTCTCGAGCGGCATGAAATGGGGAACACGCTGCCCAAGGTCTTGGATTTTTTAAATTCGGATGCCACTTACCGCGCGAAATTCTTAAAAATATTCTCGGGTCCGGCGACCCGTCCGGCTGTTGCCGAATCTCTGAGCGCGTTTATTCGCTCGATCGTCTCCGGCAATTCAAAATACGACCGGTTTGCCGCCGGCGATAAAAGTGCCTTCTCGAGTGAAGAAAAATTTGGCTACGCTTTGTTCTTCAACCGGTTCAAATGCACAGTTTGTCACTCGGGCTATAATTTTACGGTCGAGGCGCTGAGGCCAAGCTGCTTTCCTTCGCAAAGTCCCGTCGATGATCCGAAGTATGCCGCTCTATATAAGGTTCCAAGCCTTAGGAATTTAGATCTTAGCGCGCCTTATCTGCACAATGGATCTCTCGCGACGGTCTCGGACGTGCTCGATTTTTACAACAATACGGGGCCGTTACCGGCGGACAATCCGGCCTCGGTCGCGTTCCCCAAGATCGTGATGACGGGCAAAGAAAAACGGGCTCTTCTGGCGTTTCTCAAAACTCTGAATGGACCTATTTATTACTTTTCTCCGGTGAAATAGAACTCGTTTAGAACAATTTTAGCGAAAGCTTTTTTGCGGGAAGAGTTTTGGACTCCAGCACATTGTCTACACTTGAGGATTTGCGCCCGAAGCTGAGTTCCTCGATCTTTCCCCGGCAGACGGAGTTGAATTCGCGCTCATAGGGAGCGACTAGGGAATTGTTGGCGGCGAAAAAACCCGTCACCGGTTCACTCAACGAATAGCGGCGTTTATATCCCACTGATTTGGCGAGGATGAATGACTTGGTTTCGCCGCCGCATTTCACGTCCACATAGGGTTCGTCGAGGGCCTGCGTCCATTGCGGATGAATCCAAGGTGAAACCTGGGACAGCGCCGAGCCCAGAATTTTGACCCTCAAGTTTCCGGCGTCCAGGGTGACCACTGCTCCCTGATCGCAGTAGCGGTGGCCGTCCGGACACTCGTTCCATTTGAAAAGATATTGGTTTTCCGCGATCTTTGCGGCGCCTTCACTTCCGCGTATCTGATCAAAGGCCGCGGCCGCGGGATCGCGCTCATACCCAAGTCCGATGTCATGAAAATGATCGGGCAGCCGGCCATTCCGGAGTATGAAGTAAGGGACCACGGCGATGCGGCCGTCTTCGGCTTCACCCAGCGAGATTTCACCGCGGCGCAGGCCCTCTTTGATTTCATCGGCGATGGGCTCCTCCAAGAGCCAATCGCGGAATGCGGCGCCCTCCGGAACATTGAGGGCCACGAAAAACCCGTCGGGAGTTTTCTCATTGCGTTTCCGCTGATCGGGAGTCTTTTCAAATGGAATAAATCCAGGGGCCGGGTCCTCATCGATATGGGCGTTCACAAAGTAGATGCGCTCGCGCGCGGTTTCATAGCTCCAGCCGGTCATGCGGCCAATCCGCTTCCATATCCGCCGCCACTGATGATTGTGAATCAGATGGTCTTGGATCACCGGCAACTCATTTTTTGCGAACACAAACCGTTGGGCATGCGAGACAGCTACCGCCAGTATCAGCGCAATGATTTTTTCGCGGCGAAATTTTGCCTGCCGATCGAGCAGCACAAACGCCCCACCACTAACAACGGCGGTGATCAGCAGGCGGCCAATGCCCGCGTCGCCGATGTTTTCCGGATAGGCCAAGTAAGACCATGTCCAAACGGCAATGAGCATCACGAGCGCCAACCCATTGAAAATGTTCAGCCGGCGCGGACGGTTCAAAACTTCGCACTGTAAAATCACGGTGACCAAAATCAAGGAGAGGTTGAGCGGGACTCCATAGCGATTGCCGATGGGCACGAAATAAATGTAGCTGAAGGGAATAAACGCGAAGGCGGCGCAGATCAGCAGCGGCTTTATAAAGCGCCCGCCATACTGTGAATCCTTATCGCGCGCGCCGCCGGCGTAAACGGCCCCGAGCAACAAGGGCAGCGTCCACGGAAATACTCTAAGGCTTTCCTTGAGCGCGACCCGCCCGCTCCATCCTTTGGCTAAACTAACGTAGATTAGCCCTGCGCTGCTGAATTGGCCCGTGTAAGGTTCAGGTTCGCCCACCTCGTAACCGAGGCAATGCAAAGTCTTCCAGATCAAAAAGGGGGCGAGCGGCATCACAAATAAGCCGACGCCCAAAAAAAGATACGATTTACGCAGGCGCGGGATTTTGAGTCTCCCCGCCGCAAGCTGCATAAAAATTATGGCCAGATAGGGAAATATCGACGAAAAATGCACTTGAATGGCCAGCCCGGTGATCAGGCTGGCCGCGAGAAACGCGCGCCCCCGGGTCTTCTCGTTTTGGGCGCCGGTGATTAGGCACGCGCAAATCAGCTGCAGTATGACGAAGAAAAACAGATAACTTGGATTCATAAAGATGGTGAACAAATGCTGGGTGTGCGCAGAGTCTAAATAAAACGGCAACCACAAGAGCGCCGCGATAAGAAGAGCATTGGCGCGCAGAAAATAGAACATGGCCGCCGCGCCCGCCCCAGCCAGGAGGACCATTCCCCACCATGCCGCCTGCCATACCGGCTGAATCCGTAGAAATATCGACAGTAGCAAATAGTAGAAAGGGCCGGGAAGATTCCCGCCCCCGGTGACTTCCGGGCCGTAAAGCAAAAAATGTCCGTGAAAGAGCTCAAGCGCACGCGCTAAGTCTCGGCTCTGAAAGATGTAAAAGACGGTCCGCCCTTGAAGATAGGATGGATCGAGCAGAAATAAAAAGTAGGCCCCCAGAGCGAGTAACCCCAATAAATTAAACCGCAAGAAACTGCGCATTGACCTTCACTCTCCAGCAAAAATATTCGATAGTAAAAAGGTTCCAGCTAACGTGACGCGGAGGCGACCGTGAAGCTCAAATATACTGTCGGCCGGCTCTTCGCGATCGCATGCAGCGTTTTTTACTGTTCGAATTTAACAGAGGCCCGGGAATGGATCACCTTTTGGGTATTTCAACAACGGGATCTCCACCGTGCGCTGGGGGTGCTGGCTGGGCAGCCCATATTTTTCGGGCCGGAAATGACCGGCGGCGGGAATCTCCCTGGCCCGCTTTATTATTACCTGCTGGCCTTTTCTTTGTGGCTAAAGCCGGTCTGGGAGAGTGCGTGGCTGTTTGAGCTAAGCATGTTTCTTGGCGCCGCGCTTATCGGCTGGATGTTCTTTCGCAAGCAGTTTTCCTGGATCTTGGCGCTGGTATTTATCACCCTCTTTTTTGTGGCGCCGGATACGCGGCGGTTTACGATTTTCTTTTTGAACGTGAGTTACATGATTCCGTTCACCGTGGCGTCACTCGTGCTGACGTGCCTTGCGGTTTCGGCTTCCACTGAACGGGCGCGGGCGCGCAGTTTTCTCGGGTCTTGCTTCATCACCGGCTGCGCGCTCCAATTCCACTTTTCGGTTGTCGTACTGCTTCTGGCGTTGCTGTTTATGTGGCTGGCCGCGGCTAAGCTGAAACTTCCTCGCGTTTCCTTAGGTACTTTAGGTTCGGGACTAGTTCTCTTTACGTTACCGTCGCTCCCTTACTTGGCCTGGCTCGCACGCGGAAGCATGGGAGGACAGGTCGCCGGATATCCTGGCAGCGCAGAAAAGTCCCTCCCGGTATTGATGCAACTTCTTGCGGACACGGGCAACATTCCCCTCGACGAATTCTTGCACGATGGCTTTCAGCATTTCATTCAAACCATTCCCTTTGCCCTTCTTATTCTGTCGCCGGTCGCTCTATGGCTGCGGTCCGGTCCCGGCGAGCCCAATTCCGGAACGGAAAAGTTCAAAAAACCCCTGTGGATTTGTGCCGCATTTTCATTTCCTCCATTTTTGTATTGGTTTTTTGTTCCGATTGGAAATCGCTATGGGCAGCCCTTTTACCTGAGCCTGATTTTTTTGACGGTGACGGAGCTCAATTCGGTTTTACACTCGCGCCGGCGGTTGAAGGTGTTCAACCTCGTCGCTGGGACTATCCTTTGTGCCTACGTCGTGTTTTGTTTTGCCACCGAGCCGGTGAGCTGGACGGCAATTCTCCCGATCGGCGCGGTCTGCTTGCTTCCGGTCGCCGTGGCCTACTGGTCTTCTCCCGACTTCCGTAGATTCGGCTTTGCTGCGGCCCTAGCGGTGATGATGTGCCTTGCGATGGGCTTGGCGCAGACCCGGCTATTGCAAGACGGAGTTGTAAAACGCTCGGCAAACATGATGCCACGTCTCCGGCACTGGACGCATATTTGGGGCCCGATCTATCGGCATACCGGCTGGTCATGGGACGAGGCCATTCATCGTACTTATTTTATCGGACATCACATTGAGCAAGACGCGCAGTCCGGCTATGAATTTGTGATCGCGAGAGCCAAAACTCAAGTGCGCAATGAAAACCCCCCGGACGGTTTTTTCGTCGACTTTGCAAAGAATCCCGGAGATTTTGACGACACCGGCGACGCCGTTCGTTGGATGCTCGAGCAAAACATTTCGGAGGATTTGAAAGATGCGCTCCGGGCCGGAGATATCCGCCTGGAAGACTCTTTGCACCCGAAGATGCTGATCATGCCTTATCGTACCGTGAAGTCCAGACTCTTGCCGGCGCACTTTCACGATTACGGAGAGGCGTATCTCCGCGACCCCGACGAGAGCCTTTTAGACGAGATTCGCGCGCCTGAGGCGGCCATCGCGAAGGGCGGAGGGCGCTTCGTGTTCAAATGGAATGAATGCCCGGAGACCGAGGTGTTTTGTTCGACGGGCGCGCTGGTTGAGCTGAAGAAGCAAGAGAGAGATTCCGTCGCGCTCAAGGTTCGCGTGATTGGCCAAGCGATTTCACAAGTGTCGCCTTGGATCAGCCCCAATTGGACCGAGGCGTGGAACTCCCCCTATGTGGAATTAAAATGCGGCGGCGAAATCCAAAGATTTAAACTTGCGAGTTCGATCGGCTATCGCCGCGAGTATGCGAACGAGACGGAGCATCTGCATTTGCGCGGCAACAATTCCATCGTCGCGCCGTTCGAACGGGAATTCAGTTTGCCCTGCAAGGGCAAGCCCCAAGCGTTAACCGTGGGCCGCGAGTCCTCGACCGTCGAAACGATCTATAGAACTAAAGAATTACCGGGCAAGCCGCTGACTTTGAAGCTCTAGTTGGCCGTACAGACCTTGGATTCCGTACCCCGGCGGTTGGTGCGCCGGAGATCCGCCTCATGATCGTTCATGTATTCTTCGAGACGCCAGGCCCGTTCCGGGTTTTCGTTGATCACGTTCTTGGTCTCAAGAGGATCGTTCTTCAAGTCGTAGAGTTCATTCTGTTCCGAAGACAAATTTCTTATAAATTTCCATTCGGAATTGAGGCGTGCCGAGCGGATGGTGTCGGGGCAATTGCGCGAGAGCACGATTTCCGAACTCGCTTTGCGCGCCTCACTCGCGAAATTTGCGGCCGTCACGCGGCCTTCGATGATTCCGTGCGCTAGATTCGCGAGTTCAAGAAGGGTGAGCTGGGAGTCGATTACTTCGCCTTGCTTTTGCCCGGGGAATTTCACCACCAGTGGAAAACGCAGCATTTCATCGTAGACGTTGACCGAGTGGCCGATCACTCCATGCTCGCTAAAGGCCTCGCCGTGATCACCGGTGAAAATCACCACGGTCCTCGCCTGCAGCGATTCGTCGCCGTAAAGATTTAAAAGGTCGGCGGCCATATCGTCAAAGCGCCGCATCTTGAGATCATAAAGGTCTTTGACCAGCTGAAGGTCATCGTTAAAACCGGGGCTCTGCCGCCATCTCAAATTGCGGGCGGGGTCGGAGACGATTCCGGCCACGGCATAAACGTCCTTCTTGAGCCCGAGTTTTCTTTCGGCGAGCGAAAAACTATTCGTCAACAGCTCGATCATCGGCAGCTTCGCATCGTACTTTTCGGGATGGGCGCGATACTTCGCCAGGAGTTCGCGGCTCTTGGCCGGCAATTTGGCGAAATCTTCCTCGTTCATATTCACGCTGTCGAGATACGGATAGTGCAAGTACTTGAGATGCGTAAAAACATAAAAGGGCTTTGCATTCTGAGTCAGCTTTTCTTTGAGCTCATCGAGTCCCGGAGCGTAATTTAGAATCGCGGTTTCGGGCCAGTACCAGACCCCATGGCCATGGCCATCGCCGTGCCGTGTGACTGGAGGAATAAAAAAGCGATATCCATCCGGGTGGTTCGGAAAAACCCGATAACCGAGTTCTTTGAGCCATGGATGCCGAATTACGTCCGAACCTTCGAAGGTGTAGTTTTGCCAAGGGCGTTCCGCAATGCCGTTGGTGAAACGAAAGCCGTTCTTCGCCCAAGCGTCGATCTTCGGGGTTTCTTTATACTGCGGATTAAAAATGCCCAGATGGTCAAAGCGTAGCGAGCATGCGCTCACCACCAAAACGTTGATCGGCATCGAGGCTGAGCCCGGACGGCGCGGCCACACTCTTTTGTAGACGTAAGCGCCCACCGCTATGATGGCAATGGAAAGAACGATCAGCGCCAAGCGTTTCATTTCTCCTACTCCGCCTTTAAAATTTTACTCTCGCCCCAAACTCAGGAATAGTAAAGTGATATGACCTCACGAATTTTTGCCGCCGACGAATGGGGACTGAGCCCGGCGATTAATGCCGGAATTTTGGCGCTGGCCGAGCGCGGATGGTTGCGATCTGTTTCGCTTATGGCGACGGCACCGTTCGTGGACCGCTCGCTCGACAAGCTCCTTAAATTTCGGGGGATTGAGTTTTCGCTGAATCTCAATTTCACGTACGGGCAAGCGCTGCTTCCAGATCTGCCGACGCTGACGAAAACTGACCGCTGGTTTTTTTCGCACAAACACCTGGTCTGGCGGGCCGTTTCCGGACGCGTGGCGGCTCTTGATGTCGAGCGCGAATTGACCGCGCAAGTTTACCACCTCAAGGCTCTCGGCGTTCCTGTGACAGGGATCGACGGCCATCAGCATGTGCATTTACTGCCGGGACTGGCTCGCTCTGTACATGCGGCCTGTATAAAGGCCGGCATTCAAAATATCAGCCTGATGGAAGACCGCGGCCGTCGCGCTAGTTATCTGCAAACATCTATTTACAAGCGGTTTGTCGCGCCGCGGGGTTTGCATCCGGCGCCCTGTGCCTACCTCCTGCCGGAAGATTGGCAGACTGCTGAGAACTTTCGACGCAAGCTCGAAAAGGCTGCGGCCAGACCGCTTCTCGTTCATCCAGCGCTTTACAATGACTTTAAAGAGAGTGGTATGCTGAATCCACTACGCGATGATCGCGTGCGCGAACTTCACGCGGTTATGAAGTACTTAAATGATTGATGCGACGATAACACCTCAGCAATTTTGGGAACAAAAAATTTTGCCGTGGGAAAAGGCGCGCTACTCGCGCTGGCTCACTCTCTATCCGTTGTCTTGGTCGGTGCGTTCGCGCATGCGCCGGGCGCGCAAGATTTTGATGGCGCGGGTGCCGCGCGGTTCGGCCATGTTGGAGCTCGGCTGCGGAAGCGGCCGTTTGGCGGAACAACTCCAGGATCATGTCGGCCGCTATCGGGGGATCGATCTCGCGGCGAGTGCCATCTCTCAGGCGCGGGCGCGCGTTCCGCAGTTGTCCTTTACAGTCGGCGATGTGCTTACACAAGATTTGTCGGGTTTTGACGTGACCGTGTTTTTGGGGCTTACCGATTGGGTCGACGATTTGCCGGCGCTATTCGCTAAATTGCACTCGCCGAATATTTTATTTTCCTACACTCAGGGACGCCATTCGGCCCCCTATCAAATGTACCGCCGCTGGATGGACAATCCGCGGCCATGTCTACACGCGCGCACATATACCGAGCGCGAGATTCGCGAAGCCCTCGCTCACTGCGGATATGAGATGGAGTTGATGACAAGACCCTCCGTCATGAATCCCGGCGTGTTGGTGTGGGCGCACCGCCATGCTTGAATATTTCGAGCGCCGCGCGAAAATGTATCGCGAAGAGAGTGAACGCGGTCTCTGGAGCCTTGTGCGCCAGCGCGAGTTTGCATGCGTGGCGAAGGCTCTGGATTTAACCGGCGGCATGTCGGTCATTGACTTGGGTTGCGGCGCCGGACACTACGCGCGGTTGTTACACGCGGAGTTTGGCGTGGATGTGTTAGCGGTGGATCAATCTCCGGCGATGATCGAAAAAGTTGGAGATTTACCCAATTGGATTGGGCGTGTCGAAGATCTGCCGGAGACTCGCACCTTCGATCGTGTGCTCGCGGCCGGGATGTTGGAATTTGTCGCGGAACCTGCGCCGGTGTTTCGGAAGTTTGCGGCTTTGACCGCGCCGGGTGGACGCCTGGTGTTGTTAGTTCCTTCCGCAGGACTGGGCGGTGCGGCTTATAAGGCAGTGCATGAGTGGCAGGGTTGTCCGGTTCATATCCGTTCAGCGGCTCAGTATGCCTATCTTGGCGAGCTCGCCGGATTTCGATTCGAACAGGAAGACCGTTGTACACCAATTAGTACGGTTCTAACGTTCACCCTTCCGATGCATGAAGGCCTACTAACTCTGCTTGAGCAGAGTTAGGCCGGACAAACTCTGCCCGGGCAGAG
>Ga0265338_10004097_pt1 | contig 19962 bp, 17 predicted proteins | sample 42126metaG_FD_193579 | JGI IMG/M metagenome (GOLD analysis project Ga0265338, IMG submission 193579) | Rhizosphere microbial communities from Carex aquatilis grown in University of Washington, Seatle, WA, United States - 4-21-26 metaG | ecosystem: Host-associated > Plants > Roots > Rhizosphere...
AAGTCAGTTTGAGATTTGCTTTTTGCTTGTCCTTCAATTCCTCAAATGAAGCTCCTAAGCTCCCCAAACCAACAGTTTTGATAACTTCAGTACTTCCTTTTTTGTTTTTAAGTTCAATATCAAATTTCTTGAGGTTCCCATCTCTTAAGACACTTACCGTCACCTTATCTCCCGGACTGTATCTGCCTATTTGCTCTGTAAGTTCTGAAACTGATTTTATTTTAATGTCATTTACTTCAATAATTATATCTCCTTCTTTTATTCCGGCTTCTTTCGCTGCACTATTTTCAGAAACGGCTTTAACGTACACACCCTCTAAGGTTTTTATGTGTTTTTCTTTTGCAAGTTCATCAGTTATGTCTGTAATTGAAACACCCAAAATAGCTCGCTGCACTTCACCAAACTGTTTTAAATCTGCTACTACTTTTGAAACAATACTTACCGGTATAGCAAAAGAATATCCTGCATAGGAGCCTGTTTGAGATGCTATTGCCGTGTTTATACCAACTAATTCACCTTTCGTATTAACTAATGCACCACCACTATTTCCAGGGTTTACGGCAGCATCAGTTTGAATAAACGATTCTATTTTCATCTCGGCATTTAAGATATTTATATCTCTCGCCTTTGCACTTACAATACCCGCTGTTACAGTCGATGTAAGGTTAAATGGGTTTCCAACTGCAAGCACCCACTCTCCAACTTTAAGTTTATCTGAATTTCCAAAATTTATTATACTTAAATCTGTTGCATCGATTTTCAATAATGCTATATCTGTATTAGGATCTTTTCCAATTAATGCTGCTTTGAATGTCCTTTTATCATTAAGAACTACTTCAATTTCATCAGCTTCGTTTATAACATGATTATTGGTTACTATATAGCCATCTTTTGAAATTATCACACCTGAACCACTCCCCATAATTGGCTGTGGCTGAGTTTGCATAGGCATTTGAGGCTGCCCAAAAAAATATTGAAAAAATGGATCTTGCGGAAATGCAAGTGATTGTGTTTTCTGTATTATTTTAGTTTTAACATGGACTACCGCATTTACAGACTGTTCTGCAGCAAGAGTAAAATCTAAATCAGGACTAACATTATTCCCTGTAAATTTAAAAATAGAAGAAGACGATTCCTGCCCATCAAATGTGGAACTGCTTTTTTTTGAATCTTTAGCAGAAACTACGTTATTAAAACTAACACTTACAATTGAAATCAAAATAATTAGGGCTCTTTTTCTCAATAAATTAGTTGCATTCATAAATTTTGCATTTTTAAATTAAAATTAAACATAAAATTATTTACCTTGATTTTTTTCAAATTTCATGCAAATCATAATTTTAATGACAAAATTTCAGTCTAAAGATTACCTGTTTTAAAAATTTTTAAATTATTTTTAATTATTGTATAAGTTTCTCTGGATATATAGTAAAGAAATTCAAAATGAAATGGCAGTACATTAATACTCATCTTTTAATTATCTTTGCAACATGTAGTAGGTCGGTTTGTCGCTGTTGAGCAATCAAGAGAGGAAAGTCCGGGCAACATAGAGCACCATACTTCTTAATGGGAAGCTGCTTGTGAAGGTAGAGTAGCGTAACAGAAAATAACCGCTCCGATTTATCGGAGTAAGGGTGAAAAGGGGAGGTAAGAGCTCACCGGAAGTTGTGGCAACATAGCTTGCCGTACGTCTTATGGGTTGTAAGATCATGTACACCGACGCAGTAGGATTGCTCGTCCGATGTCGGGGGGTAGATCGCTTGAGACAAATGGTAACATTTGTTCTAGATAAATGACAAACAATCCCGTTTTTTTTACGAGATTACAGAACCCGGCTTATAGACCTACTACTTTTTTATAATATGTGGAATGTATATGAATTTAGGAAAATTTGTTTCTACTAGAATTTCGAATATTTACAAATTCGTTAGACATGATATATGGCGAATCACTGGTACTGAAATTTCTATAACACGCCGATATGTTTATAATAGCATTAAAACACTAATACTTGCTATTAGAGGCTTTAACGAGGATAAGCTACAGATTAAGGCTTCCGCATTGACTTATTATACACTGTTTGCCATTGTTCCTATTTTTGCTTTATTATTTGCTATTGGTAAGGGGTTTGGATTTGAAAAAGTTATTACAGATACTTTGATTAAACAATTATCCATACAAAAAGAATTGCAGCCATATCTGATTCGTTTTGTAAAGAACTATTTATTACGCGCTCAAAAAGGTGTATTTCTTGGAATAGGGTTTGGAGTGCTTATTTTCTCTGTAATGGCTGGGTTTAGACAAATTGAACGAACATTTAATGAAATTTGGCAAGTAAAAAAAGAGCGTGCTTATATGTCACAATTTACCATCTATTTTTCATTAATGCTTGTTCTACCTATCTTTATTGTCACTTCTAGTGGATTATCTATTTTTCTTAGTACAAAATTTTCTGAGTCTTTTTTATTTGGTTTATTAAGCCCTTTTTTATCGATTTTACTAAAGTTCTCTCCGTATATCATCAACTGGATTCTATTCACAGTTCTATTTACGGTAGTTCCAAATACACGTGTTAAATTTTTACCCGCTTTAGTTGCGGGGATATTCACTGGAACACTATTCCAATTATTTCAATATTTATATATAAAAGGTCAAGTATATCTTACCGGATACAACGCAGTATATGGAGGATTTGCAATAATCCCCTTGTTATTACTTTGGTTACAAACATCTTGGCTCATCGTTCTGTTAGGTGCCGAACTATCTTTTGCTGCTCAAAATATAAGTAATTTCGAATTTGAGGCTGATTCAAAGCAAATAAGCGGTAGATATAAGAAGTTTCTAATACTTGTAATTATTCGTATTATAATAAAAGGATTTGAAGAAGGAAAAGAACCTCAAACTGCAGAATTAATATCTAAAGAAAATTCAATTCCTATTCGCCTTGTCTCCTCTATTATAAATCAGTTGATGGAAATAGGTTTATTAAATGTAGTTTTAATTGAGAAAAGCAAAGAAAAAGCCTACCAACCGGCTATTGACATCAATAAAATTTCAGTAAGCTTTTTGATGGAGAAAATAGAGAAATTAGGGTCTGAAAATTTTAAAGTTGACAAAGAAGTTCAATTTCTAGGAATTTGGAATCAACTAGAAGATATCAATAAATATATTAGAGTTAATGGTGGGTCAACTTTAATTAAAGATTTGTGATAGAACTACAAATAAATTCTAATATTTATTCCATGAAACTATTTCTTTAATTGATTTTCTCCTTTTCTCACGAAGCGGTTGAGTGGAATATCCCATAATTATTACCAAAACAGCCTTCTTTGATTTTGGAATTTCCAATATGTTTTTCACCTTCCTCTCGTCAAACCAGCCGATCATGCACGTGCCTAGTCCTTCTTCTGTCGCAGCTAAGCAAATGTGTTCGGATAGTATGCCCAAGTCAATATGTGGAAAGTGTTTTTTCTTGGCCCAACTGCCAAAGTTGGAAGTAAAATTGGCATTTTCTTCCACAATAACAAGGTGAACAGGAGCTTGTTTGGTAAAGTGATTCATACCAAGAGTCTTGCTAGCAGTAGCATCTGCAACTTTATTTTTTAATTCAGGATTATCTATAACAATAATCTTCCAAGGTTGAGCATTGCATGCCGAAGGTGCCAAACGAGCAGCTTCAAGGATGCGTTCAATTTTTTCTTTTTCTATAAGTCTTGTGTCAAAAGCACGATCACTTTGACGCCTTTTTACTAATTCTAGGAATGATTGCATAATCCGTTTTCATTTTATGTAAAAAAACACCCTCAAAGATAAGGTATTCAATGATTGTGTTATGTATTTTTGTCAGGAAAAGCATTTTCAAACAATGAGCTTATGATTAATTCTATTCGCGAATACATTAAATCTAATGCCTTACCACAAGCTCCTACTCGACTATTGGTAGCAGTAAGTGGAGGTGCTGATTCGGTTGCTTTGCTACACATTTTAGTCGATATGGGTTATGATTGCATTGTTGCTCATTGTAATTTTCATTTACGAGAAATTGAATCAGACAGAGATGCAAAGTTCGTACATAAACTGGCGTCAAAGTTAAACATCCCATTTGTTTCAACCGACTTTGATACAACAGCTTATGCTCAAACCAACAAGTTGTCTATTGAAATGGCCGCACGTGATTTACGTTACAACTGGTTTGAACAAATGCGTATTAAATACCAAGCAGAAGCAATAGCTGTAGCTCATCATGCAGATGATGTTGTTGAAACTTTTTTGATGAATATTACCAGAGGTACAGGCATACATGGATTAACAGGCATCAAAGCTCGAAATGGATTCATTATTCGTCCACTCTTAACTGTTTCCCGCTTGGAAATTGAAGAATATTTGGCTGCAAAAGAAGTTGAATTTGTTGTTGATTCAACTAATCTCGAACAAATCTATACTAGAAATAAGTTTCGTCATAGCGTTATTCCTCTATTAGAAGAATTTAATCCTTCATTTAGAGAAACAATCAAAGAAACGGTTGAACGATTGAGTGAAGTTGAAACGCTTTACAATGAACAAATTAGTCAAATCAAGTCATCGTTAATCACTGAATCTGAAGAGGGATTTTCAATTGATATTGATTTATTACTGAAACAAAACTGCATTTCCACTATTTTATATGAGATACTTTCTCCAATAGGCTTTTCGACATCAACAATTCAATCGCTTATCAAAAGTTTAGATGGCGAATCCGGCAAACAATTTTTCTCATCATCACATCGAACAATAAAAGATAGAAAATCCATCATTATCTCTCCTATTAGAGAGAATCAAGATGAAATATTTTTAATTGAAAAAGATATAAGTAAAATAAACTTTCCAATTAAATTGGAAATTGAGTATCTGAAAAACGAAAACATCTCAATTAAAAAAGAAAAACAATACGCATATGTTGACGCAAAACTCTTAATATTCCCATTAATATTACGAAGGTGGCATGAAGGTGATTATTTTATTCCATTTGGAATGAAAGGAAAAAAGAAGCTAAGCGACTTTTTTATTGATAACAAATTCACTTTAGATCAAAAAGAACAGATTTGGGTATTAGTGTCTGGAAAAGAAATTGTTTGGCTTGTAGGTGAAAGATTAGACAATCGTTTTTGTATAAACTTTAACTCAAAGGATATCTTAAAATTTGAACTTATAAATTGACTTCGGCTTCGCATATAATATAACAATCATTTATCAAATGATTGTTTAAAAAAACCTCTCACACAAATCTAACAGTACTTTCTTAACTATTTAAATTTCTTCCATTTAACTATTAAACTACCATTAACAACTAGAGCCTGTGATTAAAAATCACAGGCTCTAGTTGTTAATGTATTGTTTATTTTATATTCACACTGTTTATGTATTATGTTGAGATTATTCCATACAATATTAGTCGAAAAGATTGAAATAGTCATATGCTTACAACTTCTCACCACTGGTTTCTCACTATTGAAATCATTTAAAAATGTGTGAATAATATAAACTTTTTCAAAAACTATATAACATTTACTAGGTTTTGAATATCTAGTTTTGTATATGTTTAAATTTTTTATTGAGATTGATCTCTAGCTGCTTGTAGCAAATAATTTAAACGCTATTTTTCTTATAAATGTAAATGATTATATATGCGGTAGCCGAAAAGCATATCAGAGTAGGCACAATTAAAAAATCAAACAAGTATGAAAAAAGAATTAGTAATTGCATCTTTAGTGCTTTGTGCTTTTGGATTTAGTGTAAGTGCACAAGATACCACTGGAATGTACAACCATGTACGAGCAACCAAAACATTTGGACCTTTAGCAGGTCAACATGCCATTAGTATTGACGCAACTCCAGTTTTGAATTATGCAGGAAACTTTATGAGTGGATCTGTATCTCAAAACACAATGGCGGATCAATTTTATGTTAATGGGTTTGGCATGTATGGTAAAATGTATACGACAGCAAGCTTAGGATACCGCTTTGGATTAAATCTTGGATTTGTATCTGAAAAAAACAGAACTACCGTTGTTCCTGGTCTCGGACCAAATGACGATGAAATTCATAATGCTTTTAACATTGGTATAACTGTAGGTATGGAAAAAAGAATGGGAACCGGTCGAGTTCAAGGAGTATGCGGTCCTTTGTTTGCAATTGGCTACAGTATGGAATCTTGGAAAGCTGATTATGAAACTGCACCTTTAGCAGGTACAGAAACAGAAGTGGATGCGCCAGCTACTTTTAACGTAGGTGCAGGTGGTTTTGCAGGCATCGAATTCTTTCTTTGTAAACAAATTTCTTTAGGAGCTGAGTTTAACTTAATGCTTACTTACTCTGTTGCAGGTAAAGCTGTAACTAAAATAAATGATCTCCCTGATGTTGACAAAATTGCTACTTCTAGAGTTTCCCTAGGTTTTGGACAAAATGCTTTTGTTCCTAGTGGAAGAACTTATTTATCTTTCTATTTCTAAATTATACACAAAGATTAATAGATCAAAAGCGGAAGGCATAAAAGACCTTCCGCTTTTTCTTTGTTTGAACTTGAAAATTTTAAAACAAACCACCTCGCAACAGAGCTAACGAAGTATTACTTGAATATATCTTTCTATCGAAGTAGAGTTTCGAGGAATTAACCTTAAGAGATTAAAGTTAAAATAGTATAGTAAATATTGAATTTTTCGCAAATATTCTTTGTTAATTAAATAAAGCCCTTATATTTGCATCGAATTTTTACCGCAAAACACTCTTTGCATTTTTCGCAAAAAAAAATCAAAACAACATTATAATAATTCTATACTTCCTTTCAACAGGAAAAATGTGTGCGCATCATTTCTATGCCATGCTTATACAAACCCACTTATTATACATTCCATTACATGTACAACATTTTAGACCTTAACGAGAAACTTTTACCAGAACTTAAGCAAATAGCAAAAGAAGAAGGTGTTAAGAAAGTTGATTCGTTCAAAAAAGATGAGCTTATTTACAAAATCCTTGACCAACAAGCAATTAACTCTGCGGCTCTATCAAATCAAAATCAAGTGGATGAGAAATCTACTGACAAAAAACATCGCTTACGCGTTCCATTAAAAAAGAATGTGGAGCAGAAAGTGTATACAGCTTCTGGAAATGATGCAAAACCACAACAAGAAGAAAAAGCAAAAACACCAATACTCCCAAAACAAAAATCTCAGTTAAACCAAGCAGCACAGGTTGATAAAAATCATATTCAACCCAAAGTTGATCGCAAACCAAACGCACCTAGACCATTAGATTTACAACCTAAAAAAATACATTTTGAGGAAACCAAAACGCCTATTTTAGATGAAGATATTTTATCTGAACTACCGGATTTGGATGTTATAATGCCTAATGAAGAAATAGTCGTTGAGCAGATAGAAAATCCTATTCAAGAAAGTCCTATTCAAGAACCAATTGTTGTTCAACTTCCGAATACTGAAAAAGCAGATAATCAGTCACGTAACAATATACCAAATAATAATCGCAAGATTATTACCAAAAATCATGATGCTGATAAAGGTTATGAATTTGAAGGTATTTTAATCGGTTCTGGCGTTTTGGAAATTATGCAAGATGGATATGGTTTCTTGCGTTCCCCTGATTACAACTATTTCAGTTCGCCTGATGATATCTATGTATCGCAATCACAAATTAAGTTATTTGGCTTAAAGACAGGCGATACGGTACAAGGTTCCATTCGTCCGCCAAAAGAAGGCGAGAAATATTTTCCTTTAGTAAAAGTGGAAAACATTAATGGCCGTTCACCAGAGTTTGTGCGTGACCGTCTTCCATTTGACCACTTAACACCTCTGTTCCCTGACGAAAAATTCAATTTAACACGAGGAAGAGGCGATAGCTTATCTATTCGTGTGGTTGACTTATTCTCCCCTATTGGCAAAGGACAACGCGGCTTAATTGTGGCACAACCAAAAACAGGTAAAACTATGTTGCTTAAGGATATCGCAAATGCTATTGCAGCAAATCATCCTGAAGTTTATATGATAATTCTACTTGTTGATGAAAGACCTGAAGAGGTAACTGACATGCAACGCAGTGTTAATGCAGAAGTAGTTTCCTCTACTTTTGATGAACCTGCCGAACGACATGTGAAAGTGGCAAGCATGGTACACGAAAAAGCAAAACGCTTAGTAGAATGTGGTCATGACGTTGTAATTCTCTTGGATTCAATCACGCGCTTAGCTCGTGCATACAATACAGTTTCTCCTGCATCAGGTAAAGTGCTTTCAGGTGGTGTGGATGCAAACGCTTTACACAAACCAAAACGCTTCTTTGGTGCAGCTCGTAATATTGAAAATGGAGGTAGCTTAACAATTATTGCAACTGCATTAACCGAAACTGGTTCGAAAATGGACGAAGTAATCTTTGAAGAATTTAAAGGAACCGGCAATATGGAGTTGCAACTCGACCGCAAATTGTCCAACAAGCGCATTTTCCCAGCAGTGGACATTACAGCTTCAAGTACTCGCCGTGATGATTTATTGCTAAATCAAGATACGCTTTCTCGCATGTGGATATTGAGAAACTATTTATCTGATATGAACTCAGTGGAAGCTATGCAATTTGTACGCGACAGATTAGAAAAAACAAGTTCGAATGAAGAATTTTTAATCTCTATGAACAGTTAAGTAGCTCAAAATTAATAGTGAATAATTAAGAATCTAATATAATAATCAGGCGAGTCGGGAGTTTCTCTCGACTCGCTTTTGTTTTGGCTTTGGGTCCGCTCAACCAGCTGGGATAAAACTATTTTAAAGCTTCACTTTTTTATTTGACAATAAATACTGAAATTCGCAGACACATTTACTATTAGACAATTTACTATTTATAATTAAAAAAATCACTATGAAACGCTCTGTTTATTTACTTTGCCTATTATTTACTTTTCTTAGTTTGTCTGCACAAGACAAAACGAAATATGATATTGTAGTAGCTCAGGATGGCAGTGGTAATTATACTACTATTCAAGAAGCAATCAATTCTGTGCGAGGCATGATGGCGGAGCGCAAAACAATCTTTATCAAAAAAGGGATATATAAGGAAAAAATAGTGGTACCAACCCATGCGCTTAATATTTCCTTAATTGGTGAAGATAAAAATCAAACCGTTATCACTTGGAGTGATCATGCAAATATGCCAATACCTGGAACAGAGACAAAAATGGGTACTTTTAAGACTTATACACTTTTAGTACAAGGTCATGGTTTCAGAGCTGAGAATTTGACTATTGAAAATAATGCCCCTCAACTGGGTCAAGCAGTGGCTTTGCATGTGGAGGGAGATAAAGCGATTTTTATTAATTGTAGAATATTAGGTAATCAAGATACAATCTATGCGGGAAGTGAAACCAGTCGTCAATATTTCAAAAATTGCTACATTGAAGGAACTACCGATTTTATTTTCGGACCATCTGTTGCATATTTTGACGAATGCGAAATTCATAGTAAGAAAGATTCTTATATATCTGCTCCATCTACACCTTCTTACAAGGAATTTGGCTTTGTCTTCTACAAATGTAAACTTACAGCAGACAGTACCGTAACCAAAGTATACTTAGGCCGTCCGTGGCGACCTTATGGAGAATCTGTATATGTGAAATGTGAAATGGGAAAACATATTTTGCCCGAAGGTTGGGATAACTGGCGTAGTGCTGAAAATGAAAAAACAGCTCGATTTATTGAACTGGGAAACACAGGTCCAGGAGCTGATGTAAGAGAAAGAGTTAAATGGGTTCTCCATGTTTGTGAGTGCAAAGCCAAAGAATTTTCGGTAAAAAAAGTATTAGCCGGATGTGATAAATGGAATCCATTAAATCAATAAAATGAAAATTCTATATATTTTTCTTGGAAATTAAAATTGAAATTATAACCTTTGCATCATAAAACAAAGAAAAATGAAAAGTCTATTAGTAAATATTTGGTGGTGGTGCTTACGAGAAATATGTTCGTGAGAAGAAACGCCGTGTTTATAATAGAACTATAAAATATACGAAGGCTTGTCGGACTCACGACAAGCCTTTTTTCTTTTTAATCCATATTAGAATAAATTTAAAACATATACAATGAAATATTCAGTTGACGAAAACGGTTACTATGGCAGATTTGGTGGTGCTTATGTACCTGAAATCTTGCAAAAGAATGTGGAGACCCTTAAAGAAAATTACTTGAAAATCATTAACGAGCCTGAGTTTCAAGCGGAGTTCAAAAGTTTATTGAAAGATTATGTGGGTCGCCCCTCCCCGCTTTATTTAGCTAAACGTCTATCCGAAGCGGTTGGTGCCAAAGTGTATCTCAAACGTGAAGATTTGAACCATACCGGTGCTCATAAGATTAACAATACCGTAGGACAAATCCTATTAGCTAAACGAATGGGTAAAACCCGTATCATTGCCGAAACCGGTGCCGGACAACATGGTGTGGCAACCGCGACTGTTTGTGCATTGATGAATATGGAGTGCATCGTGTATATGGGTGAACTGGATGTAAACCGTCAATACCTCAATGTCCAAAAAATGCGCATGTTAGGTGCTACGGTTATTCCGGTAACTTCGGGTAACAAAACGCTAAAAGATGCTACCAACGAAGCTATTCGTGACTGGTGCAATAACCCTATTGATACTTTCTATATCATTGGTTCGGTTGTAGGGCCTCATCCATATCCTGATATGGTAGCTCGTTTCCAATCGATTATCAGCGAAGAAATCAAAGTACAATTATTAGAAAAAGAAGGGCGTGATTATCCTGATTACCTTATTGCCTGTGTAGGTGGTGGCAGTAATGCTATCGGCACTTATTACCATCATTTGGACGATGCGCGTGTAAAAATTGTTTCTGCCGAAGCGGCCGGTTTAGGCGTTGATTCAGGTGAAACAGCAGCTACTATTCAAATTGGTACTGAAGGAGTCATTCACGGTAGCCGAACTTTATTGATGCAAACCGAAGACGGACAAATCATAGAACCATATTCTATTTCTGCCGGTTTAGATTATCCGGGTATTGGACCTATCCACGCATACTTAGCCCAAACGGGTCGTTGTGAAGTGTTTGCCATTACCGATGATGAAGCTTTAGCCGCCGCTTTTGAACTAACGAAACTGGAAGGCATTATCCCGGCGATTGAAAGTGCACATGCCTTAGGAGCTTTACATAAAGTGAAGTTTAAACCTACCGATGTTGTGGTGCTTACGGTTTCAGGCCGTGGAGATAAGGATATGCCTACTTATTTGGAGCATTTTGATAAGAAATAAAAAACAACAATTATATGAAAACAAGACTAATCGTAAATACCAAATCATTTCTGGGAGATTTGCAGACACCTATAGGTATTTATTTGAAAATAAGAGATATGTATCAAAACTCCGTATTGCTGGAGAGTTCTGATTACAACAGTGCTTCAAACAGTAATTCCTACATCGCTTTTTCGCCTATGGCAAGTTATGCGGTGAAGGACAACGAGATTAGTATCCAACAATGTGATGGCAGCAAACAAACACAGGCCGTAGTAGATAAATTTACCGTACCGAATACTTTCGAGGCTTTTATCACTTCGTTTCAAGCGGAAGGGATGGAAAATAAAGCCTTGATAAATGGGTTTTTCGGCTATTCAGCTTATGAAGCGGTACAATACTTTGAAGATGTAAAATTATCGGCACATGGTAAACCGGAAAACGATATACCTGAAATTCAATATGTGCTCTTCAAATATGTAATTGCTTTGAATCATTACAAAAATGAGATCAGCATTATCGAAAATTTATTGCCGGGTGAAGAATCCCATATCGCTGATATTGAAAGCATTTTGGAAAGTCCGAACATTGCGACTTACGATTTCACTAAACTAGGCGAAGAATCATCAGACATTACGGACGAGGATTACCGACAAATGGTAACCAAGGGCAAGGAACATTGCTTCCGTGGTAATGTGTTTCAGATTGTGCTTTCGCGTCGTTTTCAACAAGCCTACAAGGGTGATGACATCATGTTATATCGCACACTGCGCTCTATCAACCCTTCGCCTTATTTGTTTTACTTCGACTTTGGTTCATTCCGTATTTTTGGTTCGTCGCCTGAAGCGCATTTGATGGTGAAAAAAGGCAAGGCTTACATCACTCCTATTGCAGGAACTTTTAAACGCACCGGCGATGACGAAAAAGATAAAATAGTGGCCGAAGCCCTACGCACTGATCCAAAAGAAAATGCCGAGCATGTGATGTTGGTCGATTTGGCGCGCAATGATTTGAGCCGTAATGCCGACCATGTTACGGTAGATGAATTTAGTGTAGTTCAATATTACTCACATGTATTGCACTTGGTTTCGTCTGTAAGTGGCGATTTACCCAAAGATGCCAATGTGATTAAACTGTTTGCCGATACTTTTCCGGCAGGAACTCTCTCGGGCGCACCTAAGGTAAAAGCCTTGCAACTAATTGACAAAATTGAGAAACACGATCGTGGTTTTTACGGTGGTTGCATTGGTTATATCGGTTTTGATGGTGCTTTTAACCAAGCTATTACCATCCGCTCTTTCTTGAGTAGAAACAATGTGTTGTATTACCAAGCAGGTGCAGGCATTGTCGCAAAATCGGTTGAAGAGAGTGAATTACAAGAAGTTAATAACAAGTTGGGCGCTTTGAAAAAGGCGATAGACACAGCTAGCAAATGACCCCCTCCCCCCTAAAGGAGACTTGTAGAGACGCAATATATTGCGTCTTAAAAACATTTTTTGAATAATAAAAACATTATGCACAACTCCCAAAGTCCCCTTCAGGGGATTTAGGGGTAATAAAACATTAAATATGAAAATTCTAGTTTTTGATAATTACGATTCATTTACCTACAACTTGGTGCATGCCGTGAAAAAGTTAGGGTACAAAGATGTGGAAGTACATCGCAATGATCAAATTGCCTTGGCAGATATTGCCAGATTCGACAAAATAATCCTTTCACCGGGTCCCGGAATTCCTTCAGAATCAGGTATATTATTGGAGGTAATTAAAACTTATGCTCCTACTAAACCTATTTTGGGTGTTTGTTTAGGCGAACAAGCCATTGGTGAAGCTTTTGGTGGAACACTAATCAACTTACCGGAAGTTTATCATGGTGTAAGCACCAATGTAAATATCATTGCCGATGATATTTTATTCAAAGGTTTGCCAACCGAATTGGAAGTTGGTCGTTACCACTCATGGGCAGTATCCAAAGATGGATTACCTGATTGTTTGGAAATAACTGCAGTGGATGATGCCGGAATGATTATGGGGTTACACCACAAAACCTATGATGTGCGTGGCGTGCAATTTCACCCTGAATCAGTATTGACACCCATGGGCGAACAAATGATTTTAAACTGGTTAGAAGCATAAATTATGAAACAAATACTTACCAACCTATTCAACTACGAAAGCTTGAGTAGAACAGACGCCACCAAAATTTTAACCAAGATCGCCGCAGGCGAATACAACAACGAGCAAATAGCATCCTTTATCACCGTATATTTGATGCGTCCTATCACCTTAGAGGAATTGATGGGATTTCGAGAAGCCTTATTGAGAATCGCATTAAAAGTTGATTTATCAGAGTTTAATCCTATTGACATTGTAGGTACAGGCGGTGATGGTAAAAACACTTTCAATATCTCCACGTTGAGCTGTTTTGTGTTGGCTGGTGCTGGTTATAAAGTGGCAAAACACGGGAATTACGGTGCCACCTCTGTAAGTGGTGCTTCCAATGTGTTAGAATATTTCGGAGCAAAGTTTACTACAGATACAACTGTGTTGAAACAAGCCATCGATCAATCGGGAGTGGCCTATTTGCATGCACCGCTGTTTAATCCTGCAATGAAAAATGTAGCCCCTGTGCGTAAAGCTTTGGGAGTGCGGACCTTCTTCAATGTGTTGGGACCACTTATTAGTCCTGCACAACCTAACTACCAATTACTGGGTGTATACAGCTTAACCATGTTGCGTTTGTATACCTATATCAACCAACATATTGGGACCAACTACACGCTGGTGCATAGTTTGGATGGTTACGATGAAGTATCGCTAACGGCAGATACAAAAATTATTTCCAATAATAGAGAAATTGTTATTTCTCCAGAAGAAATGGGCTTTGCTCGCTTACAACAAGAGCAATTGAGTGGTGGAAATACTATTGATGATGCCGCAAGTATTTTTAAAAATGTATTAGAGAATAAAGCGACTGATGCACAAACAGCTGTAGTAATTGCCAATTCCGCTTTGGGTATACAAACGCTTTGTCCTGATTATTCGATGGACGAATGCAAAGCCATAGCCTTAGAATCGATTGAATCAAGTGGAGCAAAAGGAGCTTTTGAGAAGTTTTTGGAAATATATAAATAGTAAATGAAAAACGTCTTTACCATATTATTTCTATTATTCTTAATTCAAACAAATAGTCAATCTCAATTTGTTGGAAAATATAAAGATTATTGGGAACATGAATTAAAGCTAAATTCGGATTCTAGTTTTATTTACAGTTTAGATGTTTGCAAGCGTTTTGGTTGGACTATTGGTACATGGAGCGTGAAAAATGACACAATACATCTGAAACAAATCACTTTATATGATACAATTAGATTTAGAAATTGTGATAAAAAAGTGCGTATCGATTCATTAGTTGTTTCAAGGAATTTAAAAAGTAAAATAATACTTTGTCCTGATAGTATAGATAATACCTATACCGGTGTTACTCAGATTATAGCTAACTTTAAAACTAAATTCTACAAAAAACGAGATAGATTATACCTTATCGACGAAAAAGGACAATTGATAAAAGAAGAGTGGTATGTTTTACCTTCAAAAGAAAGATTTCCCTTATATTACTTTAAAGAAAAAGAAAAGAATGACCATACTAGATAACATACTAGCTGATAAAGCCATTGAAGTAGCCAAGAGAAAGGCTATCAAAACCATCGATGACTTATGCCAAGAACCAGCATTTGCCCGTCCGACGCTTTCGTTGAAGGCGAACTTGTTGGCATCTAATTCGGGAATTATTTCAGAGTTTAAACGCAAATCCCCGTCCAAAGGTTGGATACATGCAGATGCTGATTTGGTAGGAATAACATCCGGTTACAACCAAGCCGGAGCTTGCGGCATTTCCATCTTAACAGATGAGATTTACTTTGGAGGGACTCCTGCTGATGTGATAGCTGCGCGTCCGCAAGTGACTTGCCCTATTCTGAGAAAAGAATTTGTCATTGACGAGTATCAACTCTACGAAGCCAAAGCCATGGGAGCCGATTTAATACTACTCATTGCTGCTGCTTTAAGTGTGCAACAAACCAAAGAACTGGCTCGTAAAGCTCATGAACTAAACTTGGAAGTGCTACTTGAAGTGCATAATGAAGAAGAACTTGGTCATGCGAATGAGTTTGTGGATATGATGGGTGTAAACAACCGTAACTTAAAAACCTTTGTAACCGACATTCAAGTGTCGTTTGATTTGGCGGATAAGATTCCGAATGAATTTGTTAAAGTAAGCGAAAGCGGCATTTCTATGCCTCAAACGGTATTGGACTTGCGTGCTAAAGGTTATCGTGGTTTTTTGATGGGTGAGAATTTTATGAAAGAAGCAAATCCGGCGGAAGCTTTGAAAAAGTTTATAAGTAGCCTCCCCCCAACCCCCTCCAAAGGAGGGGAAGCGTGATTTCTCTATCATTTGTAATATTAATGCTATTAGTATTTTGAATTTTAAAAAAAACAAACATGCCATGAAAATAGATTCTTCATCAACTTCGTCTCCCCCTCCTTTGGAGGGGGTTGGGGGGAGGTTACTCGTCAAAGTTTGTGGGATGCGTGACTCCCAAAACATACAGGAATTAGCCAAACTAAAACCCGATTATATGGGCTTTATATTTTATTCTAATTCACCACGAAATGCAGCTTCGATTGATAAAGCCGTGTTGTCAACATTGCCTTTAAGCATACAAAAGGTAGGTGTGTTTGTTAACGAATCGGTGGAGGTGATGCGTGAAACGGCAAAGTCTTACGGAATAGATGTTCTACAATTACACGGAGGTGAAACACCTTTACAATGCTTACAACTAAGAGAAGAAGGTTACATCATTTTCAAAGCCTTTCCAATTGCAGAGGAATCTGATTTTGATATACTCACAGATTATGAAGGCTGTTGTGATTATTTTCTGTTTGATACTAAAACTCCACAACATGGAGGTTCGGGAGTAAAATTTGATTGGGGATTATTGCAGCACTACCAAGGGGAAACGCCTTTCTTCTTAAGTGGAGGAATTGAATTGAACGATGCGAATGCCATTAAACAAATTACGCATCCTAAGTTTGTAGCAGTGGATGTGAATAGTAAGTTTGAAATAGAACCGGGACTAAAAGATATTGACAAACTGAATGAATTTATAGAGAGATTAGAGATAAACGATTAGAGATAAACGAAAACATTATGTTAATCGTTTATCTCTTAGCTCTAATCGTTCATAATAAACAAAATATAAAACAAAATACAGATGAACAGAATAAATAAACTTTTCGCACAAAAGGGTTCCAACATCCTTTCAGTATATTTTACGGCTGGATATCCAAAATTGAACGATACCGCAGAAATTATCAAACAATTGGCAGCTCATGGCGTGGATATGATTGAAATTGGTATTCCGTTTTCCGACCCTTTAGCAGATGGTCCGGTGATACAAAACAGTAGTCAGGTAGCATTGGCAAATGGTATGACGCAAAATTTGCTGTTTGAGCAACTCAAAAATATACGCAAAGTAACAGACATTCCATTAATCCTAATGGGTTATTTCAATCCCGTGTTGCAATTCGGTTTCGAGAAACTTTGCCAAAAGGCCAAAGAAGTTGGTGTGGATGGTTTTATCATCCCAGACTTACCTATGGCAGAATACCTGCAAGAATTTAAAGCTACAGCTGATAAATACGGTATGGAAAATATCTTATTGATTACACCGGAAACACCGGAACAGCGTATTCGCTTAATCGATACACACAGCAATGGATTTATCTACATGGTATCTTCTGCAGCTACAACAGGAGCTCAGGATAGCTTCTCAAGTAGTAAAGAAGCTTACTTCCAACGTATCAAAGAGATGAAACTAAAAAACCCTACCCTTATAGGTTTTGGTATCTCAAACAAAGAAACATTCGACAGTGCTTGTGCACATGCTTCGGGAGCGATTGTGGGAAGTGCATTTGTTAAGGCTTTAGGAGAGAATGCAACAGTGGAAAAAGCGGTGGAGACTTTAATTAAGAAATTAAAATATTAATAAAATTAAATAATCTTATGATTCTACAAGACTGCATCAAATTTACCAATGAAAATACAGTTTGCTATCTAGCAACTGTGGAAACCGACCAACCACGCGTGCGTGCCTTAGGTTTTTGGTTTGCTGACGAAACAGGTTTTTATTTCCAAACAGGAGCTATTAAAGAGTTTCCTAATCAGTTGAGAAACAATCCAAAAACAGAAGTGTGTTTTTATCACCACGAAGGTATTATTGGCAACATGTTACGCATTGCCGGTGAAGTAGAATTTCTTACCGACAGAAGCTTAAAAGAGAAAGCTTTAAATGACAGACCATTTCTAAAAGATATGGGTCTTAATGCGGATAGTCCCGGATTAATTATTTTCCGTATTGCTCACGGACAAGCTTATTTTTGGACTATGGAAAGCAACATGAAACCGAAAGAATATATTGAATTTTAATTATTTCTAAAAGATTAAATTTGAGCTCCATAAAAAATATCAATTCTTTATTTGCCAAAATTCTGTTTTTTGCTTTGGCTATTGTATCTGTATTACCTTTTATTTCTCCCGCTTTCGCGCTTGTTTCAGGAATAGTATTATCTTTCTTTATAGGTAATCCCTACCCTGTTTCTTCTCGGAAAATATCGAGTAGATTACTTAAAGTGGCAGTTGTTTGTCTTGGGTTTGGTATTAATTTACAAGAAGCATTGCAAACAGGTAAAAATGGCTTTATACTAACCCTATTTAGTGTAACTGTAGTGATGGTGATCGGGTATTTATTAGGGCGAAAATTCAACATGACCAAATCATCTTCTTACCTGATTTCAGTTGGAACAGCTATTTGTGGAGGAAGTGCCATTGCTGCTGTTGCTCCTGTTATAAAGGCCAAAGAAGTAGATATTTTGGTTTCATTAGTTACTATTTTTATGCTGAATGCCGTAGCTTTGATTTTGTTTCCTATTTTGGGTCATCTATTTGGATTAAATCAACATCAGTTTGGCTTATGGGCAGCCATTTCTATCCATGATACCAGTTCTGTTGTCGGAGCAGGAGCTGCTTATGGTGCAGAAGCCTTGAAGGTAGCAACCACCGTAAAACTAACTCGAGCTTTGTGGATTATCCCTATGGTTTTTGTTTCCGCTTTGTTTTTCCGTAGTGATAATAAGAAAGTGAAGATACCTTGGTTTATCCTCTTTTTTGTATTGGCCATGGTTGCTTCGGCTTACCTACCCATTCCAAAACCTTTTATTGATAGCATTGTGTTTTTATCCAAACGGATGCTTACCTTAACTTTGTTTCTAATAGGTGCCGGACTTTCCCGTGAAGCCATTAAAACTGTAGGTTATCGACCTTTGTTGATGGGAATAAGTTTGTGGATTGTCATTGGCGTGTTGGGTTTATTGGTGGCTTGGTATGTACCTATTATATAGATGTATTTGTTATTTAAAGAGTGAGGCTCCTTTTTCACTCTTTTTTTTGTGCTTTCTTTGAATGAAATAGTTGAAATACATATCCCGATTAATATATCTTTGCAAAAACTAAATATTCAATCTTATGCGTATCAAACAATTCATTATAATCCTTATTGCTCTAAGTGTAGTGGTAAGTTGCCGGAAACCTGTCGAAACCTGCATTGAAAAGAAAAAGAATCTGTTACCCATATGGACAGTTGAAAGTAATGACACTACGAAAAGTTTTATGAGTTTAATTTTCCCTTACAAAGCCAACACAGAGAATAAATCACTTGTAATTGTAGTTGAAAAGAAAAGAAAAAAGAATCAACCTAATTTATTAACGCTGGGTTTTTCTTCCAAAGGCTTAGTCACTAATAATGCGGCTATTGTGTTACGCTTTACCGATGCAAAATGTAAAATAGATTCATCAGCTACGGTAGCCAGTTTTTATCAAAAAGTGGATAACGATAATTGCATTGTTTACTTTAACGAAGGAATGCTCGAAAGTGATGGTTCAAATGTATTTAAAAGCTTTATTACACACGACTACTTGATTTGTAGCTTGCCAAAAGAAGACGGAAGTGTCGAGAAAATAAAATTACCTTTGGAATCTTTCAGAGAAACATATAAACAGTTACCATAAAATTCTCAATCTAGAGCATGGGAAATAATAGGAAACAAATGGAATATATTGTCTTTTAAGTAAAAGATTATTTTAAGAAAATGGGTAATTCCTAGCCGAATTATCCATTTTTAGTTTGTTTTTAAAAAATATTGGTTATATTTGATTAACAATTTTCATCATCTTAACAGCCACACCAACCATTTTATGAAAAAATCAATTGTTATCGCATCCATTTTATTGCTATGTTTAAACCTACAAGCTAACAATCCTAGAATTGTCACCTTAGATAAATTAATAGACAATTCTGAACAAATAGTTTGTGGTGCTGTCCTTAGTAAAACTCCGTTAGATTCAGCGTTAGAAAATGAATGTATAGAGAAAAATTGGATTGGATGTAAACCAATACTTTACAAAACAACACTTAGAGTATTAAGAAAATTTAAAGGTACTGTGAAAGATGAAATTATCTCCTTTAATATTTATTACGGCTCAGCTTGTTTTTGTAATTCGTTTAACGCCAAAGATACAATCATTGTATTTTTAAATAGATCCAATCGAGGTGATCTCATGT
>Ga0265338_10004098_pt1 | contig 19961 bp, 19 predicted proteins | sample 42126metaG_FD_193579 | JGI IMG/M metagenome (GOLD analysis project Ga0265338, IMG submission 193579) | Rhizosphere microbial communities from Carex aquatilis grown in University of Washington, Seatle, WA, United States - 4-21-26 metaG | ecosystem: Host-associated > Plants > Roots > Rhizosphere...
GACGGCGGCGACCGCTCGAAGAACCGGCTGCGACAGCTGTTCGCCGTGGCCGAAGTTCGCGCCTTCGACTGCGAACACGACGAGTCGGGCCGGCATTCGGCCCAGCGCGCGGCCCAGCGCCGCGGCGGTGCCGACGCCCAGCGCGTGGCTGCCGCCGGCCGCGCCCGACGAGTTGCCGAGGACGCCGACATCCTCGCCGACTTCGACGCGCCGTACGGTGCCGACCGCGGCGTGGTCGGAGCGAAGCGCGTCGACGACGATCGCGAGGTCGGCACCGGTCCACGCCTCGACCAGACGGGCGGGTTCGCCGTCGAGCTCGATGAGCACCGCCCGCGCCGTCGTCGTCGCGGCGAGCGCGTCGAGCACGGCCGGGCCTGCGCCGTCATCACGACGGTACCGGTTGCCGACGCCGATCACGACCACGCCGCTCATTCCGCTATGACCTCCGGACCTGCGCCTGGCGGCTCACGTGCGGTCCACCCGCATGTCGAGGAAATGCGTCGCGCAGGAGATGCACGGGTCATAGTTGCGGATCACCTGCTCGCACCGGTGACGCAAGGCGTCGTCGTCGAGCGTCGCGTTGGCTTCGACGAAGTGGAAGAGGTCGTGTTCGATGGCCGGCTGGTTCTGGGAGGTCGGCGGCACGATGCGGGCATCGGCGATCGTGCCGTCGGCTGCAAGCTCGTAGCGGTGCCACAGCGTGCCGCGCGGCGCTTCGGTCCACCCACATCCCACGCCTGCTCGCGGCTCGACCGCGACCGCCGGGTAATTGGGTTGCTCGTAGGCGTCGATGACACGGAGGGCCTCGGCGCACGCGTGCACAATCTCGACCGCGCGCACCACGATGCTCCGGAACGGGTTGCGCTCGTCGGGTGAGAGTCCGGCGGCGGCCGCGGCGTCGCGCGCCTCGGGCGCGAGCTGCGCGGCATTCAGGGCGTACCGGGCGAGCGGCCCCACGAGATACTCGCCCCGCTCGAGCAGGTGCGCGTGCAGTGCGGTCGAGTGCGCAACGTGTTCCTCGACGAAGTGATCGTCGAATTCGTCGGCTGCGATGTCGAGCCCTTGTGTCGACGTGAGGCGGCCGCCGAGGACCGCGTAGGTCTCGGGTGATCGCAGCGCCACCAGCTCGAGCTCGTGGGTGAAGTCGGGGAACTCGAATCCAGAGACCCAGCGCACCGTTTCGAGCGCCGCGTCCAGCGCGGTCAAGAGCCGTTCGCGTAACGGTTCGAGCTCACGCCGGGTAGGCACTCGGTAGAATCCGCCGACGCGCACGTTCACCGGGTGGATCGCGCGCCCGCCGATCAGTTCGAGGATCTCGTTTCCGACCTTCTTGAGCTGGAGGCCCCGTTCGACGATGCTTGCGTGATCTGCCGCGAGGTCGATGGCGCTCTCGTACCCGAGGAAGTCGGGAGCGTGGAGCAAGTACACGTGCAGGGCATGACTTTCGATCCACTCGCCGAAATACAGGAGTCGCCGGAGCTCGTGCAGCGGTCCGTCGACGGCGACTCCGCACGCCGCTTCGATCGCGTGGCACGCGCTCATTTGGTAGGCGACAGGGCAGATCCCACAGATGCGCGCTGTGATGTCGGGCGGCTCCGTGAAGCGGCGTCCGCGCAGGAACGCTTCGAAGAACCTCGGCGGCTCGTAGATACGAAGCTGCACATCGAGCACTTGGCCGTCGTGGATCTCGACGTACATCGCGCCCTCGCCCTCGACACGCGCGATCGCCTCGACCTTGAGCGTGCGGCTCGCCGGGCTTCGGTGCGTCACGGCCGCGCTTCGTTCGTCTCGGCCGCGAGCGCGTCGCCGGCTTCGCGGAAAGCGGGAGCGCCGGCGTTGAACGTCCGCAACATGCGAATGACGCCCCCATCGTCGATGCCTCGGTCTCGGAGTGACTGCACCATCGAGGTCAGGTTGGGCGTCTCCATCGGTCCGAAACATCCGTAGCAGCCCCGGTTGTAGGAGGGGCACAGCGCACCACATCCCGCCTGGGTGACCGGGCCGAGACACGGCGTCCCGTGGGCGACGGTGACGCACACGTTGCCGGCGGTCTTGCATTCGACGCACACGCTGTGCGGAGCGACGTTCGGGCGTCGCCCGTGCAGGAACGCGCTGATCACTTCGAGCAGCTGGGTCTTCGTGATCGGGCAGCCACGGAGCTCGAAGTCGACGGGCACATGCGCAGCGATCGGCGTCGAGTCGGCCAGGGTCGAGATGAACTGCGGCTGCGCGTAGACGATCGCAAGGAACTCCTCGACATCTCCGAAATTGCGCAGGGCCTGGATGCCGCCGGCCGTCGCGCATGCGCCGATCGTCACGAGGCGCTTCGACGCGGCTCTCACCTCGCGGATGCGCGCGGCATCCGCCGCGGTCGTGATCGAACCTTCGACGAGAGAGAGGTCATACGGCCCGCCGGGCGTTGCGCGTCCGGCCTCGAGAAAGTACGACAGCTCGACTTCGCCGGCGAGCGTCAACAGCTCGTCTTCGCAGTCGAGCAGGGTGAGCTGACAGCCGTCGCAGGACGCGAACTTCCACACCGCGAGCGACGGCTTCTGAGGGAAGCTCGAGGGGCTCATCGGCCCCGAACCCCGAGCAACGGGAGCAACCGGGCTGCGTCGAGCACCGGGCCTTCACGGCATACGAACACATCGCCGAGCTGACAGTGGCCGCAGTGCACGAGGGCGCATTGCATGTTTCGTTCTGCCGACAGCCTGATGTGGTCGAGCGGGACACCCCGTTCGTGCAGCCCGCGGGTTGCAAAGCGCATCATCGCCTCGGGACCGCAGACGAACGCGACGCTGCGCGACGGATCGAAGTGTGCGCGCGCGATGAGGTCGGTGACCACGCCGACGTGACCGTGCCAGTCCGGCCCCGCGGCGTCGACCGTGACACCCACGTCGACACCGCCGCCGGACTGCGGCCACTGCTCGAGGTCGTCGGTGAACACGATCTCGTCAGGGGTGCGCGCGCCCACGAGCACGCTGATGCGCCCGTAGCTCTCACGATTCGCGAGCAGTTGCTCGACCACCGGCCGGAGCGGTGCGAAACCGATCCCGCCCCCCACGACGACCGCGTCGTTCCCGGCCGCCGATTCCACGTCCCATCCGGTGCCGAATGGCCCCCGGATGCCCACCACGGCGCCCGCGACGAGACCCGCGAGCGCGCTCGTCACCACGCCGACGGACCGCACGGTGTGCACGAGCGCGCCGTCCGCGCCCAGGCTGCTGACGGAGATCGGCACCTCGCCCACGCCGAACACCCACAGCATGTTGAACTGGCCGGGGCGCGGCTCGATCCGTTCGTCGGCGACTGGTCCGGCGGCGATCGGTGCGATCACGAGCGTCGCCACGTCGGCGGTCTCGGCCTTTACGTCGAGCACGCGATACGGACGGGGCAACATCGGCTCGGCTACCGCCCGATCAGCCACCATCGGTCGTCCCGTACACGTCGACGAGCTGCAGGCGCGTCGCTTCGAGTCGCCCGACGAGGATCTGCGCGAACCGCCGCATCAGCGCGTAGCCAAGCGCGGAATCCGCTTCGCACTTGTCTCGAAGACACACACCGTCGAGACCGATCGCATGGGTCTCCTGCGTCGCCTCGGCGTCGAATCGCCAGGCGTAGGGCGGGAAGAGCCACGACCAGCCGAGCACGTCGCCCGGTCCGAGTGTGGCGATCACGAGTGGCTCCCGCTGAGGGATATGAATGCTCACGGCGACGCGCCCGGCGCGCAGCACGTGGAATCGATCGGCGGGATCGCCTTCGTGAGCCACAACAGTACCGGGAGGGAACACTTCGTTGCGGCCGCAGCCCGCGAGGAGATCGAGGTGCTCCGGTGCCATGTCGGCGAAGAACTCGTGCTCGCCGAGCAGGTCGCGGATCGTGCGTTCCGACATAGCCGCGGTCCCGATGCTCAGGTCGGCTCGAGCAAGGCGCGGACCTCGGCAGTGAGGTCGATGCCGACCGGACACCACGTGATGCATCGACCGCAGCCGACGCAGCCCGACGTGCCGAACTGGTCGACCCACGTCGAGAGCTTGTGGGTGAGCCACTGCCGGTAACGGTCGCGTGTCGACGCGCGGACGCTTCCGCCGTGGATGTACGAATGGTCGAGTGTGAAGCACGAGTCCCACTTGCGCGTGCGCGTCGCTTCGGCGCCGGCGAGGTCGGTCGTGTCCTCGACGCTGCTACAGAAGCACGTGGGGCAGACGAGTGTGCAGTTCGTGCACGCGAGGCAGCGGGTCGCGACGTCGTCCCACTGCGGGTGCTCGAGCACCTCGGCCAGCCGCTGCGGCAGCCCCTCGGCCTCGAGGGTCCGGCCCATGCGACTGGCCGCACGGTCGGTGACGGCCTGCGCGGCATTCACATCGGCGGCGCGAACCGCTCGTGAGGGAACGTCGGCGAGCACCTCCTCGCCCCGCTCCGAACCAACCTCGACGAGGAACTCATGACGCTCGGCATCGACGAGCTCGGTCAGCGCCAGGTCGAACCCGGTATCCGTGCGTGGCCCGGTGTGCATCGAGACGCAGAAGCAGACGCCGCCCGGCTCGCCACACTGCACGGCGATGACGAACGCACCGTCGCGACGGTCCCCGTAGTCGCGATCACGATGTGAGCCGCGAAGGAACACCCGATCCTGGACGTCGATCGCCGCGACCTCGCACGCGCGCACTCCGAGAAACGCGTAACGCGGAGCAACCTCGTCGCCTCGCTCCGTCGGCACGAAGCCGCGGTCGGGATCGAGGCGAGCACGGAAGAGCACCGTCTCCGGGCGGAACAAGTACTTCTTCCACGAGTGCGGCCCCACCGCATACCCGAACAGGGCGGCGTCGTCGCGCTCCGACAGGCGGTACGAGCCAGGTTCCTGGACATCAGTGACACCGGCCGGAAGGTCGTCGATAGAGTCGATCTCGTCGTACACGATCGCGCCGTCGCGCACGGTCGGCGCGATCACCGTGTAGCCCCGCGTGCCGAGTACCTCGAGCAACGCCTGTAGCCCGACACGATCGATCACGACGGTCCGGGCGTCCTCGAGGGCCATTGCTGCCCTGTCTATGCCATTCGCGCGGACGCGACAAGGGCACAGCGTCGAACACTTGGGGTACATATGGTCCGCGCGTCCCGGATGCGCGACTTCGCCCCTGTCGGTCGACCCACGACACGACCTCGCTTGCACGAAGGCCCGCGTGAATACCGCGAGGGACCAGGTTCGGTTCAGCGGGTGATACCGATTGATGGCCGCCTGCCGACCATCTCACGACCTGATGATCGCAGGCGAGGCTGAGAGAGCCTTGAGCCAGTCCCCCACGGTCGGTTGGTGCCGCGGCGTCTGAACGGTCGAGCCGATCAGGAGGCAACCTTTCCGACCGGCACCGACACCAACCTTGGACGAGGTGCCTGTATCTGACATACCACCGTCGACATCCGGACGTAGCAACAGTGGACTTCACCGGCGAACGTCGCGGCCATCAGATGCACGGCAGGGTTTGGATTCACCAACGTGATCGACGCATCGCGTGATGCCCGCTCAAGGACGTGCATACCCACGCCGGTGATCCATTCGACTTCCGTGCAGTCGATCACCATGCAGCCGCGTCGCACGACATGCTCGCTCACCGTCCGTGCGAACGCCGCGACATTTGAGGCGTCAATCCGCGGGTCGGGTGTGAACACCGGAACGGTCATGGTCGACCGCGGCATCGGGACCCGGGGCAAACGGCCCGACCTCCGCGCAGAGATACGACCCGAGCCAACTCAGCACCCTCACGGGCTCCGGTGCCGGCTGCCCGTGACCCGACAACGGTGTATCTCGACATCGCCGACACGCACGACGCGTTGCGTGCTGGCGTCATCCCCCTCGAACGTGATGATCGGAGGGAGATCACTGAACGCAACGAGGATTCTCGCACCGCACTCACTGCACTCGAAGTGCTGACGGCCCAGATCACGCACGGGCTTGAAACCTCCTCGGCGCGGCGAGAGGCGCGAGCTATACCTCGCTTCAGCGCCCTTCGATCCTAGATCACTTCGGACAACTGGCCGAAGCGCGGGGCTACTGCATGACTTCGTGCGATCCATGACGCTGCGAAGATCCCGGATGGAACGTGCCAGCGCCGGTCGGCATCTGCAGATTCGTTCGTGTGAAAGGCTTTCGGCCCTGGTCGACAAGCGCCGGAACGCCGATCATGAGAACGACTGAACGGCTCCGACATCGCCAGCCTGTTCTTCGTGCGGAGAGAGAAGATCGCCGTGAGCGACTCGTGGTAGCCCGTCGATTATCTCGAACGAGACGCCACCGAACGCGGACCAGCGGCTTCCTTCTTGTCGGCGCCGACCGGCTGCTGGACCGATGCGAACTCGGCGAGACGTAGCCGTGACCGATCAGACAGCGGCGGGTTGGGACGATGTCGCCAAGGTCGCGCAAGCGCAAGGACGCGTATCCGTGCAGGCCGACTGCACGATCGATGAAGCACTCGCGCTGATGCAGGACCATGCTGTCAAGAGCCAGCATCGCCTGATCGACATTGCGAACGCGGTGCCCAGACACGAGCTCTGGTTCGACTAACCCCCTAGCGCGCGTCCCAGGGACGCGCGCTGAGGGGCGCGGGCTATAGCACGCGTCCTGCCAGCGTTGTGTCCGTTTGCGGTCGGGGCGGTTCGGGTTTGGTGATGGAGTCGGGCGTTGGTTGGGCGGCGACGTGGACGCGGTTGCGGCCGGCGGTTTTGGCGGTGAGGAGGGCTTGGTCGGCGACGGCGAGGGTTTCGTCGAAGGTGGGTGCGTCGGCGGAGGTGGCGAGTCCGAAGCTGACGGTGAAGGTGGGGACGCGTCCGCTGGTGAGGGCGATGGCGAGTTGTTCGCGGATACGTTCGAGGACGATGGTGGCGGTGTCGGCGCCGCAGTCGGGGAGGATGACGACGAATTCTTCGCCTCCGTAGCGGGCGACGAGGTCGGTGGGGCGTACGGAGTCGCGCATGATGCGGGAGAACAGTCGGAGGGCTTGGTCGCCGGTTTCGTGGCCGTGGGTGTCGTTGAGAATTTTGAAGTGGTCGAGGTCGCCGTAGGCGAGGGCGTAGGGGACGCCGTCGTTGGTGAGGTCTCGGACTTGGTTTTCGAGGCTGCGGCGGTTGAGGAGTCCGGTGAGGGGGACGGTGCGGGCTTGAGTTTCGGATCTTTCGAAGGTGCGGAGCAGCGCGATGCGTTCGGCGGCGCGTCGGGCGCTGAGTTCGAGGTTTTCGAGGTCGCCGGCGGCGGGGAGGGTGTGGTTGGGGCCGGTGGCGTGCCTGACGCCGACGGTGCGGCCGGCGATGCTGACGGGGACGCACACGGCGGAGCACGTGCCGGTTGGGCGGTCTTGGAGGTAGGGGCAGGCGCTGAGCATGTCGGACGACGCGAACTGCATGGTGTGGCCGCGGGTGGTGGCGGGGCAGTCGTTGGGTGAGACGACGCCGCATCCGTCGGTGTGTTCGGGATCGTTGGTGGTGGTGAGGACGCGGCTGAAGTGTGCGCGGCTGGAATCGGCGATCAGCATCTCGACGTCGAGTTGGGGCACGGCGTCGCGTAGGGCCTTGGTGAGAAGGTTGTAGACGGCGTGCTCGGACTTGGAGAGTTCGAGTGCTTGTTGGAGTTCGGTGCCGTAGGCGAGACGTTGCGCGTCTTGACGTTGTGTGCGTTCTCGTCGTGCCGCGCGTCGTGCGAACGCGACCGCGGTGGCGAGAGCCAGGAGGAATGCGATTCCGCCGACGAGGATCATCAGTGAGCGGGCCGTGTGAAACTTCTCGGTGACGTCTTGTGCGTCAGGCGCGGTGATCGTCTGACGGAGTTGCTGGTCGATCGATGAGGTGAGGTCCCACGCACGGCCGAACGCGACACGCTCGGCGCTCACCACCGCGGTGAACTCGGCCGCGCTGACGTGGGTTCCCGACGCGACCGGCGTCAACTTGCCGATCGATGCGGTAAAGGTTGCCATCGCGGTGTCCGGCCATCGTGACGCGCAACTGCGCGCTGTCCTGCTGTAACACCAGATCCTCGCGGGTGATGCGCTGCGCTGCACGTTGTCCCGCGGTCATTGGCGCGAGGACGACGAGCGTCACCGCCACGATCACCACGCTCACGAGCGCACCGACCACGAATACCCGCAAGCCGGTCCGAAACGGCGTTCGCCGAGAGCCGCTCAGCGCCCGCTCGCGGGTATGCTCGCGACCTCCGTCGTCGACGCTTCGCGGTCACCACCCGTATCGGCAACTTGCATGGCGCCGGACAGAGGCAATCGTCCCAACCTGCGCTGCCCTCGCCAGGACCCGCGCCAAGCCTGCATACGGCCGGTCACGAACGGCATCGCAACGAATTTTCGGGCAGATCAGCGGTCGACAGCCGATCTCGGTCGATGCCACCATCATCAATCGCTTGGGGCAGTTGTCGGGGTGAGTCGTTCGGTTGGGATCAGGCCGCGGGAGACCCAGTTGTGCTTCTCGGCCCAGACCAGCATGGGCGGGAGGACGATGAGGGCGCTGAGAAGCGCGATTGCGACGTTGAGTGCGACGATCTCGCCGAAGTCGTGCAGGAGCGGGAGCGAAGACGTCGCGATCACCGCGACGCCGGAGATCGCGGTGAGCGCGGAGACGATAAAGGCGCGCCCGGTGCGGGAAGCGGCTTCGTCCATCGCGTCGCGGGGCTGCGAGCCGCGGCGCCGTTCCTCGATGAAGCGCAACAGGATCAGGGATGTGAACTCGGTGCAGGCTGCGACGACAAGGGGTCCGCCGACGGCCGTCATAGGGCTGAGCTTGAGGTTGAGCGAGTACGCAATCAGAGAGGAGGCACCGACGGCGATCAGCACTGGAACGAGAGACAGCAGCGCGCGCACGACGCTGCGCAGCCGGAGGGTCAGGAACAAGAAGACGAACAGGATCGCCACGTAGGTGAGGATGACGCGATTGGCTTCGAGGTTGTCGAGCAGTCCGACGCCAACGACGGCGAGGCCCGAGGGCGTGGCTCGCACGGTCGCGGGTGGGTGGACAGTGGCGCGGATGTGGCGCACGACCTTGGCGCGGGCGTCGAGGCCGCTCGGGCCCGTGCGATAGATGATGTTCATGGCGGTGCCGCTTGCCGAGACGGTCGAGAGCTGAATCGCGCGGGGTGCGACCGCAAAGGCACTGCGGACATCGGCCGATGTCGGGGCGAGGTGCGTCGCGCCCGGGATATCGCTCAACTCGCTCACGGTGCTCACGAGCCCCGACGAAGTGAGCAGCGTGTCGGGATCGTCGGCGAGCAGCGTTCGGGTGAACTTGTCGACGAACGTCACCGTGCGTTGCCCGAACGCGTCGGGCGACTGCACATAGATGCCGAGCTCACTCGAGGAGTGCACTTCACGATTGAGCACGTTCAGGTCTTTGACGACTTGTGAACGCTGGTTGACCCACTGTGTGGGGTCGGTCTGGAGGACGAGCTTGCCTTCGACGAGAATGCCGCCCACAAAGACGAACAGACTGGCGATCACGAGCGCGGGCGCGACACGATCCGACAATGACCCCAACCACACGGTGAGGCGGCCCAGCAGACCGGCGCGGAAGTCGCGCCCCTTGGTCGGCGATCGGTATTCGCGGATGCCGAGGATCGCGAGGGTTCCGATGATGCTGTTCAGACAGATCGCGGCGACACCGATGACCAACAGCAGTCCGAACTCGCGCAGCATCGGCACCTTGGCGTAGTGCAAGGCCGCAAAGGCGAAGATCGCGTCGAACGTCACGACGAGCAGTGCCGGGCCGAGGTTGCGTGAGGTCTCTTGGATGGGGTGTGGTGCGCGGTCGATGACGACCTCTTCTTCGACGCGTGCGTGCATCTGGATGGCGTAGTCGATGCCGATGCCGAGCATCACCGGTAGCCCTGAGATCGTGACGATCGTCAGCGGTATGCCGAGATAGCCGGCCACGCCGAAGGCCCAGACAACGCCGATGAGCACGATCCCGAGTGGGAGCAGCCGCCACCGGACCCTGAACAGCACCAGCAGGATCACCGTCATGATCGCGATCGCGATGAGCGCGAGTGTTGCCATACCGCCGGTGAGGTAGTTGTTGAGGTTCTCCAGCAGTGCGGGCGCGCCGGTGGTCGTGATCTGCGTGTGGTCGAAGTGCAAGGACTTCGCGGCGGCGGTTACGAAGTCGGCGGTCTTGCCCTCGTCCTTGATCGACTCATTGCCGAGCAGGCGCACGACCATCTGGGCATGGCGGGCGTCGGGGAAGAACGGGAGGAGCGCCGTACGAATCGGTTTGGGGTCGTGCGGTAGCGGATTGTCGTAGAGCAAGAAATCGAGGTATTGCGGATTGTCCATCGTGCGCTGTGCAGTCGGGATGGCGTTGAGGCGCGTGATGGTCGCGAGGGCTGACGTGTTACGCGCGGCCCGTCCGGCCTTGGACGGGTCGCGAACCAGGTCGTTCGCGAGGATCTTCCCGGCAACGCTCCGGGTGACGTCACCACCCGGACCACGCACAAGGCTGTCGTTCCACTGCAGGGCGGTGAGCGGTGTCACGACGTTGAGCACCTTGTGTGATCCGCCGATCCGGCTCGCGATGTTCGTCCACTGCTTGATGCCGTCGGCGGTGAACAGCTCGGCAACGGTGTGCCCCGGATCCATCGTGACGAGCGTGATCATCGCCTCGCCGCCGAACAACTTCTGATACGCGACGTTGTCCTTGTAGACCTGATCGCTCTTGTTCAGGTAGTTGCTCTGGTCCGTCGAGAACTTGAGCCTCGTCGCGCCGTAGCCCAGGCCGACGGTCAGGACACCACCGATCAACAGCACAATGATCCAGTGGCGCCCGAGGTTGAGTCCCAGCCACGACCAAAACTTGCGCACGTGGACTCCCATCGGCTCGACGTGCGTCCGAACCTAGCGATGCCGACCCGAGCTCCGGCAGAGCCCTTGGACCCAAACCGCAGCGTTCGTTCGACCCTTCGCATCGCAGGCCCGCTGCGCGGCGCAATGCACACACCGCGTCAGTCGAGGTCCGCAAGACCCGCACCAGGCCACCCGACACCTCCCGCGCACGCCCTCGAAGTCGGCACCGTGCCGAACTCGAACGCCCCGGCGCAGACGAACCCGACACACCCTCGGGCGTCGCTCCGAAACGCAGTTCTGGGATACGTCTTCTCCAGCTGCGCAGCAGTAACCGCGATCGAATGCGTGCGAGGCTGCGCCAAGCGCCCACGCCGTCCACGGGTTCGTCCCGCCCGTTCACCGCCCTCCGACAGTTGCGACCATTGGCCCTACCGTCCGCTCCGCGCAGCCGCGACGATCGTTCGGTGGCCGCGAGGAGGAGTCAAGGTGAAGATCACCGGCATTGAGGTCATCCCGTTCGAGACGTCGGTGCCGCGCATCTCGTTCGGGGAGCTGCTCGCCGACCACAAGGTCGTGCAGACCGTGACGAAGGTGCTCACAGACGAGGGGGCCGAGGGCTACTACTTCGGTGGTCACTTCCACGGCGACCAGGACGGTCTGTTGCCAGGAGACCGGGCGCTGATCACGCGGTTCCTTGGTCCGGTCCTTGCCGGGAACGATCCCTTCGACCGGGAACGCATCTGGCAACAGCTGTGGGCGGCCAAGCTGCCCGAAAACGTCTGCAGTGTCATCGATCTCGCGCTCTGGGATCTCGCCGGCCGCGTCGCCGGCGTCCCGGTGCACAAGCTGCTCGGGGGCGCGCGTGACAAGGTCAAGGCGTATGCGAGCAGCTTCAACAACCTCGGCCTGCCCGATGACTATGCCGCGCACGCGACGCAATGCCAGCGAGACGGGTACCGCGCGTACAAGATCCATCCCTACTTCGCGTGGGACCCCGCCACCCGGGCGCCGGCGCTTCCCAAGCCGGCACCGATCGACTGGGACATTGAGATCTGCCGCGCCGTGCGCGAAGCGGTGGGCGACGCCATGGTGCTCATGTTCGACCCATGGGGCGCGTACAACTACACAGACGCGCTGCGTGTCGGACGAGAGCTCGAACGGCTCGGTTTCTACTGGTACGAGCACCCGATGCCCGAGCACCGTATCGAGTTGTACGTGCAACTCGCCGAACAGCTCACGATCCCGATCTGCGCGCCGGAGATCGCCGAAGGCAGCATCTTTACCCGCGGCGACTGGATTCTTCGCCACGCATCCGACATCAGTCGTATTGACGTCCTGCGCGGCGGGATCACCGGCGCGATGAAGATGGCTGCCACCTGCGAGGTGTTCGGTCTGCGCTGCGAGCTGCACATGAGCGGCTTCGGCAACCTGCAAGTTCTTGGCGCGACCAGCGACGACGTATGCGAGTACTACGAACGCGGCCTCCTCGGACCCGGCGTCGACTACGACGCCACACCGCCCTACCTCAAGATCGCATCCGACCCAATGGACGCCGACGGCTTCGTCGAAGTTCCCACAGGTATCGGCCTCGGGTACGACATCCAATGGGACTTCATCGACGCTCACCGGCTCCCCGAAACCGATGTCGAAGCAATCGCTCCGCTCCACCCTCGCTAACCAACCCGAACGGAATCGCCCTGGGTTTGATGGAGCCCTTCGGTTCTTGGACTCCATGAACCCAACACGATCCGACTCAGTGGTTTCTCACCCGCGCGATACCGATGCCATGCGCGCGTGCAGTTCAGGGTCTGACGGGCCCACCACTCCGACGTCCCGCGTGACAGGCAGGAGCTCCACAAGCTCGAGGCAGACCGTGTGCGCTCGCCGTCTCCGCGCGTCCTCGCCGGCTTGGCACGCGCTCTCGGACTCGCCTACGCCGACCTCATACCAGCCGCCGGACACGACACAACACCCCAAGCGAAAGGCGAGACCATTCGGCGCGCCGAGGCCGTGAAGCGCTACAGCAACACCCACCTCGTCCAACTCATCGAAGCTCGGGTACAGCGTCGCCAACAACAAGCCGCAGAAGATCCGACGCCGTTCGTTGCATGGCCCCCCGGACATCACGCGACATGACCATGTTCCACGAATCGGGCTCCGCGAGCAGCGACCCCCCTCACAGCCCGCCTGAGAAGCCGTTACTGGGAGCCGGCGACGGCAATCCGATGGCGAGACTTCGAGAACGCCCAGCATGAAGCCGCAGATCATGAACTCGGCATTGCGGTGGTCTGGAGGCCGAACGGGTCCTTGACGGACGTCGGCGGGCCGAGGCCGGCCGCGGCCAGGAGTTCGGCGAGCGCAGTGTGGACGGCCGCCGCCAGATCCCACGGCTGCGGGACGAGGTTTGGATCGACGTGGATACCGAAGTCGAAGCGGCCATCGAACGAGAAGACGGTGATATTCAGGCCCATTCCTTCGAGGATGACGCTCGCAGGGAACGCACCGGAGAGAGGCGCGCCTGCGAGATACAGCGGAAACGGCGGGCCGGTCACGTTCGAAATCAGCGTGTTCGTCATGCCGGGTACGTACGAGAGTAGGTGGGACCTGTACGCGGCACGCATGGCGATCCCAAGCATCCAGGGCGGCAATGCCGCGCCGACCGAGTCGATCGGATGCGCGCGCAGCGCGGCTGCCAATTCCTTTGCCGCGCGCGTGTGCGAGTAGATCGCGCGGACCCGTTCGGTTGGGTCGTCGACATCGGTTGCGAGCGGCACGATCATGTATGACATCTGGTTGTCGAGGATCGTGTCTCCTTTGGCGCGCGTCGAGACCGGGATCCCGGCGGTCAGGGTTCGCATCGGGAGCTCGGTGCGATCATCGAGGTAAATCCGTAACGCGCCCGAGCACACGGCGAGCGCGATGTCGTTCAGTTTCACGTCGTGGTGGTGACACAGCCGCTTCAGATCATCGATCGCAACACTCGTGAACGCCATCGCCCGCTGCGGCCCGATTGCATGGTTGAAGGACGTCCGCGGCGCTTGCGCCATCGCGCTCAGGTCGGGCTTGGGGTGCTTCGATGCCGCATAGCCGACGACGTCCACGACCCGACGTCCGAGACTGACGCCGTAGCGCGCAAGGCGCCACGGCACTGCGATACTCGGCATGAGGCTCCGCACGAACAGACTGGCGTCACTCGGCTCCGACGCCGGCTCGGGTAGCGGGGGACGGTCGTGCATCGCCGGCGACGGCTCGACATCGAACAGGAGCGCGGCCATTGCGCTCCCGGCGACACCGTCGAGGAGGCAGTGGTGGTACTTCATCAAGAAACCGACCCGTCCGTTGATCAGATTGTCGAGATACCAGATCTCCCAGAGTGGGCGATTGCGGTCGAGCTGTGCGCCGAGGATCTGGCCGACGGTGGCAGCGGTCTCGCGCGGACCGCCGGGCGCCGGCACGTCGATGCGGTGCACGTGGCGGAACACATCGAATTCGGGGTCCGGGACCCAGAACGCGCGGTCCAGGCTCAACGGCACCTGCCGGAGCTTCCAGGTGAGCTTCGGGATCGCGGGCAAGCGATCGTCGATGCTGCGAACGACGGCGTCGAAGGAGAACCCGGGAACGCCAGTCGGGTCGATGATGCTCAGCCCGCCCACGTGTTGGTGCCACGCGGCCGTCTCCCCGGCCAGGAACAGGGAATCGGTTCCGGACAATCGTTGCACGACCTTCCCCTCTCCTTGCCGCTCGTCAGGTACGCGGTGTCATCGACGTCAGTTGCCAACCCCCGACCTCGGTGTAGGTGACGTGATTGAGCGGAGTCGGTGCCGGTGAAACGACCTTGATGCTGTGGACTTCCTTCAACGGAAGCCCGTCGCTCGCCGCGAACCAGATATCGACACGTACCACTCCCGTTTGACCGCCGCTCAGAAGCATGTCCTCGCGGGTGTGCAACCCCGGGATGCTCACGCCACCGACCAAAACCGCTTCACGCCCAACGAACGTCGAGACGCCTGTCTGCGCGAACGTCGTCTTCGTCGTCTGCGAACGACCGGTGCAGTGCACCCTTGACGTGGTGCCGGGCTTGTCGTTGGCGTCCGCCGCGACGATCGGGGGGTCACAGGTGACCGTACTGTGTTCACTCATTTTGAAGGTCACGAAATCGAACCGCTGGTCGGTTCTACCACCCGATTCGACAAGCTTGCTGTTCGTTCTGCACCGCTCCCACGTCTGATCGTGAAAGGAGTTGAAGTCGATACGGAACTCCCAGCAGCCATTCGGTCGCACGACAACCGTGCCCGGCTCGATCGGCCCTGCTCCTGACGTGTCGCGAGGAACGACAACGACCCGCTTCCCGCTCCCTTGTACAGGTACACGCCGGGCCGAGGCGTCGACGTGTTCGTGGCGGTCCCGACCGTCGTCGATGTCCGAAATCGGCCAATCGCCGCACTCACCGACGGGCGGCCCGGACCACGTTCGAACCACCGCCACGCGAACCCGAGGCCCACTGCCGAGACGACCAGGACCAGCCCCAGTCCCACCAACCCCGAACGACGCATGACCGTCGCCTTCGCACGACTCGTCATGCATCCGATACTGCGCAGTCGCACCCACCGCGCCAAGAGTCCGTACGCCCCCACACGGCAGGACGTTCGGCTCTCCCTTACCGGGCGGTGGCCGGCGTTTCTTCACGGGCGCGGCGTCGGATCATTAGGAGCCCGTCATCTCGCGCCCGGTCGGGACTTTCGACTCCGCCCCTCAGGACCCGAGTCCCTTCTGACCGGCGACGTCGACGCGTACAACAGGAAGCAGAGGGGAGGTCAGATGGCCATGGAGGACACGCCGATAGCCAAGAAGACATTCGCGGTGCTCGTCGTCGACGGCGACCCCACAACAATCTCGGGAGTGCGCGAAGCTTTCGAAGGCGTCGCTCAGGTTCGGCAAGTACCGAACGGCTACCAGGCGTTGTACGAGTTGAGCGCCCATCCAGTTGACGTGATCGTGTTGGAGTTGTTTCTCCCAGGCGCCAGTGGGATCGAGCTTCTGCAACGGATGCACAGCCTGGGGATCCGGGTACCGGTGGTGGTCCTCACCCACGCCGGGACCACACCATGCCAACTCGATGCTCTCGACATCCGTCAGGTCCTGCACAAGCCCGCATCGGCCGACGCGTTACGTGCTGCAATCACCGACGCACTCTCGGCCCGAACCGAACTCCGACCACCGCACCGAGCGAAGCGGCGGCATCGCCCCACCACTCCTAGCTCCTCGCACCAAGACTCCACGACTCGCCCGTAGCGCCTCAGCGCCACCAACGATATCGAGTGACCCTGTATGTGATCCGGGTGAGCGTCGTGAGACTGCAGGCCATCGTCTCCGATCGCTGGCGCCGGTCCGAGAAGCGGTGAGGATCGACGCCGTGTCACAACTCCGCCGAGCCGGAGCTCGCACCTCGGTGAGACCGGGTGGAACGAAGGAGTCAGCAAAGACTTCAATCACGCACGTCCAGGGGCTGTCGCCTCAGCGTGGCCGTCGCGCTCATCGACGGGTAGGGCCGAATGACCCGACGTTGCCGACCTCTGTCACGGGCCCGACCACCTGACCGGCGCTCAGGTCGAGCACATATCGGCGCGCCGCGGAGACCTTCGGCCCTACGACGCTGCAGGCTTCGAGCCGAACATGGTCTCATGATCGAGACCATGACCTCCGTGCAGTGTGTCCACTGCGGGAAACGGGTCGACGTTCGCGGAACCGACGTGTCGCTGTCGTACGTGACTCGAGACGCTGTCGCCGACGAGCCGCGATCATTTCTGATCATCGCCAACACCCGCGGCCAGACCTTGCTGCTGCACGCGTGCACCGACGAGGCGTAGGTGATGGACACGACCCGATCGCACAGCGCGGGGCAGTTCTGTCTCCCGCCAGAGCTCTCGATCCAGACCTGGCAAGGCTGTGTGACCAAAGTGTTGAGCGCGCTGGAGTGTTCTCACGGCCGTCTTGTCGTCGAGTGTTCCGAACTGCAAGCGATTGACGACGGTGGCATCGCCATGCTGATCGGACTGTCGCACTACAGCCAACGACGCCAAATACGGGTCGTGCTCACCAACCCACCGGCCACGCTCCGCCAAACTCTCGAAGTGCGTGGTGTCGCCTGGCTGTTCGAGTGGCGTCCGCTCGTCGGTTGAGTCACCGTCGGATCGCCACGCCCCCAAGCCGGCCGTGCCCAGACACACATCGTCGGCTCGGACTGACGTTCCCGCACTGAAGTCAGTTGCACCGCCACTCGCCGAGCGCCGGAAGTGGCGCGCCTGTTCCGACTGAGACAGGGGCCGCACAACGCGTTTCCCGCTCGGCATGGCGGACTGGCAGGGTCAATGGTTTCTCGTCTCCATGCTTGGAGAGCGTTGCAACTGGGTCCAGAACGTACGCGCCGCCGACGGGCGTGTAGTCCTGCGCCGGGGACGCCGCAGACCCTGTCAGCTCATTGAGGTACCGGTACCCGAGCGTCCACCGATCATCAATCGCTATCTCCAAAAGGTGCCAGGCGGACGCCCCCACATCCCCGTCGATCGCGACGCCCCGGCAGCCGATTTCGCAGCCATCGCCAACCAGTACCCCGTCTTCCGGATCGAAGCCCACGGCGACACCTAACAAGCACGTGTCCGCGCCGCGCAGCACCGAGCGCCATCAGTGATGCGCCACCGGATCCCTTGACCGACTCGCAGGCGCCAGAACGGCAGCTACGGCATCAACCGCAGATCACGTGATCCGAAGCGAACTCAATGTCGACACGACCGCAGTCGTACGCCGCAACGTGTCGCAACCGCAGATCGCCGTCCGGTCTATACCAACCTCAAGCCGAGACCAACGGCCACCGACCGAAAGCGCCTCCGGCCGCTGGCATGATCCGGTGGCTCTTCCGAGCTAGCTGCGCGTGGCGCTCTCCCTTGGCGGCGTGATTGCCACATGTGCCGCGTACCGATTCGCCGGCCACCAGATGGTGCGCACCGCCACGTGGGTGCGCCGGTCGGAACGGCAACCGGACGACCGGAATGGTCGGAGGTCCGCGACACAGGCCTTAGGGACGTGGTCAGCCGCGGCGGCACGCGTGCTGCGCCATGCCTCGCTTGGAAGCGGTGCCGCACGACGTACGTAATCAGGAGCCGTGTTCAGACAGTGCTCCGGGACCAGGTTCGGCGCGTCGATCTTCGTAGTACAGCGGTAACCCAGATTCAATGTCGTAAAATACTTGGCCGTCGCGGCGGGCCAACGGGGTGCCTGAACGTGCGGAAAGAAGCAGGCCGTCGCTCTCATGCGCCCACAACATGCGGTCGCCAGCACGGTAGAAGTCGTGGCCCGCGACTGCGTACGCGAACACCTCGTCGACGCTCAAGCGCCAAAGGCGGCGACGCCACTCGGGCGGCACCGGACCGAGGCGCTTGGCCGATTCGCGTTGATCTTCGACCACATGGGCGATCGCGGCGCTACGCAGGTCGCGCACTGCCGCATCAAGTTGCACGATCACCGCGTTCAATCGCTCCGCCGTGCCGGCATCGACCTGCTGAGCACTCACAATGCCGGCGAGCGTCAGACCCGATCCGAAAATATGATTGATCACTCGATCGTGCAGATCGGCGGAGTTGTGTTCGTCACCGACGTGCGCTGACACGACCGCCCCCTCACGACGACCGACCGATACGGCTCCGCTTGAGGCTCAGGACCGGCCACAAGCGGCTCGCACAGCAGCGCGTTGAGTTAGATGAGAATCGACTATGGACCCTGCCGAGATCGTATAGCCGACGCGCACCGGATACATCCCGCCGCGGTGGATCGTAGGCTTCAGCTTCGCAGTCTCGCAGGCAAGTAGATCTGTGACGTCTTCCGGTCGCAAACGATGACTTGGGTCCCTAACAGTGGCCGTCGCACCAGTCGAGGATCGTTGAGAATGTTCTTCCACGACGACGCTCAACTTCTCTCACGACCGCAGTGTCAAGACCTGCTCGCGAGCGCAAGCTTCGGACGGGTCAGCCTCACCATGCGAGCGCTGCCGGTGATCATGCCCGTCAACTACGGCTACCTCGGCGGAAGTGTCGTTCTCGGCATGGCAGACGGGCCAGCACGTCGCGCAATCGCGAGCGGGAACGTCATCGCTCTGGGCGTCGACAGCGGAAATAGAGTCACGGACACGTTCTGGACCGTCCTCGCGATCGGCCGCGCTACCGAGATCACCGACTTCGCCCAGACCACCGAGTTCAATCACATGGGCCTCACGGATCTCACCGGAAGACCAGCCGAGCACTACCTCCAACTCCAACCCGACATCATCACCGGATACCGCACGACCACTTAGCGCTCAACATTGGAACAACAACGCCACGGTTCCAACCACGGCTGGCGCATCATCGAGCCACTGCGTCAAACGAACGACCGGCGCGCGGGCCGCGCCCACGCAACCTGGCCCCAAAGGGTTCAGCGGCGCCGCGCGAAGAACGCCCGGACGGTCGCACGCGGGTCGATCGGCTCCGAGGTGAGATCGACCTGACGTCGAGCGATCCCGCGCCCGTCAAGAGCGAATTCGAATCGAGTGCCCGTCCGTCACGTTTCTGCCGCCGGGCGAATCAGTTCTAGACCGAGACCACACAACGATCGAAGGACTCGACACATCACCAACCGGACACTCATCATCATCATCATCATCATCCGGTCGCAGATCCGCCAGCTGGAACGGGATGCACCACCGCACTCGACGCCCCCGGGCCAACAAAACCGGATCGTCAGACGGGTGAATCGCAACCACCGTCTCACCAGCCACGACATGCGCGGGTGCTCGTCGCCCTTTTCATCCCGCTGCCCTCGACCAGCGTCCAGACCAGCCCGACCTCTCGTTTCCCACACGCTCGCAGCGTGCGACCTCACCGAGCTCGGCGCCCATCTCGAGCCGACCGCCAGCCGCACCGCCACCGACCGAACCCGATGTCGCCACCGCGCAGACAGCACTCGACAGCTATGACCGACACCTTCCCGAGCCCGACACCCCTTTCCCAACTACTCGACAGTTCGAGCCCGAAACGCCCCTCCAAAATCGTTACAGAAGCCGGTTGCGCCATGCGCAACCAGCAGAGCCTCCGCGGTGGGGCC
>Ga0265338_10004099_pt1 | contig 19961 bp, 22 predicted proteins | sample 42126metaG_FD_193579 | JGI IMG/M metagenome (GOLD analysis project Ga0265338, IMG submission 193579) | Rhizosphere microbial communities from Carex aquatilis grown in University of Washington, Seatle, WA, United States - 4-21-26 metaG | ecosystem: Host-associated > Plants > Roots > Rhizosphere...
CTAAACGGTCGGAACCAACTCGCGCGCGCAGCTAACGCGAATTGATTTGAAGAGGAAAAGTACCAATGAGTAAACGGTTCACTGAGCCCTTGAAATCGGCGCTCCGTGAGAAATTCAGGCTAGCTCGCCCGAGCTGCGGCGGCGCGAGATTCCCCTTTCTCCACGGTATCAATCCTGCGCAGTCCACGAAGCTTCAGTATTCCCAGGCAGACGCCGATCACTATCAGGCCCGCGAACACAAAGATCAGCGGAGTCGACCATCTCTGCAACGTTTTTAACCACAGGTGAATGGCATGGCGGCCATAAGTCGCGCCGACCCACGCAATAAGGGAATAGCGCAAGGTACGAGCTGCGCCGTAGACAATCAGGAAGCGGTTACGCGAAACACCTAGCGCGCCGGAGCCGAGCAGGAATGGCATGAGCGGTACGGGCGGAGGAAGTAATGCGGGCAGAAAGACCGCCAGTATGGGGTGACGCTCTATCCCTCCCTTGATTCGCCGAAGAATGCGTGCCGGCACATGGCGTCGCAGCGCCGCTTCTCCGCCTCTTTTGCCGATGCTCCACGTGGTATATCCGCCCAGAATGCTGCCTGCTATAGCGGAGGCCGCGAGGAACCAGGGATTGCCGTTATACGCCACTAACCACAGCAACAACAGGTCGGTACTGCCAGGCAAAGGAAGAGGAATGAACGACGAGTCGAGCACCGCGACAAAGAATATTCCCAGCACACCCAGGTGCGTGAGCCAGTGCGGCATCAAAGGGGGATGCTGAGGGGACGCAAGAAGAAGGGCTGATTGCCGAATAGCACCATTCATACTGAACTGCTCTTGCATTTAGATGCCGCGACGATTGCGCCGTGACTTATTCGACACGGAGTGTCATTTGATGCTGAGCCCGGCGGGCCACGTTGTCCTTCTCATATCCCCGGCGACCAGTGTGATTCGCAGGCGCACCAATTAAATCGGCCGCATTCGATTCGAAAAGCTCACCTCAACGGCTCCTCGCGTCCGTCGGCAGATTGGGTTACCGTCTGAACCCTTCCGCCGAAGTGGAGTTCACTTCCAGCCACGCGAGCAAAGCGCGAATGCTGCCGGTGGCCAGCGCCATCGACGAATCTGCGGCTCCGTAATAGAGGTTGATACTATCTCCGTCTGCGCCAATGGTTTGTCCGCACGGAAAAACCACATCCTTGACGTCGCCGCCGCGCTCATAAGCCGCTTCAGGACCAAACATCCAGGAGTCTCCGCGTTGCAAACAAATCTCGGGCTTCTCCAGGTCAAAGAGCGCCAGACCCAGGCGATAGATGCTTCCGGATGCCGTTTGCCGAACTCCGTGGTATATGGTCAGCCATCCTTTTGCTGTTTCAATCGGCGGCGAACATAAACCTATTTTGTTTGCGTCCCACCATCCGCCGCGCCGCGCCTCCATGATGATCTTGTGGCCACCCCAATGCCGCAGGTCGGGAGAATAGGAGATCCACATATGTGCGCCCAGCGTCGTCACCGGCCGGTGAATCAGCGCCCAAAGACCGCCAATTCTCTTGGGCAGCAGAGCCGCATCTTTGTCTTCCGGCTGCATGATTACGCCCATTCGGTCAAAGCTCTTGAAATCCCTCGTCAGCGCCAACGAGACTCCAGGGCCGCCACGGGCAAACGAAGTGTAAGCAACCGCGAATTGTTCCAACTCCGGAACGTACGTGATGCGCGGATCTTCAATGCCCCAGACCTCTTCAGGGTAGTCACGAGGATTTGCCTGCAATGTTGGTTCAGGGTCGATACGCCAGTTGTCGATGCCGTTTGCCGAGCGCGCTGCGCAAAGGTGCGACAAGCCTCGCCGGTCTTCGACACGGCACAATAGCAGGGTATCGCCGTCCGGCAGTGTAACTGCACCCGCATTGAAAACGCTGTTAATCGGATAGGGCCAGCTCTCCCGGCTCAGAATCGGGTTGCGGTCATACCGCGTGAAAAGGGGGCATTCGACGCATGCTTCTGTTTTTTTCTGTTCATGGTCGACTGGCTCCGCCGTTTCGGCCGTTGGAATAATTGGATTCAAGCTGAGATGCTCATTTCCTGATGCAGTTGGTATACAGTTGCCACTTTGGCTACCCGCATTTCCAGCAGGGCCATCAGGAACGAAAGTGTTGACTCCGCCCCCTGGTTTTCATTGATGCGGTCAGGATGAAGCCCGTCTCTGCAACCGCCTGTTATTGGGTCATAAACCGGCGCATGCAAATCGTTGTTGCCAAGGAACCAGCGGAATACCCGGTGGGCCTCGTCAAGCCAGCATCCTTCCTCGGTCAGTCCATACACCTCAAGGCAAGCCGAGATTGTTGCGCATGCTTCCACCGGCTGCTGGTCGAAACGCGCTTTCTCACTTCCTTCAATAAAGAATCCGTTTGACCCGATCGGTACAAATATCTCCTTATCGTCGCGGTGCTGCTCGGCAACGAGCCATTTGAGAGAATCCATGCCAACCTCGATCATTCTCTGGTTGTCGCTGCGCCAGCCAGCCAGAATGAGCGCCTGTGACAGTCTCGCGTTGGAGTAAGAAAGACTCTTCTCGAACCATTTCCAGGTCGCACTGTGAGTGCGCTCATAGATATCCAGAAGCCGATTTGCGAGTATATTTCTGACCCCTTGAATTGCTCTGTCGCCGGGGAACCAATCAAGATATGCCTGCATGCCCAGGATGCAAAACGCCCAGGCACGCGGGCTGGTGAGTTTCAACGTTGCTGGAACAGCGGCCTCGAAGAGCCTTCCGGCCGCGCCTCTTAATCCCGCATCCTGCGATAGACCCAGTACCTTGCCAATCGACCATAAGGCACGCCCGTGACTATCATCCGATCCAACATCTTCGCACCACTTGCGGTCGTAGCCGAGAAAGTTTTTAAACCTTCCCGAATCCGCGTTGAACGCAAGCCACAGGAAAGCCAGATAGCGGCGAGATAGTTCTAGATGTTCTGGCACACTCTTTTGCGGCCGACAACTATCCGAGAGTACCGACACAATGAGCGCACGTGCGTTGTCATCGGTTGTATATCCTTCGTTCGTATTGGGCACTGAGAAGATTGCGTGCTGCAGAATGCCGGTGTCGTCAGTCAAGCTCAACATGTGGCTGGTGTTCAATACCGGCAATACGTCGAGAGCGCTCACCGCGACATCTTCATTCTGAGCCGCCCTTGGCTGCAATGTGCGCTCGAAGCGCGCGCGCTGAAAGCTTGCCATATACTTCTGCGCTGTCTTGGGCCAGATAGTTTCGCGTGAGTGGAGATAGGCCCGTTTCCGCATGGCGTGCCGCTCACCGTCGTTATCAAGTAAGTGAAGCACGGCCTCCGCAATGGCATCGGGATTCTCGAACGGAACAATCACGCCTCGGTTGTTCGCCAGCAGTTCCTTGGCGTGCCAATATGGCGTGGAGATGATGGCTTTGCCTGCGCCAAGCGCGATGGCAAGCGTACCGGAGACGACCTGCGCCTCCTGCCGGTAAGGGGTAATGTAAATATCTGCGGTGCCCACCAGCTCAACCAGTTCCTCAGCGCTCACAAAACGATTGAGGAGCATAAGGTTCGAAGAAACGCCAAGCTGCCCTGCCAGGGCTTGCAGCTCTTCGCGGTAGCGCTCGCCTTCACGCCGCCGGATATGTGGATGCGTTGCCCCGGAGACGATATACACCACCTTCGGGTGTTTAACCAATATCGCAGGCAATGCGCGAATCACATTCTCAATTCCCTTGTTCGGTGAAAGCAAACCGAACGTCAGCAGCACCGACTTGCCTTCAGTACCGAACTTATCTTTGAAGTAATTGGGATCCATGAATTGAAAATCGGGCACTCCATGAGGAATGATGTCGATCTTGCTGCTTGGAACGGCGTATACATCGCGCAGGAACTGCGCGGCCTGCTCGCTCATAACCACTACGCGATCTGAAAGCCTTGCTATCTCTTCAAGTACTTTGCGCTGATCCGCATTCGGCTCGCGCAGAACAGTGTGGAGCGTCGTCACAACCGGCATTTTCAATTTTCGAAGTAATGCCAGAATATGACCACCCGCAACCCCGCCATAAATACCGTATTCGTGTTGTAAGCAGACCAGATCATTGCCATTGAAGTTCAGGAATTCCGCAGCGCGCTCATAAGAAGCAGTATCCTCTTGCTCCAGCTCCAGGCGCACCTGCTCAGGATACACATAGCTCGACTCCGGATCGTTGACAGGAATCGCAAACAACCGCCCCGCTCCGTATTCGGCGGCGAGAGCGCTGCACAAATCCGTTGTGAATGTGGCAATGCCACACTGACGTGGCAAGTAATTCCCGATAAACGCGATTCGCGTAGGCAAAGGCAGGCTGCAACTTTTTGGCCCAGCCAAGTCAGATGCCGCGGGTGGAATGTGCGCCGACAGTTCTTCATTATGCGTGACATCGATAAGAGACATAATGTCCTGCTTTCGCTTATATCAGCGCGGTTCAATCCGTCGCTGCGCAGTTTGATCGGCTCGGAATCAGGTCGAGCCTCACGGCCTGCAGTGTGCCGAGGGAAACAACAGATCTAGAGCGCCAAAACTTCTTTAAGACGGCTTTCTGCGGCCAAAGCCAGTGAACTTCGGCTCTGTATTTGTCGACTATTAAGTACCACTCTTGCTATCTGAAGGCCTAGAAACTTGGTGACCTTAAACGAACCTAGCTCTGCAGAATTGAAGCGGCCGCTCACTCTCTTAAGGGCGTTGACCGCAGCTCGGCGGACTGCAGTTTCGGGCGTTGCGCCGAGGCCACTGGAAGACCGTGAATCAGTCATCCACATGAAATGCCATCCTGCGCTGCGAATGCTTGCATCCAGTTCCGGTGCAAGGACCCCAATCACCGCCGTCCAGCCCCTGCAAAATGGTTCTAAGCTCAGATCGACTTGATCCGTCAGCACGCAATTTTCGCGAAGGAATATTGTGTGGAGGTTCATGCTTGCCGGCTTCGCGAAACGTTGGTCCCATCTGAATCGCAGGCAACTGGAACGGGTCCCACAACTTTAATAACTACTGCGGCCGTGCTGCTCTTCACCTCGGCGGTCCGTTCGATCCGGACTCCGGCTTGGCTTAGAGGTCCTGTCCTGCCGAGCCGCGTGGCTCGTCGTTCAGCTAAATACTTATCAACATCGACTTTCTTTATAAGGCCCATGACTGCTCCAATCGTTCTGTTGCCTGCTTGAACGGTGCTCGTCTGGAGCGAAGCCTGGAGAGCTGAAGGCGAGGAGGGGAATATCTCAGTGCTCTCTCAAGCATACACCTCAGGTAATAAATACACCTGCATCTATGCGGACTGCAGGCCTGTCAAATTTGACCGAGAATTACAAGTACGACGACGATCACCAGGATTAGTCCTAGTCCGCCGCTCGGATAATAGCCCCAGTTTCTGCTATGCGGCCAACGCGGCAGCACTCCAAGCACCGCCAGGATTAAAAGTACGATCAGTATTGTTCCAAGCATGATTAGCTCCCTGTTAATACGCAAAAGCAAGCGCTAGTCAGGATCCGCTGCGGACCTTTTGAGTCCGCAGCGTTTCCATTTACGTGTTACTGCAAACTTCCGGTCGTTGCATTCGCCGGGCTGCCAATCGCGTCGCCCGATACCAGCAGTTCCACCCTGCGGTTCTCCTGGCGTCCCGCGGAATTGTCATTCGAGGCCACCGGTAGCGTGTTGCCAAAACCCTTCGAGGTAACCGAATTTGTGGCGACGCCCTGCGCTACCAGATAATCGCGCACCGAACTGGCGCGGTTTTCAGACAGCTTCTGATTCATGTCATCGCCGCCGACGTTGTCTGTGTAGCCACCAACCTCAATATTGAGGGATGGGTAAGCGATCAAGATTCCGGCAACCTTTGCCAGCTTCTCCCTGGCGCCGGGCTTCAACGAATATTGCCCGGTGTCAAACAAAACATCTGACATGCTGATAATGAGACCGCGTGCGCTATCCCGCGTTTCAAGTATCTTGTTCAGCTGCTCAGATAACTGTGCTCGCATAGCAGCCTTTTCGGTGTCAGCATTGTGCGCGTTGAGCTGTGCTTGCTGTGCAACGGCTCTGGACTGATCAGCGTCGGCCTGAGCCGAGTTAACAGCTGCAGCCGATGCGGCCTGGCTGGCAGCCATATCGGCTTGAGCTTTTGCCGCGGCGGACTGTGCCTGTTCCTTTTGACGAGTCGCTTCATCGGCCTGTGCCTGCGACTGCGCCTGTGCATTAGCCGAATCGAGACGCTCGTTCGCCGCGCGATCCGCATCAATCTTTTTGACCGCAATCTCTCGCGCATCTTCCGCGGTCTGCACGGTCTCGCGAGACGTTGCAATCAACTGCTTCTTGTCGGAGTGGTGGTCAGTGGCGTACCCGTCGGCAGTATTCATCAATTGGTCAGCGTGCTGGTAACTGTCGGCTGCGAACTGTTCGGCTCCCTCAGACTTCGCAATGCGCATTGCATTGCGCGCCTCGAGAAACTCCAATGGCAGCTTGGCGTCCAGGACCACCGGGTCAAACTTGTATCCGGTGGGAAGGTAGCCGCCGCGCTCCATCAGCTCATATTTCGCATCCACCACCTCGCTGGTCCCTTTAGTGTCTGCGCTAACCACGTTCTCAAGAACTACCACGTTGCTGGGCTGCCGAACCGCAAAATAGGGTTCCGCGGTAACGATTAGGGCGAATGCCTGGAGATCGGTCGTGGCTGTCAGCTTGCTTCGATCGTTGCCGCCAACAAGCACTTCTCCAAGATTCACCGCACGGCCTTCAGGCGATATCGCCCACAAGACGTAAGTCAGATACTCGTTTCCAAACGTTCTGGGATTCCGAAGGCTTCCGAATTCCGCCTCCACTTCCATGGTGCCGCGCTTGCTGCGAACCTTCACACTTCCATTTGCCGACGACATTAAAGCTGTGCCCGCAAGATTCACATCGGTCACGCCTTCCTTATGCCGGTAGTTGATCGCGTCAACTGAGCGGCTGATAACCACCACACGGAATGTGGACGCCGGCCCGACGGGTTCGGCAACGATAGTAGTTTGCGAATTGATCTGAGCAAACGCGCTCAAGCTCAATGTACAGGTGATGGCGAACAGAACTATGTTTCTCACAAGATCTCCTGCAGACAATGGCCTGCTGTGTTGAGTTTTACTGCGTTCAGGCTGGAACTCTGCTCTGACGACAACGGCGCTATTTCCTTTCGGGCCGGGGCTCCTCTTTAGGCGCTTCTCGTGGCGCGGTTGCCGCGTGCTGAGCAGGGGCCGCGTGTTGTGCGGGAGCTGCGTGTTGCACAGGCGCTGCGCGCTGAACATGCGTGACATGCGCTACGGGAGCGACATGAGCCGTGGGTGCAGGTTTTTGCCGCTCCATAGGCTTTGGCGCAGGATTCACCGCCGGACGTGATTGCGTTCTCGCGGCAGTTGGGGCGACATGGGCCGCGGGCTTAGCGTGCGGCTCTACCGCTGCCTTCGGCGCAGCTTTTTCAGCGGGCCGTGCTTCCGACCTCGCCACTGCCGGGGAAGCATGCGCCGCGGGTTTAGCGTGCGGCTCAACCGCCGCCTTCGGCGCAGCCTTTTCCGCCGGCCGTGCTTGAGTTCTTGCGACCGCTGGCGCAGCGTGCGCTGCAGGCTTAGCGTGCGGTTGAACCTCTGCCTTCGGTGCAGCCTTTGCCATCGGCCTGGCCTCTGTCTTAGCAGCCGGACCAGCCTTTTCTGCAGTCAGTGGCTTATCGGCGACCAGTCTCGCCGGGTGTCCGCCGTTCGCCTTCGCATATGACGTCTTATCGGTTTTGGCCATTGTCTCGTGCTGCGACTGCATCGAGGTTGGAGGCGCGTGCCTCTCGTGTTCCACTGCTCGCTCGGATGGCGTAGCCGCGTGTTCAATTCCGCCCGGACCACCGTTGTACGCGACATGGCGCGGGTTGGCGACGATGCCGGCTTCAACAATTGTTCGATTCACATAGGTGGTGTGAATAATGGTCTCATTCACACGAACCACTGCTGTGTTATACGCAAAAGAGTTGCCGCGCCACTCGCCGCCCGCAAACCCCACGCCTCCGAATCCAAACCCGTAGTTCACGCCACCGTAATAGCCCACGTGCTGGCCCCAGTAGCCGCTATGGAATCCGTAACGGCCGCCTGCAAAACCCCAGTAAGGCGGCGTCCAAAGTGCACCACTATAAGCAGGTCGCACCCACGCACCAGGCACCCAGTAATAGTCTCCACCACCATTGCTATAGGCCCAGTACCCGGGCGTCCACATCAGGTTTGGCTCGGGGCAAATTGGTTGCTCATAGACGGGCAATACCGGAGGAGCAAAGCCCACGTTGATGGAAACACCAAACTGAGCGTGGATAGAAACTGCGGTAACTGATACCAAAAGAGCAAGCAGGAATAAGCGCATGTTGCGAAACAGTTGCATGAGGTGAACCTCCCGGTTCTTTCAAGCTCCCTCCACCGGGGGAATTAGATCAATTCCATCTGCGGCAGTGCTTAGGAGCTACTGAGCCAGACTAGCCAGAATCTTCTTTCAAGTCTGATCAATTAAGCACAGCACCCTTTCACTGCCGGGACCTTGCCGCAACCCCTTCTATTGCTTCGGCACGAGATTTGCGGAGGCATGTGTCTGCTCGTCTGATGCGCCGCCTGCAGGAGCGGCGGTAGCCACTCCATTTGGAGTTGCGGCTGGCGGTTTCGCGTCAACTGGTATTACGGTGCCGGCCGGGAAGATGAGAATCTGGATCGAGCCCCAATCTGATTCGGGGCTCGCGCTGGTCTGCTTTCCCATTCCCATCGTCTTAAGCTGGCTATCGTCAAATCCAAAATTCTCAACCAGGTACTCGCGTATAACCATCGCCCTGGCTTCGGTAAGAACAAGATCCTTCTGGGTATCGCCATCCATGCCAGTGGAGACCACAACCACCGCGACTCCGAATGGTGTCTGAGCCAGGAAGTCGCCTGCGGCTTTTAGAACTTTCTGATCCTTCATTTTGGCAGAGTCGCGGCCATCAAACATTTGCTTGCCCGCGTAGGTAAACGTCTTTACCGGCGTCCCCTGCGGCAACCCGCCGATCTTGTTAGCACTCAGGTCGGCAGAGTCTTCGTATCCGCGCTTCTTGAAATACCCGCTCAGGAAGAAGTTATGCTTCAGGGCTTCCATATTCTCCTGGAAGTCCGTAACCCCGGCCCGCGCCTGGACTAACGTTGCATTCAGAGAGGTCGTGGATTGTTCAACGTTGTTATAGAGTTGCTTGTCGTTTACCAGCGCTCCAATGGTTCCCTTCCCCGAATCAATCTTGGCGGTTATCGAGTTAATGTGTGCAGTCGCTAATGTAGTGTTGTCAATGGCCTGCTGGCTGCTGTCCATAATGCCTTTCATCTTTTGCAGCAGGTCGGCCATTTGGAGCGGCGGATCACTCGCAATGGTGTCGCCATTTTTTACCTCGGCTTGTCCCGCAGTTCCAAACGAGATGGAAAGATACTGATTGCCCAACAGTCCCTCGGTCAGAATCGACGCCACGGAATCCTGCTTGATGATTTCGTGTGTCGACCGTGCGAGTTCCACGATGACAGTTACCTTGCCGCCCGGATTATTCGGCAGCAGGATGCTGGTTACTGTTCCGCTATGTACTCCGCCCACCTGCACATCTGCACCCTCAGCGAGGCCGGCCGCATTATCAAACTGCGCTTTCAATTTATAAGTCGAGCCAAACAGATATTCTTTGCCCCCGATAACGAATACGCCCGCCGCCAGAACTGCCAGCGTAACAATGATGAAGGCTCCAAGCCTTGCCAATCTCGACATAAATCCCCCTGCTATTACTTCAGAAATTCTTTTACAAACCCGATGTCGCATTGTTGAAGGTCATCAAATGTGCCTTCGATAACCACGCGACCCTCATTCAGCAGAGCTAGGCGCCCGGCAATCGTCTTGGCACTGTGCAGATCGTGAGTTACTACAATCGAAGCCATCTGGCGTTCCCTCTGCAGTTTGAGAATCAACTCGTTGAAGTCTGCTGAACTGATTGGATCAAGACCGGCCGTCGGTTCGTCGAGCAGCAGGATCTCCGGTTCCAGCGCCAACGCTCGCACCAGTCCCACGCGCTTTTGCATTCCACCCGAGATATCCGAGGGCATCTTGTCGATACTGCTTTCCATGCCCACCTCACTCAGCAATTGCCTTACGCGGTCGTCTCGTTCGGCCTTCGAAAGGTCCCTTCGATGATGTTCCAGCGGAAACGCAACATTGCCGCCCACAGTAAGTGAGTCGTAGAGCGCTGCGTGTTGAAACAGGAAACCCATCTTCTTCCGGATCTCTCCCATCTGGTCGAGTGCCAAACCTGCAATGTCTTGACCTTGAATGCGAATCGATCCCGAGTCTGGTTTTACGAGGCCGACGATGAGCCGTAGCAGCACGCTCTTTCCCGTGCCGCTACGGCCCAGCACAGCCAGGGTCTCTCCGCGGTTCACGCGCAAACTGATCCCGTTCAAAACCCTGAAAGATCCGAAGGACTTATACACGTTCTCGACAGTAACGCCGGGCACAAGCTGGTTCTGCTCCGGTTCCGTTTGCTTCATCGCATTGTCATAAACAGTAGCCATATTTGAATTGAGTGCACTTCACACAACGGTTATTTAAAGAAAACCAGGATGAACTTCACAAGGACAACATCGGCGAGGATAAGAAACAGCGATCCCAACACGACGGAATTCGTGGCCGCACGGCCCACGCCCGCAGCGCCACCGGTAGTGCGCATCCCTTGAAAGCACGCTATTAGTCCGATGATGAGGCCATACACGGCGGTCTTGAAGGTTGGAGGAAGGAATGCATTGAAAGTGGCGCCACTGAAGCCGCTTGAAATGAATTGGTGAAACGAAAGTGGCTCAACCAAAGCCTGCGCAACCCAACCGCTCATCAACGCACAAGCATCTGTGGCCAGCGTCAAAAGCGGCAGCATCAGAATGCAGGCCAGGATTCGTGTCGCGGCAAGCAACCTGTAGGGGTTGATTGCGGATGCCTCGATGGCATCTATTTGCTCTGTAACTTTCATCGACGCCAGTTCCGCACCCATGCCAGCGCCTACGCGCCCACTCACCACCAGGCCCGTTATCACCGGACCCATTACCTGGATCACGGAGTAAACGAGCGTAGACGAGAACATGGATTTGGCGCCGAATCGACTTAGACTGTAGCGAGCTTCGAGCGAGATGATGACGCCAATTGCAGCGCCCGCCATAACTACCAGCGGCAGAGACTTCGATCCAACTTCGTCGAGTTGCCGAATGAGCTCTCGCCATTCATACGGCGGAGTAACCGCAGCTTTGAGAACCCGCCAAGTGAAGAAGCCCAGGCTGCCGAACCATTCAAAGAAATCGCTGATCAGTCCGCCCGCAGAACCCGCGACTGCAGACACGGAACTAATCCGCGGTTGCGGAGGGCGACTGTTTATGTCTGCAACTGCCGTAGAGCCTTGGCCGTTCAATGGTTCGGACCAGGTTCTGGTGATCCGTGCGCATTGTTCAGATGCATCCTTGACATCAGGGTATGAGGGCCCCTATAGAAGAACTCCAGAGCAATGTTGCTGCCCATATATGCCAGCAGACCGTAGTTGCCCATTCTGAAGGCATCTTTTGCGCCAAAACGATCCGGATACCATCCATAAACCGCAGTCATGGTTCCCGCATAGGGCGCGATAAGCGCAGGGAAAGAAAAGACGCGATGGCCGTCTTTTCCGCGGCGCGCTGTCAAAGTGGACACCACGGCATGGCGCAACCGCGGAAATGGGCCGGCGCATTCACAGCGGTAGTACATCGTATCTTCTTTGAAGACTTTGGCCACCCCGTATCGCGCCGTGGTTCCCACGGCAGCAATGGCGAAATCGGAGCCGAATCGCCGACCATAACCCTTCAGGCCCTGGTTCCACTCCGGAGGAGAATTGGTCAACTGGTTGACTCCAGCCGTGAGCGATGCGCCGGCAAGTGGATAAGGGCCGAAGGCATCGAAAGCGTAGTTCTTCAGTTTTGTTCTTTCAGTGGGCTGGTCGTACGTCAGATTCAATACCCCCGGGGCCGTGCTGGTCGTGGAAGAATCACCGGCCAGGGTTAGTGATTGCGGTCTTGACTGTTGCGGTATTGCCAACATGACCGCAGTGGCCAACACAAGATGTATCACCCAGCCCGTCCTCGGGGACTCAGAAACCCGCTTGAATGACTTCATCGTCTCTCCTCTGAAGTGGCATCGCCGATGTCAGATTGGGCTGCAATGTCAAATATCTGTGTCACAGCAAGGCTGTGCCCACAGAGATACTGGCAGAGCGGAGACATCAATGAATGGTCACAATTGCTCGTAGTTAAGAATGGCCATTGTGTGCCTCGTATAAGTCGCGAAGTCAGCTTGGCCCATCAGACCTGGCAGTGATCCAGCTTTGGCAACCCTATTCAGACGCTCAGGAAATAAACTCTACAGGAAGAGCAAAACTGAACATACACGATGCCTGTATCCGGACGATGATAGACAGGGCTTGATCGTAATCGCGTTCAATTCCCAGGCAAACTGGCTCCAAATTGCGCCTGCCATTTATGTTGACTCGGAGCCGCGAGACTGGCTTCAGGGGGCGAAAGCGATGCCTGCTGCTGTCGTACGAGAACCCTATCAAGCTTTGAGTTGGTCGCAGCGGTTTCATCACCCTGAGCAGCGACTTCTGCCTGCGGGACATGAGTGGTTCACTAGCCGACGGATTGTCTGCAAAGAGGTAACTTGTTTGAAGAAGAGCGTTAAACCCCAGTTCGACAGCGCCGCCTTTCTTGCAAACACCGGCCTCGGTCGCACGCTGGTTGAATTGAAAGCGGGACAGACATTCTTTTGCCAGGGAGATGGTGCGGATTCTGTGTTCTATCTGCAAAAAGGCCGTGCGAAAGTCACTGTTGTTTCGCAAACCGGCAAAGAGGCTACCATCACACTTCTGTCTGCTTCCGATTTTGTCGGAGAAGAATCCCTGGCCACCATCGATGGGTTACACCTGGCAACTGCTACCGCTCTGAACACTTGCACTGCCCTTAGGATCGGCAGAAAAGAAATGATCCAGGTGATGCATGACGAACCTACATTTGCCGATGTTTTCCTCAAATTTCTATTGGCTCGCAGTATGCGAACCCAGGCAGATCTTGTCGACCAACTGTTTAACTCGAGCGAAAAGCGCCTGGCGCGGATTCTGCTGTTGATGGCGGAGTTCGGCAAGCCGGGCGAACCCGACGCTTCTATTCCGCCCATTACCCAGGAAACGTTGGCGGATATGATTGGGACCACCCGCTCCAGGGTCAGCTTCTTTATGAATCGCTTTCGCAAGCTCGGCTTTGTGAGTTACAACGGGCGCATCCAGGTACATAAGTCGCTGCTTAATGTAATCCTGCTTGATCAGTTACCTGGGGAAAACGCAAAAAAGCCAGTAATTCTCAGTGTTCCAATGGCGACGCTGTCTCGGAAATAGACGCGAACTCGATTGCAGAAGATCGTTTGAAGTAGGACCGGAGCCGCCTCTTGAAACGCTCATTCAGGGTCTCGCAAAGACACCAGGTAATATCGTCGCCAGCAAAACATGCAGCGAACCGGGCGGAGCGCGAACAAGCCTAATATCATGTCAAACGAGCGCAATTCCCCAGGCTTGAATTTGACTGAGCCGCAGCAAGGGCACGTTCTTCGAATCAATAGTACCCGCGGCAGCCAATTCGGCCAGTTCATTACTTTAACGCTCATTGAGAAACTCCATTAGACTGTAGAGTGATAGATAGCGCATGTTCATTGCATAAATCTCACGCAACTTGATCCTTTGCTTTTTTCGCGTGCATCGTCCGCAGACGCTCCTCGTGAGTAATCTCCACAACCGTGGATTGCATGACCTCGCGTGGATGTAGCGTGACTCTGGCGACGCAAAAGCCCGGATACCGGGAAACGTAAACCGACTGAAGTTCGGCAGCGTTGAATCGCTGCGGAACCGCGTTAAGCCCACGGACCAAAGCGCGATGGGTAGCATTCGCCGGCGTCAACCCAAAGCCTCTTCGGGAACACGAACCCGGCATCCACATGGAATGCCAGCCCGCCTGGCGAATCATTGTATCGAAAATCGACGCCGTGATCTCTTCAACAAGCTTCCAGTGGTCGCCAAAGGGCCTTCTGACCGGATCAAGATGAATCGGCAGGACGCACCCCATCCGCAGGAAAACAGAATGCGGCCTCAAGCTTGCGCGCTTTTTGATGTATCTGGTTCCTGGGATTCGCTGGAATCGATCGAGTCGGAAGTCAGCGGCGACGCCAGACCTGCGATCGTATGTTCCGCAGAATAGTCCATGGCAAACGGCTCTGGGATTATTCCAATTGCATCCGGGTTGGTCAGTGAGTGGTCGCTCGCATTGGGACGGTTTGCCCGCATGTTCAAATATGTTCTCGCGCGGAAGCGGAGAGAGAGGTGATTCTTTACATCGCTGTTCCTGAAGATGCTCATAGCGGCTCCAGTCGTTCTGTTGCGTGCATGAAAGATGCTCGTCTGGAGCGAAGCCTTTAATGCTACGGGCGAGAAAGGGGAACAGATTACTGTTCCAAGCATACGCTTAAGAACGCCTACGTGCGGTATTGCTGTCAATGCTAATGCCGGCTGTTCGCAATCACCTCAGACCGAAACTGACGCCTACGCGCTGGGGTTATGCCAACCGCCGTGCGCGGCAACGAGCGCGTCAGCCACTTTCGGCCCCCAGGTGCCGCGTTTGTAGCGGAGAACAGGGTGATGATCCTTCAGTACTCGATTGACCACTTCCCAGGCGGCTTCAACTGCGTCCTCACGCGTAAAGAGCGCGCCATCGCCCTTCATGGCATCGCCCAAAAGCCTCTCGTAGGGCGTTTCCTCTCCGGGCTGATCATCTGACAGGTAGAGCTCCCGCTCTTCCCCGATAAACTCCTCGCCTGCAAGTTTCACGCGGGCAGCCAGGGCAATCGCCGAGCTAGGAGAGAGCCGAAAGCGCAGGTAATTTGACCTGCTATTTGACTGTACAGCGTCGCCAAAGAGCTTTTGCGGAGGCTTCTTCAGTTCCACCAGGATCTCAGTCGCGGTAACCGGCAGATACTTACCGGAGCGCAGATACCATGGCACGCCGTCCCAACGCCATGAGTCAACGAAGAGACGCAATGCGCAATAGGTTTCCACATCTGAGCGCTTCGCCACGTCCGGCTCTTCTCGATAACCGGCATACTGACCGCGCACCATGTCGTTGGGTTTCAGTGCGCGCATGGCTTTAAAAACTTTGGCCTTCTCGGTTTGCACGTCTCCAAAGTCGCGTCCCGCGGGCGGTTCCATGGCAAGCAACGCCACGATCTGAAAAAGATGATTCTGGATCACGTCGCGAAGGCATCCTGCCGTTTCATAAAACGCGCCGCGTTTACCCACACCGAAATTCTCGGCTAATGTGACCTGAACGCTGGCCACGTAGTTGCGGTTCCAGATAGGTTCGAGAAACGTATTGGCGAATCGAAAGTAGAGAATATTCATGATCGCTTCCTTCCCCAGGAAGTGATCGATGCGAAAAATCGAATCTTCAGGAAATGCCGCATGCGCAACCTTGTTCAGCCCACGCGCCGAAGCTAAATCGCGCCCAAACGGCTTTTCAACAATTACGCGCGCATCCCTGGCAAGGCCGGCGGCGCCTAGTCCTTTAATCACCGTCTCAAAAAGCACGGGAGGAATCGCCAAATAATGCGCTGGACGCCGTGCGTTCCCGACTGCGGCTTTGATTGCGGTGAACGTTTTACTGTCTGCATAGTCGCCGCTCACATACTTCAGCAGAGACAAAAGGCGCTTAAGCGCGCGCTTATCATCGATTCCGCTCGCTCGCTTGATACTGTCTGTCGCACGCCTCTGCAGCCGCTCAGGGCTCCACTTTGGGAAGGCAACGCCGATCACCGGAACCGTGAGTTTGCCGCTCTTCACCATCGCATAGAGCGCCGGGAAGATCATTTTGTGGGCCAGATCGCCCGTTACACCAAAGACCACCAGAGCATCCGATTGCGACTCGGCCTTCACGCCCAGTTCCATTGGTTCATCTTCTCCATCCAGGGCCGCGGCTGCTAACCCCAGCGCTGACTCCTCACAGTGTAAGATGCTGCCGCCAGCTTGCTGGGCCTCCCCTACTCCTCAGTAAGAAACGCGAAAAGTGCCGGATGTACCTGCACGCTCCCGTTATAGTCGATGAATCCGCGGCTCCTGAAGCTGTTCATGAAAAAGCTGACCCGGGATCTGGTGGTGCCAACCATTTCTGCAAGTGTTCCCTGACTGACCTTGAAGAGCGCTGGCTCCGTCTCCGCGTGCATCCCAGCTCCCGCCATCAGCAACAGAATACGGGCCAACCGTTTTTCGCTTGAATTGAATATCTGGTCGATAAACTCCTCTTCGATCCGTTCAATTCGAACCAGGAGATGAGAGATAAAGAGCTTGGCAAACTCCGGCTCGCGCTGAATGATTCCCACTATATCCGTCCTCATTACCCTGACGATCGTAGTGGCCTCAATGGCCGTTGCCGATGAAATCCGCAGCGACTGCTTTGTCAAGCAGCCCTCACCGAAAAAATCGCCTTCGCGCAGAATCGCGATAACCGCCTTCTTTCCGCTCTTAGACGTTACGGTCAACTTCACATGGCCATCCCGGATATAGAAAAACGCATCGGCTCTATCTCCTTGCCCAAAGATAGCCTGTTTATTTCGATACTCAAGCGTAGATGTTGGCGCGTCCATCCGTTTGAGAAAGTCAATGGGCATCCGCGCACTTTGCTTTTTGCTCTCCATTCTCAGCTCCTATGCACCAATGCCTTCGATAGTGCTTTAGATTAGCGAAGCGGCGCCATCTTTGCTGGTCAAGATAGCTCATCGGATACTTCATCCGTACGGATGATCCAGACTGCTTCGGATGCCCAAACGGGCAAAATGAGCAATTTTGATCACCAATCTTGACCTGGACCTGCTAAAGCTGAATGAAGAGAATGCGCGGGCTATTAGGTTGCCGCGGATACCCAGCTGCGTACTGCGCAGCCATATACTTGAAGACTGAGGCGATTCCCCATGCCAACTCTTAGCGCACAATCACAACCGGATGTCGCCTCTGACCCAGTCGATTTGGCGCAGGAACGACCGGACGAATTCAACTGGGTGTTCTTCACTGTCATTACCACGTTCCACCTGGGCGCCATCGCCGCGCTGTTCACCTTCCGCTGGTCGTCTTTAGCCATCTTTCTGGCGCTGTGGCTAGTCAGCCAGAATGCAGGCATCGCCATCAGCTATCACCGTCAGCTTACGCATCGCAGCTTCACGACTCCCAAGTGGGTAGAGTATTGCCTGGCGCTCTGTGGAGCGATGGCATTGCAGGGCAGCCCCATCTACTGGGTAGCCGTGCATCGCCTGCACCATCAATACACTGACAAGCCCGGCGATCCGCACTCACCCCGCGACGGCAAATGGTGGTCGCACATGGGCTGGATCATGCGGGGAGCGCTGCACAATGAAACTACTGTGCTCTCCCGTTACGCGCCCGATCTCGAAAAAGACCCCTTCTATCGTTGGCTTTCGGTCTGGCACTGGCTACCCATTACGCTCACCGCCATCGCGTTGCTGGGGTGCGGCGTTGCCGTGGGCGGATGGCCGCTGGGAATCTCGTGGGTGCTCTGGGGCATTTTCCTGCGCATCTCCATTGGATTCCACGTTACCTGGCTTGTGAATTCGGTCACCCACATTTGGGGCGCGCGCCGCTTCAATACCCACGACGACTCAACTAACAACTGGTGGGTAGCCTTCCTGACCGGAGGAGAAGGCTGGCACAACAATCATCACGCGCATCCCACATCTGCCACGCATGGCATGGCTTGGTGGGAACTCGACGTCAATTACTGGGGAATACGTATGCTGGCGCTCATCGGCCTGGCAAAAAACGTCAAAGTGATGCGCCCAGAGCCAGCGCAGCGCAGGTTCGAATAGCGATCGTCAGCATTAACGCACAATGGGGGTCTCCAGGCAGCGGCCGTCAGATAACTGCTCGCGCTCAAACCGCATCCATCACGCAAGGGCCTTGGTGGCAACGACTTCTATAAACGGTCCTAACGAATGGAGCTCTCTAAAGTGAATTTCAAACTACTCAAAGGTTCAGCGCAGCCCCTTGTCGTGAGCGACAACGGTCAGTTGGCAATGGATGAGATCAAAGGACAGTTTGATGCGCTATCATCCACCTCCTCTAAACGACCTGTAAGCAAGAGAAAGATCGCAATTTCTCTGTCGAATTTCTTGAAAAAACAGAGATCCTTGCTGGCACTTAGGAGCCAAGGTGACGGGAAACAAACACAACCATGAAGGAAACAGTAGTGATGCCGGCGAGCCTGATGCCGGCCCTTACTGGAGGCGAATGCACCGTGACTGGCGCTTCTGGATAGGTGCCCTCCTGATGGCAGCGGCGGTCTCGATTTACGTGCTGAGTGGCGACCTCGCCTGGATTCCCCGCAGACACTAGATTCGCTTAATTTCGAAAGCGTACTTTCTGCCAAGAGCCATAAGACCCTGCAGCGGAACTGCGGAGCGCTCCTGCGCGTCACGATCTGATGCCGCTGGACGATGTTCTTTTCTGGCTAGCGCGGCCAAGGCGCAAATTCGACTCTCAATTGAGCCTTCCAGTCCCTTCCGCGGCACGTAAAACGCAACGCGGAAGTAGGAATTGACTTCCCCATTTGCTCCATGAGACACTCCGCGTAAGCCAACTCCTTTCCCCAGTACACGCACGACGCCCACATACACACAATACGGGACCACCCGCACAACTTCATGCTCCTATTGAGCCGCGCCACGGGAGATATGGAAGCCGCATTTCGAATTGGGCCCGTTGAAGACAATGATTACGTGGATTTTCCGGCAAGAGGATTATCAATGTCTGGCCCGAAACAGCTTGCGCTCAATACCGAGTACCCTGCACCGAACGAAGATCAGCTCGCGCATAAATTGGTTGAACTACTTCGCGGAACCGTTGAGCAACGCTTTCTGCAAGGGATGACGTATCGCGGCGTCAACACAAAGTCCCACGCTGCCGTGCGGGCAAATCTTATAGTCGATCCCGATCTTCCTGAACACTTCAGGGTTGGACTCTTCAAGACTCCGCGCACTTACCCTGCCTGGATCCGGTTCTCAAGCACGCTTCCTACCCCGTTGCCGGATAACGACCGGGACCTGCGCGGCATGGGAATCAAATTGATGGAAGTGGAAGGAGTCACCCTATTGGACGGCGATTCCCATACGCACACGCATGATCTGACCTTCATCACGCCCGATACTTTCTTAACCTCCACTCCGCAGGACTTTCTGGCTTTCGCGCAAGCAGGAGGCCTGAGCGCAAAATGGAGCATCGTCGATCTGTCAAGGCTTCTCATCTTTACACTCACTCACCCGAAATTTCTGATCAACCTTCTCAAGTCGCAGAAAACGATTGGCAGCCTGCTTGAGGTGCCGTGGTACAGTTCTACGCCTTATCTCTTCGGCAATCGCGCCGTCAAATATTCTCTCCGCCCGTGGTTAAAGCCCGCCACGCCGATTCCGCAGCGCCCTGCCAACAACTATCTGCGCGAGGGCCTTGTGCGGCAACTTAGCGAGGCTGAAGCAGGGTTCGATTTTCGCATTCAGTTTCAGCTCGATCCTTACAAGCAGCCCATTGAAGATGCGCTGGTGCCGTGGCGCGAACAAGACTCTCCGTGGCACAAAATAGCAACGGTTGTTCTTCCCAAACAGGACATTAATTCCCCCGAGCAATACATGTTTGGCGAGAACCTCTCCATGAATCCCTGGCGCAGCTATCCGGAACACAGGCCGCTTGGTGGTGTGAATCGTGTCAGAAGAATCATTTATTACGAAGGGTCAAAGTTTCGGCATCAAAGAAACGCTGTTCCAGTAGTCGAGCCCAAACCCTGA
>Ga0265338_10004100_pt1 | contig 19960 bp, 29 predicted proteins | sample 42126metaG_FD_193579 | JGI IMG/M metagenome (GOLD analysis project Ga0265338, IMG submission 193579) | Rhizosphere microbial communities from Carex aquatilis grown in University of Washington, Seatle, WA, United States - 4-21-26 metaG | ecosystem: Host-associated > Plants > Roots > Rhizosphere...
TGCCATCGAAATTTGAGTTTAAGTCCGAACCGCGTTGCATGAGCCGATCATCAACTCTTGATGCAGGATTGTCAACCAAGCGCCCAGACCACCGTCAGGTCCGCCGCGCAGCGGCTGGGTTCAACAATTCACTGCAGCCAATGCCGGTTGGGCGTCTCAGTTCCGCATTCGCGGTTGACATCACAGCCCCGGCATGGCTGGACGTTAGGCCTTATTGCATATGCAAAAAACTATGATTATCGGAGTCGGTTGGTACTCGGCAGACCAGTGGAGCATGCTGAAGCTGGCGGCGGATGACCCGGAGGCGTTAGATCCGACGTACGAACAGTGGTCTGCTGGGGCTGAAAAGATACTTCAGCAATTGAAGAGTCAGTCAGGCGTCCACCCAGTAAAAGTTTCGGTCGATGTCCAAGTATTGCGGCAGTGGTGCCGAGATCATGGGAAGCGGTTGGATGGTGAGGCACGAGCTCAGTATATTGCCGAAGCTGTCAAGACTATGACGATCAGTGAGAATTAGGTTTAATTTCAACTTTGAAGTGCGACACAATGGTTAGTAGTAAGCTCGTTGGGAGTTTTGAAGCCCAACCGCAGTCTGGGGCGGTTGTTTAAACGCTCGGCAATGCGATCGCATTGCCGTTGGATGAGCCGGCTCAGGTTGGTGCCCCTGGGTGGATATTGGCGGATGAGGCCATTGGTGTTCTCGTTGGTGCTGCGCTTCCCCGCGAGCCAAGGATGCTTTCCAGATCCAGGTAGTTGTGAAATTCAGTCCCGTTGCCCGGCACACCTTTGCAATCAACCCGGGCTGGGCGGTTTGGTGCCGGTTTCCTGGCTGAGCGCGGCTTGGATGGCGGCCAGCAGTTTATCGGTGTCAATCGGCTTGCGGAAGGAGGCGACCACGCCGGCGCTCAGGGCGCGGTCCTTGAACTTTTCCGGGTCGGTCGCGGAAATCATGATGATAGGGATCTTTTCCGTTTCGGGTGCGCGGCGCAGCCATTGGATGATGAAGAAACCGTCCTGCAACGGGCCGCCCACATTTGCCGCGTCGGGCGGAAAGGCGAGATCGAGCAAAATCAAGTCCGGCTTTGCCCTGCGTACGGAGCTCAGCGCTTCCGGTCCGCCGATGGCCGTCGTCACCTGATAACCCTTGGCGGTCAGTTTCTGCAAGGCGGATTTGAGAATGACCTCATTATCGTCCACCACCAGGATCTTCTTTGCATTTGAATTGTCGGGATTACCGTCCATGGGTGGCTTAAGAGCTTAATTGGTGCCAGTTTAGCATATTGGATCGCAGGGCTTTGTGGGGATTCAAACGCAGAGCACGGTCAGCTTCTTCGGGCCATGCGGGCCGAGCACGAGGGTGCGCTCGATGTCGTCGGTCCGGCTCGGCCCGGTGATGAAGGAAATCATGCTCGGGTAGTCATTCCCATATTCCGTTTTCAACAATTCAAACGCTTCCGGCAGATTGGGCACCAGCTGGTCGCGCCGCGCCAGCACGACATGATGCGGCGGCAGGATGGACAGCGCCCGGCCGCCGGCGCGGCGGCTCGACAGCACCACGGTACCGGTCTGGGCGATGAGCGCGTCGCATTCGCTGATGCCCACGTCGCATCTCGCCAGATCGTGAACATCATAAGGCCGGTCGGTATGCAGCATGATGAGGCTCAGCACCGGGCAGATGGCGTCCGGCAACATGCCGGAATGGCTGGCCACGCGTTTCCAGCCTTCGGCGTCCCGCAAATGAAGCAGCGCCTGCCGCATTTCGTCGCTGGAGCTCAGCAATTGGAAGGTCACCTGCAATTCGAGGGAGTTCCGGCTGAACAACTCCACCCAATCCTTGAAATGGCCCCCGACGGCCGGCAGCCACCGGCGCGCGCCGGCCACCGGCGGCAGCGACGATGGCGGAGCCTCGTCGGTCAAACCGGGCCGGGGAACCTTGGTTTTCAGCGCCTCACGGATCCGGCCCAGAATATTTTCGCGTTCAGTCATTTAAATTCGAACGTCGGTGGTTTCAGGCGGTTCAATGCCGACTTCGAGGTTCAGCGTTCGATGTTCAATGTTCAATGTTCGTTTGCTGTCCTGGTTCATTTCCGTGTTCTCCACCAATCCTTGAATGATTCGCGCGGCACCGGCGGCAGATCGCGGGCTCTGCTCCAAGCCCGCACCGGGTCAAGCACGGTGCCTTTGACGATTTTATGCAGTGGCCAGGCCAGCCAGGCCGATTTTTTTGCCAGCGACCAGACCAGCGAATGATTCACGAGGGAGGTGAACACGTCATACCTGAATTGTTCAAGATAGGACACCTGTTTTCGGACCGCATTGCGGCGGTTCTGCAGCAGGTGATGGTGCAGATCAATTTTTACCGGGCACGCCTCGGTGCATGCGCCGCAAAGGGTCGAGGCTTCGGACAGATGTTTCCAGTCCGGCAATCCGCGCCGGTGCGGCATGAGGACCGCGCCGATGGGCCCGGAGTAGGTGGCGCCGTAGGCGTGGCCGCCGACGTTCCGGAAAACCGGGCAGACGTTCAGGCAGGCGCCGCAGCGGATGCAATGGAGCGCATCCCGCTGCTCGACATCGGCCAGGATTTTGGTGCGGCGGTTGTCCAGCAGCACCACGTGGAATTCTGTCGGGCCGTCATTCTCGCCAAACTGGCGCGGGCCGCCGTAGAGCGTGTTGTAAGCCGTCATTGCCTGTCCGGTGCCGGCGGTGGCGAGCACCGGCATAAGCAGGGCCAGGTCTTCAAGCCGCGGCAGGATTTTTTCGATGCCCAGCAGGGTGATCATGGTCTTCGGCAGCGTGGCGGTCAGCCGGGCATTGCCTTCGTTTTCGGTGATGGAAATCATGCCCGTCTCGGCGATGGCAAAATTGGCGCCGGTGATGCCGACTTCGGCGGCGAGGAATTTTTCCCGGAGCACGCTCCGCGCGGCCATCGCGAGGTCTTCCGGACTGTCCGACGGCACGTCGCCGAGTTCGCGCTGGAACAACTCCTTGATCTCGCCGCGCGCCAGGTGCAGCGCAGGAAACACGGGGTGATAGGGCGCTTCGTGGCGGAGCTGGACGATGAATTCGCCGAGGTCGCTCTCGACGACCTCGAATCCGGCAACTTCCAGCGCCTGGGTCAAACGGATTTCCTCGCCGGTCATCGATTTGGATTTGATGACATAACGTGCGCCCTTGGTTTGGATGATGCGGGCGATGATCTGGCACGCCTCCATGTCGGTGCTGGCCCAATGGACCTTGGTTCCGCGCAGGGCGATTCTCTCGGCGAAGACAGTGAGATGCTGGTCCAGCTGATTGACGGCCTCCCATCTGGTTTCGGCTGCGGCCTGGCGGGCGGCCGGCCAGTCCTGGAATGCCGCCTGTCGCTGGTTGCGCGCGATTTCGTTGTTTTCCAACGCCGTGCGGACGGTCTGGCGATGGCGCAGATCACGCGTCATGCGCCAGGCCTCACGCAGGAATTTTTTGGCGTTGCCGGTCATTGTTGATCGAGCACCTCGGCGAGGTGGATGGTTTTGATTTTGGCGCCCTGCCGGCTCAACAATCCCTGGATCTGAAGGAGGCAGCTGGCATCATTCGAAACGATGTAATCCGCGCCGGTCTCGAGGGCGGAGGCGCACTTGACCTCGCCCATCGCGGTCGAAATCATCGGGAACTTGACGGCGAACGTGCCGCCGAAGCCGCAGCAGTCTTCGGCCTCGGACATCTCGACGAGTTCGAGTTCCCGGACCTCGGCGAGCAGTGTCCGGGGCGGCTGCTTGAGGCCGAGTTCGCGCAGGCCTTGGCAGCCGTCGTGGAATGTCACCCGGGCCGGAAACCGCGCATTGACGTCGGTCACCTCCAGCTTGTTGACGAGAAAATCGGAAAACTCCCAGGTGCGCGCCGCCACCTGCAGGGCCAGTTCCTCGCGCCGCGTTTTGGCGAAAAGCTGGGGATAGAATTTTTTGACCATGGCGCCGCAGGAACCGGAGCCGATGACGACGGCCTCGGCGTCCTTGAGGGTGTCCAGCGTTTGGGCGGCGATGGGGCGGGCTTCCTCCCAATAGCCGGCGTTAAAGGCGGGCTGGCCGCAGCAGACCAGGGCCGCCGGGCAGACGACCTTGTGGCCAAGCCGTTCGAGGATGTGCACCATGCCGATGCCCGCGCGCGGAAACAGCGCATCCACAAAACAGGGAATGAACAACGTTACAGTCATGCGGTCAAAACCAGGTGACGCGAACGCGACCATTGTTTACACCGTGACCCCCCCGTGTCATTAAAAAAATCTCAATATGCAAGACGGCGGAGCGCGGCAGTCCCAGCCGCAGCACGTTCGACAGCCTCAAAGCGCGTGAAATTTCAAGCGCTTATCTGCAATCGGAGACGCTGCGGGTGGGACACCCGCGGTCCGTTCTTGCTGGGCAACACGCCCTCACGATGTGCCCGGTTCCCCGCTTTCCGCTTTGTTTTGAGCGGTCGCTCTGTTATTCAGATTCTTATGAGCAGCAAGCTTGGATTCGGCGCCATCCTGTGTCTGGCCGCCTGGGCAGCGCTGGCCGATCCGCCGGCGGACCAAGCAAAGCTGGTTTCGGCCAATACGGAGTTTGCGTTTGATTTGTTGAAACAAATCGCCGGGGAGCAGCCCGACGCCAACATTTTCATCTCGCCCTTCAGCGTTTCGGGCGTGCTGCAAATGGCCGCCAACGGCGCCGCGGGCGATACCCGGGCGGAAATGCAGCGCGTTTTGAAAACCGCCGCTCTCCCGCCGGAATTGTTGAATGCCGCCAACCAGGATCTCGACCAGTCCCTCAATTCACAGACCAATGTGATTCTGAACCTGGCCAACGCGATCTGGTTCCAGGAGGGGATCCTCCTCAAGCCCGGATTCGTCGCCACCAACGGGCGGTTCTTCCATGCCGGATTGGCCCCCGTGGATTTCAAGAAACCTGAATCGGCGCAAATCATCAATGAGTGGGCGGACAACAGCACGCACGGGAAAATCAAGGATGTCGTTCAGTGGCCGTTTGATCCCTTGACCCGCGTGATCCTGGCCAATGCGATCTATTTCAAAGGCCGGTGGGAACGTCCATTCGACAAGGGCGCCACCAAACCGCGCGCCTTCCATTTGTCCAAAGACAAAACCAAGCCGGTGCCGACCATGTGGCAGCGGGGGCATTTCAGCTATCACGAGGGCAACGGTTATCAGGCCGTGCGGCTGCCTTATGCCGGCAGACGTCTGCAGATGTACCTGTTTCTGCCCGGCACCAATTCCAATCCCGCCAAACTCCTGGCCGGCATGGACAGCGACTCGTGGCGGGACAAAATTCTGCCGGGATTCCGCGACCACGAGGGGACGCTGGCCTTTCCCCGGTTCAAGCTCGATGACAACGTGAAGCTCAACGAGTCGCTGCAAGCCCTGGGAATGAGGCATGCCTTTGACGACGCCGATTTTTCCGCGATGACCAGCGAACCGTTGTTTGTGAGCCAGGTGAAACAGAAAAGCTTCGTGGAGGTGAACGAGGAAGGCACCGAGGCGGCGGCGGTGACGACCGTGACGATGCTGGGCATGGCCGTCATGCAGCCGCCCAAACCATTTGAAATGATTGTGGACCGGCCATTCTTCTTTGTGATCGGCGACGGCGAAACCCAATCCATTTTGTTCATGGGTCTGATATATGATCCGGCGGGGCAGGGGAGTTGAGCAAAACGCGCCACCCGTCCTTGATTTCGCAGCCGCTGATGTCAGTCGGCGCGCACTCCCCTCCTGATGGTCAGTGCGGACTCACGTCCGCGGCTACCGTTGAATTGAACGCGCATGACAAGGGGATGCCATATCCATTCAAAAGATGCACAATGAAAAGAAAGTGCGTATTGACAGCGTGAAGATCATTAAACGGTACCATGGACTCGTTTTGGGGTTGGCGCGAATAAAAGGCTTGCAGTTCTTAGTCTGCCTTTCAGCTTTTGATCCGACAGAAAACACGAACGATATTTACCTGCCGCTCTTTCAGGCGAACAGACATGCCGATAAAGACTGGCGAAAACCCATTTTTAAAAGGTTCATTTTGCAGCGTTCAAAATTCCTGAAAAAAGGTGTTGCAACGCGGCGGGGGTTTGATATTTTCAACGCTCCGTTTCGACTGCAAGTCCGGACGGACAGCATGATTGCGAACCGATAACTGATCTCTTACGGGGACGGGAATGATGGCTCGCCGACTACCAAGAGTTGCTGACTTGGATCGTTTGATTTTATGCCAGTTAAATCTTTTAGACCGCTAACGCCGTCGACGCGATATATTACCATCGCGGACTTTAGCGATATTACGAAGACGAAGCCGGAAAAGCGGCTGGTCGTCACGCGGAAGAAAACCGGTGGTCGCAACCACTACGGCCGCGTGACCACGCGCGGTCTGGGCGGCGGTCACAAGCAGAAGATCCGCCTCGTGGATTTCAAGCGCAACAAGCACGGTGTGCAGGCCAAGGTTGCCGCGATTGAATATGACCCGATGCGTTCGGCGCGCCTGGCGCTGCTTGAATACACGGACGGCGAGAAGCGCTACATCATCGCTCCCGTTGGCATCGCGGTCGGCACGGCCATCTCCAGCGGCCCGACCGCCCCTCCTGAAATCGGCAACGCGCTGCCGCTCAAATCCATTCCCATCGGCCTTTCGGTTCATAACATTGAAATCGAGCCCGGTCGCGGCGGACAGATGGTGCGGTCAGCCGGCGGCGCGGCGACGTTGATGTCGCGCGACGAAGGTTACGCGCAATTGCGCCTGCCCTCGGGCGAAATCCGCAAAGTCAATGAGGCCTGTTATGCGACGATCGGCCAGGTTGGCAATACGGAGCATGAGAACGTGGTTTTGGGCAAAGCCGGCCGTTCGCGGCATCGCGGCATCCGCGGCATCAGCCGTGGCGTGGCGCGCAACCCGGTGGACCATCCGAATGGTGGCGGCGCCGGCAAATCGAAATCCGGCGGCGGCTGGCAGCAGCTGATGTCGCCATGGGGCAAGGTGGCCAAGGGCGGCAAGACGCGGCTCAAATACAAACATTCGAACCGGTTCATTGTCGTTCGCCGGAACGGGTTGCCGATAAAGACCAAGTAATTTTATGGGACGTTCGATTAAAAAAGGTCCGTTCATCGATTTTCACCTGCTGGAAAAGATCCAGAAGGCGAAGGAGACGAATCAAAAGACCCCGATCAAGACGTGGTCGCGGCGCTCGACCATCACGCCGGATTTTGTCGGCCTGACGTTCACGGTGCACAACGGCAAGGTTTTCAACCCGGTGTTTGTGACGGAAAACATGGTCGGCCACAAGCTTGGCGAATTTTCGCTGACGCGCACATTCAAGAAACACGGCGCGCACACGGCCAAGGCGGAGGCGAAATAGCATGGAAGTTTACGCAATTGCCAAAAACGTGCCGATGTCCCCGCAAAAGATGCGCGAGGTCGTGCGGCAGATCCAGGGGTTGCCGGCGCTGCAGGCGCAGGCGGTGCTCGCGGTGGTGCCGCGCAAAGGCGCGCGCTATGTCGCCAAGATGCTGGCGAGCGCCATCGCCAACGCGGAGCACCTGCGGACCGAGTGGCAGGCGGCAAAAATTCAGCAGAATGTCCATGACCTGCAGTCGCAGGTTGAAAACACGCGCAACCGCAAGCGGCGCAGCGCGCTCAAGCGAAAGCTGGCCACCTTTGAAAGTTTTCTGGAATCATCCAACCAGCTCAAGCCGGAATCGTTGCGCGTGAAGGAAGTCGTGACCGGTTCGGCGACGATCATCAAACGCTTTCAACCCAAGGCGCGCGGTTCAGCGGGACCGATTCTCAAGCGCCGTTGCCACATCAAAATCACCTTGTCCGACGAATAGTATGGGCCAAAAAACAAATCCAATCGGTCTGCGGGTCGGCGTCAACAAGGACTGGCGCTCGAAATGGTATGCCGACAAAAAGGAGTTCGGCAAGCTGCTGGGCGAGGACCGTGAAATTCGCAAGCTGCTGAAGAAAAAATTGGAAGCGGCCGCCGTGCCGAGAATTTTGATCGAGCGCGCCGCCAACCGGTGCCGCATCACCATCATGACTGCGCGTCCGGGCGTCGTCATCGGCCGCAAGGGCGCCGAAATCGACAAGCTCAAGGAAGAGATGAGCAAGATGACCGGCAAGGAAGTTTACGTGGACATCATCGAGGTCAAGTCGCCGGAGATCGAGGCGCAGCTCGTGGCGGAAAACGTGGCGCTGCAGCTCGAGCGCCGGGTGTCGTTCCGCCGGGCCATGAAAAAGGCCCTGCAAACGGCGAAGGATTTCGGGGCAGAGGGGATCAAGATCCGTTGTGCCGGCCGCCTGGGCGGCGCGGAACTGGCGCGGGTGGAGACGTATCACTGGGGCCGCGTGCCGCTGCACACGTTGCGCGCGAACATCGATTACGGTTTTGCCGAGGCGCGCACCCTGTACGGCAAGCTCGGGGTCAAGTGCTGGATTTGCAAGGGCGAAAACAAGCCGACGAAGGAAAAGCCGCCGGTGGTGGCGACCCCGATTGTCCCGCCGGCCGAAGCCGCCGCCGCCAATTGATTTAAGGATTTTTTGATATGCCATTGCAACCAGCAAGAGTCAAATTTCGGAAGATGCACCGCGGCAACCGCGCCGGCCTGGCCTACAGCGGGAACACGGTGGCGTTTGGCGAGTACGGCTTGATGTCCCTGGAACGGTGCTGGCTCGACACGAAGCAAATCGAGGCGGCGCGCGTGTCCATTGCCCGCAATATGAAGCGGCACGGGAAAATGTGGATCCGCATCTTTCCGCAGAAGTCGTACACGAAAAAGCCGTTGGAAACCCGGATGGGCAAGGGCAAGGGCCCGCTGGAGTCCTGGGTGGCGGTCATCCGGCCGGCGAACGTGTTGTTCGAGGTGGACGGGGTGACGGAAATTGTGGCGCGCGAGTCGTTGCGCCTGGCGGCGACGAAGCTGCCGATCAAGACGAAGTTCATTTCGCGGCATCGGGGCACGCGCTAGACGGCGGACGGAATTGTTTTATGAAATTTTCGGAAATGAAAGACATGACGCTGGTGGAGTTGTCGGCCAAGAGCCGGGACCTGCGCCATGAAATGTTCAACCTGCGTCTGCAGCAGGCAAGCGCCCAGCTGGAGAAACCGGCGCGCCTGCGGACGCTGCGCCGGGACATCGCGCGACTGGAAACGCGCATCTCCCATCTGCGCAACAAAGCGGCTTGATATGGCTGACACTGTGAATCCAACGGAAGCGGCGCGTGGACATCGCAAGCAGCGCGTCGGCGAGGTCATCTCCAACAAGATGGCCAAGACCATCGTCGTGCGCGTCAAGCGCCGGTTTCCGCACGCGAAACTGCGGAAGGTCGTGACCGACTACAACAAATTTTACGCCCACGACGAAAAGGGCGAGGCGAAGGTGGGCGACCAGGTGCGGATCGAAGAGACGCGCCCGCTCTCCAAGATCAAACGGTGGCGCCTCATGGAAATCGTCGAGCGCAGCCGGGGTGTGGAACCCGTGGCGGCGGAATAACCAGATTTTATGTTGCAAATTCGTTCCCATTTGGATGTGGCGGATAACACCGGCGCCAAGATCGCCTGGACGATCGGGGTGCTGGGCCGCAACCAGACGTATGCCGGCATCGGCGACGTCATCAAGGTGCACATCAAGGTTGCGGCGCCGGACGGCACGGTGAAAAAAGGCGAGGTGCACAACGCGGTGGTGGTGCGGACGCGCCAGCCGATCCGCCGCAATGACGGCTCGTACCTGCGCTTTGACAGCAACGCAGTGGTCATCATTGACGCCGAATTGAACCCGAAAGGCACGCGCATCTTCGGGCCGGTGGCGCGCGAATTGCGCGAAAAGAAGTTCATGAAAATAATTTCGCTCGCGCCCGAGGTGATTTGAAGACGATATGAAATTGCACGTGAAAAAAGGCGATGAAGTGGTGATCCTGGCCGGCAAGGAAAAAGGCAAGCGCGGCAAGATCATCGCGGTGGCGCCGAAGAAGAACCGGGTGATCGTGGAAAACCTGCAGATGATCAAGCGCCACATGCGCAAGAGCCAGCAGTACCCGCAGGGGACGATCCTCGAACGCGAAGGCACGATCCACCTGTCGAACGTGATGAAGGCGGACAAATTTGACGCCCGCGCGGCGAAGCGGGGCGTGACACCCCAGGCAGCCGAAGCCTAACGATTACCCGGATATGAAAACCAGTCACGGCCAAATCCGTGACGCCGAATAATGAAAGCCAGACTTTATAACAAATACGTCAACGACGTGGTGCCCGCCCTCAAGGAGAAGCACAAATACGCCAATGTGCACCAAATTCCGCACATGGTGAAAATCGTGGTGAACATGGGCGTGAGCGCGTCGCTGGAAAAGAACGCGATTGAGGACGCGGCGAAGGACCTGGCGATGATCACCGGCCGCAAGCCGGTCATCAGCAAGTCGCGCCACAGCATCGCCAACTTCAAGTTGCGCGAGGGCCAGCCCATCGGCTGCCGGGTCACCCTGCGCCGGGACGCGATGTATGAGTTTTTTGACCGGCTGATCGCCACCGCCCTGCCGCGCATCCGCGACTTTCGCGGGCTGTCGCCGCGCAAATTTGACGGCCGCGGCAACTACACGTTTGGCGTCGCGGAGCAGACGATTTTTCCGGAGATTGAACTAGACAAGATCAAGCGGAACCAGGGGATGGACGTGACGATCGTGACCAGCGCGCGCAGTGATGCGGAGGCGCTGGATTTCCTGAAACTCATGGGCTTCCCGCTCGCCGAGAAATAAATTTTATGGCCAAGAAAGCATGGTTGGAGCGCAACAAGCGCAAGGCGGCAACGGTGAAAAAATACGCCGCGGTCCGCGCGGAGTTGAAAGCCAAGCGGGATTACATCGGCCTCTCGAAGCTGCCGCGCGATGCCAGCCCCGTGCGGCTGGTGAACCGTTGTTCGGCCAGCGGCCGGCGCCGCGGTTATTTGCGCAAGTTCGCCGCGTCGCGGCTCACGTTCCGCGAGGCCGCCTTGAACGGTTTGATTCCCGGCGTGGTGAAGGCCAGCTGGTAAACGGATGACGATAAAGATTACGAATTTGATATGACCGACCCGATTTCCGACATGTTGACCCGGATCCGCAACGCTGGACGCGCGTTGCTGCCGGCCGTGGAAATGCCGCACTCCAAGGTGAAGGAGAATATCGCCCACATCCTGAAACAGGAAGGCTATGTTGCCGAAGTGGCCGTGGATGGCAAAACGCTGAAACAGTTGAAGATCAAGCTCAAGTATCAGGGCAAAAAGAGCGTGATCGAAGGCATCAAGCGCATCAGCAAGCCCGGGCTGCGCCACTACGTTGGATCGACGGAAATTCCCCGGGTGCTGGCCGGCATGGGCGTGGCCGTGATTTCGACGCCGGAAGGCGTGATGACCGGCACGCAGGCGCGCAAGAAGAACCTCGGCGGCGAACTGCTCTGTTACGTCTGGTAACCCTTTTGATTTATGTCGCGAATTGGAAAACAACCGATTGCCATTCCTCCCAAGGTGAAGGTGGAGGTGAAGGGGCAGAAAGTTTTTGTCGAAGGCCCGAAGGGTAAACTCGACTGGGAATTGCCGAAGCGCACCAGTCTCAAGGTGGCCGACGGCAAGATTGTCGTCAGCCGTGACGGCGACGACGCGCAGGCGAAGGCGTTGCATGGCCTGAGCCGGGCGCTCGTCAACAACATGGTCAAGGGCGTGACTGACGGATTCGTCAAAAAGCTTGAAATCCAGGGCGTCGGCTTCAAGGCTGCCGTCCAGGGCAAGGTGGTGAACATGGCGCTCGGCTATTCGCACCCGATCAATTACAACATTCCCGACCAGATCAAGGTGACGGTCGAGGAAAACACCAAGCTGACCATCGAGGGCCCGGACAAGAAGGTGGTCGGGCAGGTTGCCGCCGAGCTGCGTGGTTTCTATCCGCCGGAGCCATACAAGGGCAAGGGCGTGCGCTATGCGGGCGAACATGTCCAGCGCAAGGAAGGCAAGACCGTCCAATAAAGGATTTTAGTTCACGGCAAATCCGTGACGCATTGAAATGAGAACGGAAAAAAAACAAAAATTGAAGCAGCTCCGCCAATGGCGGATTCGCAATAAACTCAGCGGCACGAAGGATCGTCCGCGCATGAGCGTCTGTTTCACCAACGAAAACATCTACGTCCAGTTCGTTGATGACAAGGCGGGGTTGACGCTGGCGGCGGCTTCGACGATGGGCAAGGCGACCCCGGACCGCGACAAGCTGGCGGCCAACGTGGCCGGAGCCACGGTCATCGGCAAGCTGGCGGCGGAAGCCGCTTTGGCCAAGGGGATCAAGGCGGTCGTGTTTGACCGCAACGGCGCGCGCTATCACCAGTCCTCGACCAAGGGCAAGGACGGAGCGCCGGTAGTGGTGCTTGGCAAATTGGCGGCCCTGGCCAAGGCGGCGCGCGATGCCGGATTGAAATTTTAAATCAACGGAGACCGAAAACTGTGGCTGACATCACCAAAACACCAGAAACCGAAGAGCAACGAACCGCGCGCGGCGGCGGGCGCGGCCGTCGCAGCAAACCCACGTCCGATGCGGCGGAGCTCGCTCTCCAGGGACAGGAATCCCAGGAGCTGACCGAGAAGGTCGTGTTCATCAACCGCTCGGCCAAGGTGGTCAAGGGCGGACGCCGTTTCAATTTCAGCGCCCTCGTGGTCGTGGGAAACAAGCGGGGAAGCGTCGGCGTCGGGCTGGGCAAGGCCGGCGAAGTGGCGGATGCGATCCGCCGGGGCGGCGAGCTCGCCCGCAACCAGATGGTTTCCGTGTCCCTCAAGGACGTGACGATCCCGCACGAAGTTTATTGCCGGTACGGCGGCGCAAAGGTTCTGCTGCGGCCCGCCTCACCCGGCACCGGGATTATTGCCGGCCGGACGGTCCGGGCGGTTTTGGAAGCCGCCGGGCTGAAGGATGTCTTGAGCAAATCCCTCGGTTCGAAGAACGCGGCGAATGTGGTCAAGGCGACGCTCAAGGCGCTGTTGAGCCTGCGGCTGCGCGAGGATATTTACCGGGGTCGCGGTTTGGAAATCAAGAAAGTGGTGGCGCCCCAGGCGCCGGCAGCGGCTCCGACAACGGCTTGATATTTATGCGACTGCACAATTTACAACCTCGTCCGGGTGCGAAGCATCGCACCAAGCGCCTTGGCCAGGGTGAATCCAGCGGCCATGGCAAAACCAGCGGCCGTGGCGGCAAGGGCCAGACGGCGCGCTCGGGCAGCTCGATCCGCATCGGCTTTGAAGGCGGCCAGATGCCGCTCATCCGCCGCATTCCCAAGCGCGGTTTCAACAACACCCGCTTCGGGACGCGTTATATCAGCGTGAATGTCAGCGATCTGAACCAGTTTGACGACGGCGCGCGCGTGGATGAAACGATGTTGCGCGGGGCGGGCCTGGCCAATGGCCCTGGCGATGGCGTCAAGATTCTCGGCGACGGCGAGTTGACCAAAAAACTCACGGTGAACGCCCACGCGTTCAGCGCGTCTGCCCGGACCAAAATCGAGGCCAAAGGCGGCGCGTGCGAAGTGGTCGCCCCCAAAGCCTTCGCGCCGAGAAATTCCGCTGCAAAACCTGCCGCACCGGCCAAGAAGGCCTGAGCGCGAGTCTGACGCATGTTCCGCTCCATCGCCAACACGTTCGCCAACTGCTTCAAAATTCCGGAGCTTAAGTCCAGGATTTTGTTCACCCTCGGCTTGCTCGCGGTCTGCCGTCTGATGGCCTGGATTCGCATTCCGGGGCTGAATGGAACGGCGCTGACCGAATTTTTCAGCCATAACTCGGGTGGCGGGGTCTTGGGCATGTACAATACTTTTGCCGGCGGCGCCACGGAACACTGCGCCGTCGGGTCGCTGGGCATCATGCCTTACATCAGCGCGACCATCATCATTCAATTGCTCACGGCGGTCTGGCCGAAATTGAGCAAGCTGGCGCGGGAGGAAAACGGCCGCTCCAAAATCGTCCAGTATGGCCGCTATTTGACGGTGGCGTTATGCCTGGGGCAGGGATGGTTCTTTGCGATGGGTTATGAACACCCGGAAAAAATCTTTGGGCAGGGCATCGGCAAGCTGGTGCTCTACGGCGACGACCAGATCTGGTGGTATCGCATTCAAGCCACGCTCATCATGACGACGGGCACGATGCTGTTGATGTGGCTCGGCGAACAAATCACCGAACGGGGCATCGGCAACGGCGTGTCCCTGGTCATTACCATCGGTATCGTGGCCCGGTTGCCGCGGGCGCTGGTGTCGGTGAAGGAAATGTTTTGGCCGCCCGGCGGAATGCAGTCGCAGTACCATCTGGCTGGCACGGGCGTGATGCTGATGATCCTCCTGGTCTTGGTCATCGGCGGCGTCATTGCGATCACGCAGGCACAGCGGAAGATTCCGGTGCAATATGCCCAGCGCGCGGTCGGCCGCAAAATGTATTCCGGCGGCACCTCGTTCATGCCTTTGCGCGTGAACTTTTCCGGGGTCATGCCGATCATCTTCGCCCAATCCATTCTCATGTTTCCGCAAACCATTTTTGAGCGGGCGGCAAACATCCAGCCTTTTGTCAATGTGCCGTTCCTGCACGACCTCTTTCTGGGAGTCGCCCGGAATCTCAATTCCGGCTCGGTCCTCTATTTGACGCTCTACTCGGTGATGATTCTCTTTTTCGCCTATTTCTGGGTGGCGACGCAATTCAATGAATTGCAGATTGCCGACGATCTGAAAAAGAACGGTGGTTACATTCCGGGGGTGCGTCCGGGGCAGGGCACCAGTGATTATCTGCACAAGTCCATGAGCCGCATCACGCTGGCAGGCGCCATCTTCCTGATGGTGATCGCGACGATCCCCATCATCATGTACCGCGAGATGTCCATCCCTTACGAGGTGTCCCAGTTTTTCGGCGGCACGAGCATTTTGATCACGGTTGGCGTTCTGCTGGATACGATGCGCCAGGTCGAATCGCATTTGATGATGCGCCATTACGACGGCTTTTTGAAAAAGGGCCGGTTGCGCGGGCGATTTTAGCCGCGCGATCGCGAAGGCCATGATCGTCCTGAAAAGCGAACGGGATCTGGAACTGATGCGTCCGGCGTGTGCGGTGGCCGGACGGGTCCTGGATGAAGTCGCTGCGTTCATCAAACCGGGCCTGACCACGCGACAGGTGGATGAGTTTGCCGCGACGCGCATCAAATCGCACGGCGCCAAAAGCGCGTTTTTGGGTTATCGAAAATACCCGTGCCAGACGTGCTTGTCGGTGAATGACGAAGTGGTACACGGGCTGGCGGGCAGCCGCGAGCTGCATTTTGGCGACATCGTCAGCGTGGACGTGGGTGTGATTTTCAAGGGTTTTGTGGGCGACACGGCGCGGACGGTGGCGGTGGGTGGCTGCGGCGTGCTGGCGCAGCGGTTGATGGACGTGACGGAGCGATCGCTGGGCGAAGGAATTGCGGCGGCGTTGCCGGGCAACCGGGTGACAGATATTTCGCGCGCCGTCCAGAAATACGTTGAGGGCAACGGGTTCAGCGTGGTGCGGGAATTTGTGGGACACGGTGTCGGCCGCTCGATGCATGAAGAGCCGCAAGTGCCGAATTTTGTGGACCCGAAGAGCAACCAGAAGCTCCGGCCGGGCATGACCATTGCCATCGAGCCGATGGTGAATGCGGGCCATCCGGGCGTAAAAATCTTGAAAGACGGCTGGACAGTGGTTACGCAAGATGGTTCACTATCTGCCCATTTTGAGCATACGGTGTTGATCACCGAGGGTGAACCGGAGATTTTGACATGCCTGGAAACGAAGCCTTCAAAGTTGAAGGCCGTGTAATTGAAGCGAGGCTGAACCGCACGTTTTGTGTGGAATTGGCCAACGGGCACCGGCTAACCGCGTTTGTCGCGGGCCGGGCGAAACAAAAATTTACCGGTCTGGTGCCGGGTGACAAAGTGAGATTACAATTGATGCCCTACGATTTGTCCGTCGGGCGGATTCTGGTTGAAACAAAAGCGATTTAAGCATGAAAGTTCGCGCGTCAGTCAAGAAATTGTGTGAGCACTGCAAGATTGTGCGCCGCCGCGGCGTCATTCGGGTGATTTGCACAAACAAACGGCACAAACAACGGCAAGGTTGATCTAATTTTATGGCACGCATCATTGGTGTGGAAGTTCCGCCGAACAAGCGCATTGACATCGCGCTGCGCTACATCTACGGCATCGGCCCGTCCAACGCGAAGGAAATCCTGGAGCGCGCAAATATCAGCGCGTCCATCCGCGCGAAGGATTTGACCGAACAGCAGCTTTCCCAGATTGTCCATGCGATCCAGGAGGGCAAGTACATTATCGAAGGCGATCTGCGCCGTGAAATCGGCATGAATCTCAAGCGGTTGCAGGGCATCAAATGCTATCGCGGCATCCGGCACATGCGCGGATTGCCGGTGCGCGGCCAGCGCACGCAAACCAACGCGCGCACGCGCAAAGGACCGCGTAAGACCGTCGGCGTGCAACGCAACCCGAACGCCAAGACCGGCATCCACTAATCCATTTGTATGTCTGAAGAAAAAAAGAAACCGGCTCCCAAAAAAAAGGAAGCCAAGCCCGAAGCCGAAAACATCGCTCCGGCCGAAAAGGCCGAAAAGGCCGCCGCCAAACCGGCTGAAGAAAAAACCGCCAAGGCCGCCGCGCCTGGAGCGGAGGCTCCCGCCGGCGCCGTTCCGGCTGCCGACGCGGCCAAGGTCCCCGTCATTCCGGTGGCCCCCACGGCGGCTGAACTTTTGGGTGAGGATGCTGGTGCCAAGAAAATCATCAAGGCCAAGCATGCCAAGAACATCACCTCCGGCATCGCCAACATTCTGGCCACGTTCAACAACACCCAGGTCAGCATCACGGATGCGCACGGCAATCTGATCGGCTGGTCCACCGCCGGGCGCGTCGGGTTCAAAGGCTCGCGCAAAAGCACGGCCTACGCCGCACAGCAGGTCGCCCAGGATGCCGCCCGCCAGGCCATGGCGCATGGCATGAAAGAAGTCGAAGTGCGCGTCAAGGGTCCCGGTTCCGGCCGTGAATCCGCGATTCGCGCGCTGCAGGCCATCGGCCTGGAAATCAGCGCCATCAAGGACGTGACCCCCGTTCCTCATAACGGCTGCCGCCCGCGCAAGAAACGCCGCGTGTAACCGTCAACTCTTAACGTTCAACCATCCACCAAAACATGGCTCGTTACACAGGTCCCCGCGTTCGCATCAGCCGCCGGTTCGGTTTGCCGATTTTCGGCCCGTCCAAATATCTGGAGCGCCGCAATTACGGCCCCGGCGTTCATGGCCCCAAATCCCGCCGCAAGCACACCGATTACGGCCTGATGCTGATCGAGAAACAAAAATTTCGCTATTACTACGGCTTGCTCGAGCGCCAGTTTCGCGGCGTTTATGAAAAGGCGCTCCGGCGCCGCGGTGTCACCGGCGAACAGATGCTCCAGATCCTGGAGACGCGCCTCGACAACGTGGTTTTTCATCTGGGCTTTGCCAACACCCGCGCCGCCGCGCGGCAGATGGTCTCGCACGGCCACATCACGGTCAATGGCCGCAAGGTCAATGTGCCGTCGTACAGCCTGAAGGTGAACGACGCCATCGTGGTGAAGAATTCCAACGTCTCGCGCCAGCTGGCCACCAAGAACCTGGAGGTGGCCACCAGCCGCTCGGTGCCGGACTGGCTGACCTTGAGCAAGGAAGAGTTCAAGGGCACGGTCATGCGCATTCCGTCGCGCGACGAGATCCAGCCCATTGCCAACGAGCAGGCCGTCGTCGAATTTTATTCCCGTTAAGCAAAAACCAAAAAACATAACAATTATACGGGCTCCGGCGGGCGTCGGGAATAACGGCCGCGGAGTCAGATTAAAATTGTTGAAAGGAAAACATGCCAGTACGTCTAGGACGGTTTGAAATGCCGAAGCGCTTGCAGAAGGAAGAAGCCAGCGCCACCCCCACTTACGCCAAATTCATCGCCGATCCGTTTGAAACCGGTTACGGCCACACCATCGGCAACTCGCTCCGCCGCGTGCTGCTGTCCTCGCTCGAAGGCGCAGCCATCACCTCGTTGAAGGTGGATGGCGCGATGCACGAGTTCGCCACGATTGACGGCGTGGTGGAGGATGTTACCGACATCGTCCTGAATTTGAAGAAGGTCAAATTCAAGGCCCACACGCGCGATGAGCAGGTGCTGATGCTTTCCGTGAACAAGGAGGGCCCGGTGACCGCCGCCGACATCCAGGTCAACCAGAACGTCGAACTGGTCAATCCCGACCAGCTCATCTGCACCCTGGACAAGAAGAAAAAATTTGAAATGGAGCTGGAGGTCAAGATCGGCCGCGGCTTCTGCCCGAGCGATGAGAACAAAAAGCCCGGCCAGGCCATCGGCATCGTGGCCATTGACTCGCTGTTTTCGCCGGTAACCCGCGTGCGCTACAGCATCGAGGCCGCGCGCGTCGGCAACCGCACGGATTACGACCGGCTGATCCTGGAAGTCTGGACGGACGGACGCCTGTCGCCCGACGATGCGCTCACGCAGGCCTCGGCCATTTTGCAGCATCACCTCGACGTGTTCGTCGGTTACGACAAGAACGCGGTTGAATTCGAGGAAGCCGCCGACAAGCAGGACGAGGAGAAGTCGAAGATGAAGAAGCTCCTCAACATGAGCGTCAACGAGATCGAGTTGAGCGTCCGGGCGGCGAACTGCCTGAACAATGCGAACATCACCAGCGTCGGCCAGCTGGCCATGAAGACCGAGCAGGAAATGCTCAAGTACCGTAATTTCGGCAAGAAATCGTTGAACGAAATCAAGGACAAGCTGACGGCCCTGGGCCTCGCGCTTGGCATGAACTTCGAGCCGGGATTGCTCGACGCGCCGAAGGAAGAACCGAAGGTAGAATAAGGACCGGCTATGCGACATTTGAAACGAACGGCCAAGTTGGGCCGCACCTCCACGCATCGCAACGCGATGCTGGCCAATCTGGTCTGCAGTCTCATCAAGCACAAGCGCGTGACCACCACGCTCGCCAAGGCCAAGGCTGCGCGATCCGTCGCGGAGAAGATTGTCACCCTGGGCAAGCGGGCCACGCTCCAATCGCGCCGGCTGGTGGCCGCGCGATTGCATACGCGCGGCCCGGCGGTGCAGCAGACCAAGGATGAACGCCAGAAATGGCGGCAGAACGAGGACGTGCTCCGGATTCTTTTTGAAGACATTGCGCCTGCGTTCAAGGAACGCAATGGCGGCTATACGCGCATCGTCAAGCTGGAGCAGCGCCAGGGCGACGCCGCCCAGCGCGCGATTATCGAGTGGGTGGATTACACGGCTCCCGCGCCCGCCGCGGAGGAACCCGCCGCTGGCACCGAGGCCAAGACCACGGAACCGGCCAAGGAAGCCACGGCCAAGGCCTGAGCCATTCATTATATTTCAAAGCCCGCTCAATCGAGCGGGCTTTTTTGTTTCCAATTGAAAACATCGAACATCGAACATCGAACATTCAACGTCCAACATCGAATGAAAAGCGGTGCTGAAGCACGCGCAGTCCAAACGCTTTGCGAAATTCGAGGACGCCAGGCAATCGCGAAGCGTCTGGAGTGCGCGCGGTTTACCGCCGCTTAGCTCGCGGAGCGAGGTGTGATGGTAGCCGCGTGGCTTCAGCCCACGGGTGATGTTGTGTTTTTATTCGGTGACGTCGCGGAGCGACGCTTGAATCCTTTTGTCAGCGTTGATTTCAACCGTCGCTCCGCGCCGGCCCCCGGTTTGTTCGGCAACCGTGGCTTTGAAAGCCACGGCTACCATCACGGCGTCGCTCCGCGACCGCGCAAAACGGGGATGTGCCTTTTGCGCCTCGACCCGCGACCTGTCGGATGGACAAACCACATTTGCCGTCATAATCTACCCCCAACACGACCAGAGGCGCCGAGATAGGCCGCAATTGGTCAACACAATACAGGTT